>Ga0172380_10000029_pt1 | contig 316285 bp, 425 predicted proteins | sample Leawe162metaG_FD_119747 | JGI IMG/M metagenome (GOLD analysis project Ga0172380, IMG submission 119747) | Leachate microbial communities from a municipal landfill in Southern Ontario, Canada - Leachate well 162 metaG | ecosystem: Engineered > Solid waste > Landfill > Unclassified | place... | reverse complement strand
TGTTGGGTGCTGGAATACCCAAGAGTCTGTAAAACTCCCGCTTCGGCATGTAGGTTCGAGTCCTACCACTTCCACTAACTGAAACCGTGTGAACCGGAGTTTCTGTTAACCCGTTCAATTAGAACGGGAAGAGTTTAAAAGGTTCATTTGTATCCGTAGCAAAGAGGCTATGCACCAGACTTTTAATCTGGGGACAGTATTGTCCTACGTGGGTTCGAATCCCACCGGGTACACTGATAAAACTTAACGTGGTCGGAAGTTTATTATTCCGAAAGGCAACTGTTTCAAGATCACAAATGCAGTCGTGGCAGAATGGCCATGCTCCTGACTCTTAATCAGGGTACGAAAGTACGATGGGGGTTCGAATCCCTTCGGCTGCACAAAATGTCTTCGTGGCTCAACGGTAGAGTAACTGACTCTTAATCAGTGGGTTGTGGGTTCGAATCCCACCGGGGACACAAAATGGGAGTGTGGTCGAGCGGTAGACGCAGGCTGAATTGGTACACTGTTTGGGTTTACAACCTTAACAAACAGAGGAAGCCTGATAAGTACGCAGGTTCGAATCCTGCCACCCTCCACAAAAATGATGAGTATGGAAACTTTAAAACAAATCGTAAGCGGAACATTGGCCAAAATGAGCCATATGTGTAACGGAAAAGTGTATTACACGATCGATACACAGGAACATTCGTATCAACTTGAAATTGATTGCCTGGACAAGGAATGGAAGGATGTTTATATCCTCCCGAAGTATAAGGCGATCACTCTGATGCGTTGGATCAGAAAAGGCATTGAGAAGGACAACGGCACGTTCATAATGTTGAAATAATGTGTTGGGAGTGCGGTAACGGTGGTGGTGTTGCAATTGACTGTAAATCAATTCCCATAGGGTAAACATTGGGGGTTCGAATCCCTCCACTCTCACACAAAACCCGGTTCGAAAGACCGGGTTTTTTTATTTTAAGTATTTATATTCCCAATTATATTTATTCAGACTAAATAAAAATAACCTTGCATTTCTGTTCTGAATTAGTTATATTTGGTAAAATAACTTTATTTAATGCTTACGTATACATGGCAAAAAAAGTAAAAAAGGTGACGACTACAACCACCGTTACCGAAGAAATCATCGAAGGATCATCAAACGAAAAAACACAAATTGTTTGTATCCTTGACCGTTCAGGCTCAATGAGTGAAGGCGGAATAATCTATGAAGCAATCAACGGCTTCAACCGTTTCTTGAAAGAACAAAAAGAATTGAAAGACCAGGCTACAATTACTGTTGCCTTGTTCGACGATCGTTATGAACTCCTTTATGATGACATCGACATCAAAAAAGTTCCAGAAATAACTTATGCCACTTGGACTCCAAGGGGAACTACCGCCTTATTGGATGCTATTGGCAAAACTGTTAACACTGTCAAGTCAAACCACATCCGTTTAGGGAGTGAGAAACCTGCGAAAGTTCTCGTTTGCATCGTAACGGACGGTAAAGAGAATGCCAGTCATGAGTACACCCGTGAAGGCATCAGAAGTCTCATTCGGGAACGTGAAAGGGATAATTGGAACTTCATCTACCTGGCAGCAAACCAAGATGCGTTTGCCGTTGGACAATCGTTCGGTATCAGTCATCATAACAACTACACCTATGCTGCATCAGGTGCGGGTATGATGGATATGAGTAGTGTATTGGGAAATGCCACGACTTCATACAGAAGTATGGTCTCCAGTTCTGCAGATTTTCAAACAAGATCGAAATCCCTTCTCAAAGACGAGGGCGATGCAAAGGACAATCTCACAGACAACATTAATGTTGTTGGTACAATCAAAGGTAATGACACGTATTTCAGCACCGGAACTGTGGTTTACAGCGGAGGAACAACTACAAATAGCACGGGTGTTCCGGGTGATGTCAATTTCACCGCTCAAAACGTCACAGTGACATAATAATTTCCGTTTTTTGTAATTGTTTATTGGTTTTTTGGGGGTGCTTTCAGCACCCTCTTTTTTTGTTAAAATTTTGTAAATTAAATACATAAATTTTTAATAAAATCTTCAAGTATATTTTTAAAAACCCTTGTATTTATGGTTGCCTTTGGGTAAATTCGTTTACATAATTTTATAAAAAATTATTATTTCTATGTTAGAGAAATCCCAACAAAAATTCCAAGAATCGGAAATTCTTAAATCAACCTTAAAATACTTCAATGGTGACGAACTCGCAGCAGATGTTTGGATGAAGAAGTATTGTCTGAAAGACGAAAAAGATTACTATGAACTCAATCCTGACCATATGCATTGGAGGATTGCAAAAGAACTTGCAAGGATTGAAGCAAAATATCCGAATCCTTTAACTGTGGAGGAGATATATGAGACATTAAAAGGGTTCAAGAAACTCGTCCCACAAGGCTCGCCAATGAGTGGCATTGGAAACGACTTCCAAGTCGTCTCCTTGTCCAACTGTTTTGTAATTGGTAATCAAAAGGATAGTGATTCCTACGGGGGAATCATGAAACTTGATCAAGAAGTCGTTCAATTGGAAAAAAGACGTGGAGGGGTCGGCATGGACTTGTCGTTCGTGCGTCCGGCTGGAACTCCAGTAAAGAACTCTGCAATAACATCGACAGGAGTTGTGCCATTCATGGAAAGATACTCCAATTCAACAAAAGAAGTCGCACAGGATGGCCGTAGAGGTGCTCTCATGGAAAGCATCTCAATCAAGCATCCTGATGCAGAGAAATTCATTGATGCCAAACTCACCCAAGGTAAGGTCACGGGGGCGAACATCTCAGTAAAAATCACAGATGATTTCATGGAGGCAGTCATCAAAGACGATGAATTTTGGCAAACATATCCGATTGATATGAAAATCCCGTTAGGTGCAAATTACGACGAGTTGATTACCAATGCCAAAGAAAATGAACTTGTGAAACTATCCGGTGTAGGTTATCTAAAAAAAATAAATGCCCGAAAACTTTGGAACAAAATTATATTCAATGCATGGAAATCCGCTGAACCCGGAATATTGTTTTGGGATGTCATATTAAGAGAAAGCATTCCCGATTGTTATGCTGATTTGGGTTATAGGACTACATCCACGAACCCTTGCGGCGAAATCCCGCTTTGCCCGGATGACAGTTGCCGTTTATTGTGTATAAATCTTTATGGTTATGTTTCTGCACCATTTACCGAGTTCCCGATATTCGAATGGGAGAAGTTTGAACATGACGTCCAAATTGCACAACGCCTGATGGACGATATCATCGATCTTGAAGCGGAAAAGATAGATGCAATCCTTAACAAGATCAAGGCAGACCCGGAGGATGAGTTTATCAAACTCTACGAAACAAAGATGTGGGAAAGGATTAAGAAAAAAACCCTTGAAGGTCGTAGGACTGGTCTCGGCGTTACCGCCGAAGGTGATATGATAGCCGCAATGGGATTGAGATATGGTACTGAGGAAGCCACCGCATTTAGTGAAAGGGTTCATAAGATACTGAAACTGAACGCATATCAGTCATCGGTTCAAATGGCAAAAGAACGTGGGGCATTTCCTATATGGGATGCTGAACGTGAAAAACATAATCCATTTATTGAAAGAATCGCCAAAGAAGACTTCGATCTTTGGGACGAAATGATGAAATACGGTCGCAGGAACATCGCCCTTCTGACAGTAGCACCAACCGGAACAGCCAGTCTAATGACACAGACAACTTCCGGTATCGAACCCGTATTTCTCCCCGTGTACAAGCGCAGGCGCAAAGTTAACCCCCAAGAGAAAGACGCAAGGATCGATTTCGTTGATGAAGAAGGTCTTGCGTGGCAAGAATACCTTGTCTTTCATCACAAATTCGAAACGTGGCTTGAAGTCAATGGTTATAACGTAACTGTTGTAAAGACTATGACTTCCGAACAAGTGGAAGAGATTGTAAAGAAGTCACCGTATTACAAAGCGACGAGCAATGATGTCGATTGGGTGAAAAAGGTCGAAATGCAAGGCCGTGTCCAAAAGCATGTTGATCATAGCATTTCTGTGACGGTCAACCTGCCAAAAGATGTTACCGAGGAAATCGTCGCCAAGGTTTATGAAACCGGATGGAAAAGCGGATGCAAGGGAATAACCGTCTACCGTGACGGTTCAAGAAGTGGGGTACTTCTTTCTGAAACTGAAAAGAAAGAAGAGAAATTACATGACACCCACGCTCCCAAGCGTCCAAAACGTTTGAAAGCCGAAATCCATCGTTTCCAAAACAGCCTTGAGAAATGGATTGCCGTCGTTGGTATCAAAGACGGAAGACCGTATGAAATCTTTACCGGAAAATTCGAGAATGGTTTAAGTAACTTGCCAAGTAATGTGGTAGAATGCGAGGTGGTGAAGAACATTATTGAATCAGAATCCGCCGAGGGCGATAAAACAAGAGTGAAACGTTACGATATTGAATACATCGATAACGACGGTGAGAAACACACCCATCCCGGATTGAACCATGCATTCAACCCCGAATTTTGGAACTACGCCAAACTCATCTCCGGTGTTATGAGGCATGGAATGCCTGTGGTAAAATTATACGAATTAATCGTGTCGTTGAATTTCAAAGAAGATTATATCAACACATGGAAGAACGGCGTTGCCCGTGTCGTAAAAAGATACATCAAGGATGGTGAAAGGATTAGGGGGAGATGCCCCGAATGTGGTGGTGAAAACCTTGAATTCGTGGAAGGATGTTTGACATGTAAGAGTTGTGGAAATTCAAAATGTGGATAACATGGAAAATCCAAGAAGAAGCCTAAAAGGATTATTGAAAAACGGCGATAATTTTAAAGCCAGAAAAATCAATCTCGACGATCCTGAAGTCAAAATAATGCTTGAAGCAGTGAAAGAAGAGAAAAAGAAATGCCTTGAAAGAAAGAAAGTTAATTGGGCAAAACTGAATAATACTTACGTTAACATTTAAAAATCCGAGTATTTATCAAAAAGTTCTTTGATATCTTAATTGGAATTTCTATATTTGTTTGGAATATTGTAACTATTTCATCTCACATGCGTAATAGAATTGAAACACAAAAATAACTGTATATAAAACTTAACTGTATGAACAAACATTTTGTGAAACTTGATGAAAACTATTTTCTTACAACCCAGGAAGTCAATAGTAATGTGACCGTAGAAGTCACAAAAAAAACGAACCACATTTTTGTGGTCGATGTTAGCGGATCAATGTCCTGGGAACTCCCCAAAATCAGAACTCAACTCAAGAACAAACTTTCTAACCTAATGAAAGAAGGCGATACGATTTCGATCGTGTGGTTCTCCGGCAGGGATCAAAGCGGCATCTTGAAAGAAGAGGTTGAGGTCAAATCCCTCACAACTCTTAGCAGCCTAAACGATGCCATTGACAAATGGCTTCACCCGGTCGGCATGACCGCATTTCTCAAACCCTTACAACTTGTCAAGGAATTAACTGGAAGGATCAGCAAGAACAGACCGGACAGCGTGTTCAGCATGATCTTTCTTACCGACGGCTATAATAACGACTGTCCTTGGACGGAAGTAATTAAAGCCGTTAAGGATTTGGAAGTGGACATCGCTTCCTCAACATTTGTTGAATACGGCTATTACGCCGATACTCAAAAAATCACCCAAATGGCTGCCATATTGGGTGGTGAAAAAATCTCCTGCGATGGTTTCGATGATTTCGAACCCCTTTTCGACCGCAAGATTTCCCAATCCGCAAAAGGTGGGAAGAAAACCTTGGTCGATGTCGTTGACAAATACCTGTATGATTTCGCATTCTCCGTTTCAGACGGTGGCGTAATCCTGTACAGTATCGTTGACAACAAAATCATGGTTGGTTCGGATGTAAAGGAAATCCATTTTTTCTCACCGAAAGAAGTTGGTGTCGATGCAGGAACTAATGCAACCGATACTGCACTTTATGCAGGTATCTACGTGCTTGCAGACAAACTTCTCAATGATGATGCTGAGAAATTGTTCTATGCATTGGGTGATAACCATTATTACAGAATGTTATCCAACGCTTTCGGCAAACAGAAATTGAATGCATTTAAAACTGCAATCAAGGAATGTATCGCCGATGTATCGAAAAGATTTCCTGATGGTGGAAAAGCAAAAATTCAAAAAGTGGATGAAAACGCTTACTGCCTGATGAATTTGATTAGTGACTTGGGAGAAACAGAAAATTGCCTGTTCTATCCCAATCATTCAGACTTCAAATACAACCGCATTGGTAGGAAGATGGTAGCCTCTGCAAGCGTCCTGACGGAAACCGAAAAGAAACAACTCTCCGAAGCCAAGAACGTTGACGAAGCAGCCAAACTTCTGAAAGAATTTGAGGAAAAGAAAGTTGAAGTAAAATTTGTTGCCCTCGATAAGAATAAGGGATATGCTCTTACTGATCTTGTATGGAATGAAGAACGTGCAAACCTGTCTGTCCGCATCTGTATTACCGGGGAAGCAATCTTGCCGGAAAACAAGTTCAAAATCGACAAGGTTGCCACTTACAAATACAATACTTTCACCTTAATAAAGGACGGTATTGTAAACGTTGAAAAACTCCCGGTAAGTTATTCCAGAGAATTGGCAGAATTGTTGACCAACAAAGGTGTTGAATATGATGATTTGGAAGCAACTTCCGATTCAAACAGAACAATCGTCATTTACCTCAACAGTCTGCCCATTGTCAACAAACGTATGGTGAAGGAGTTATCTGCCAACGAACTTGCAAAACAGGAATGGGCATTGATCAGACTGCAGGGTGACAAGAAAGTATACGATTACTACCGCAAGGCTTTATTCCCCAAGGAAAGCAAGTCGTTCATCGAATTGTACAGCCAAGAAGCCGCCGATTGGTTGAAGGAGGTTGGCGTCACTGATTATAACGGTTTTGCGCCGAAAGTGACAGCCGAGGAATCCACGGACTTCTACATGTCTGTCAATCTGATAACCAAGATCAAAGGTCTCTCGTCCTTACCGAAAGTTGAGGATGTGGTAGCCAAGATCAAGTCAGGCAAAGAATTGAAATTGAGTGAATGGGTGATGGCCGATGCAATAACCAAATATACTGCGCAACTCGACAGTGACATCTACAAAACACTTGGCGAGGAGCAGCAGAAGGAAATGTTGAAAACCTACCTGATCACCAAATCGACCATCCTGAATAAACAAAGAAGGAAAGCGTTGCAGGAGATCGCAGAGATCAAGTTCGCTCTGATCCTTTCGAAGAAATGGTTCACAGAATTCAAGAGTTTCGATGAAAACAAACTCAACCTGAAACTCGATGACCAGGATTTGGAATTCACCTTTGATTTATGTGAAAAGGAAGTGAAAATATAATTCACTGACGTTCAATATACTAAAACCCCGAATAAAAAAATTCGGGGTTTTTTTAAAAATATATTGAAAAATTTTTGCAAATTAGTGTAACTGTTTTATCTTTGCAACGTATTTAAGAGAAACGATATTTTTCGTAAAATAATAACTTTAAATTTTCAATGAAAACTTTAGCCACATATAGGCCAACGTCCGGATCGACAGAAAGTCGCAACGGGAATGCTATATCCTGCTCATTTATTAATGACGGCAGAGGCATATACGGCATCGGGTTATTGTTTTCGTGAGAAAAAAAGGACAGTTAAAACTTAACGAAACCCGGTGTCAAAAGCACCGGGTTTTTTGTTTTAGGGTTGTTGTGTATAGTTTTTTGGGTTCTTTTCATACGTCGGGATAGTATAGTGGTAGTACGCTTGTGTGGTATTCAAGTGACACCAGTTCGAGTCTGGTTCTCGGCTCAACGAATATCAGTTGTGAAACTCATATTCATCGATTATAAGGTCACAACCTTATGATTGAGTTCTTTGACATGCTGGAATTTTGAAGGGTTGCCTGAGTGGTTGAAAGGGACAGTCTGCAAAACTGTTAGGAAACTCACGTGGGTTCAAATCCCACACCCTTCTCAAAAGCGATATTTTGCGAAAAGCATTGTTTTTCGGTACTTATTGCAAAATATCGCTCTTATGGACTGGTGGCTCAGTGGTAGAGCGTCTGGCTGTTAACCAGAGGGTCGGGGGTTCAAATCCCTCTCAGTCCGCAAATTGTCTCGTAGTTCAGTTGGTTAGAGCACATCCCTGATAAGGATGAAGTCGTGAGTTCAACTCTCACCGAGACAACAAACCGCCCCCAGCGGTATATAAAATTATGAATAAGCAATGCGCATTTAGTGCTGTTCATATACTGGGGACGCATTGGGTGGTAGTTCAGTCCGGTTAGAACGCATCTCTGATAAGGATGAAGTCGAGGGTTCAAATCCCCCCCTCCCAACAAAAGGTTCGTAGTCCGAAAGCCTAACCAGCCGACGGGTGAAGTTTCCTTGGCGAAATTGATGTAAACAAGCACCTGTGGTGGGATTGCGATGTGCTGATAAAGTGACCGAAAACTTAATGGAAGGTTGGCAGAGCGGTCGATTGCGCCTGTCTTGAAAACAGGTGTACATGCCAATGTACCGGGGGTTCGAATCCCTCACCTTCCGCACTTGGCGTAACCACGGCACGAACCGTGACTTCGGATTTGATCACCGATGAAGCATTTAATGTTGATGCAGTCATGATATTTGGAGAGTTGGCAGAATGGTCATTGCAACAGTCCCGAAAACTGTCGTCGTGAAAGCGGCGTGTAGGTTCGAATCCTATGCTCTCCGCAAAATCGAGGAAGTAGCATTACATGGGTAGCGCAGGGGCGAAAACCCTGAGAGGTGGGTTCGATTCCTGCATTCCTCACTCAAACATGGAAGGTTGACAGAGCGGTCTATTGTAACAGCCTGGAAAGTTGTCGTCGTGAAAGCGACGCAGGGGTTCGAATCCCTTACCTTCCGCCAAAATTGACTTTAATATTGGAACAAAAAGGATGTAGTGTCATGACACATTCTTCGGGGAGGTTCAAATCCTTCAGAGTCAGCAAACGGGTTGGACTGCAATCCGACCTGTTCTCACAGGATGCTGTTACAATCGTATCATTGCAGTGATGTGGTTGATGCAAAATGTGCGAGTCCCTGTATGCATAAGATGCTGTCCTAATGTTCAGTAGCAATTCCTCTTTCGCACACATGGTTGGCAACATGAAATGTGTGAGTACGGTGTTGTTCAGAGACGTTTATGTTGGTTGCAATGCCTCCGGGTTCGTGGTATAAGGCCACAACAGGGACAAATATGGAGTGGTAACTCAGCGGTAGAGTGCCTCCCTGAAGAGGAGGTGGTCGGGGGTTCAAATCCCTCTCACTCCACAAAAAAGGCAGGTGGACGGATCAAATCCTGTTCCCGCAGGACAAGATTGCCGCCTTGGTGCGGACGTTCACAACGGGACTGCCTTATACAGGTCGGGCAACCAGCGGGGTTGTTCGGGTAACTTCCTCACAAGGAATCCTGTAAAAACATTGATAAACGGGGATACCCCGCTGCGAAAGCAGTGCCCCGCCCATAAAACAGGCTTCACGAAGACCTCCAACTTTAGGTTGGTGGGCGGTCAAACGCCCGGTGAAAGGTTCGTATATCAACAGGCTCACGGAGTCCTCCAACTTAAAATTGGTGAATCTCAATAATTCAGTAAAAAGTCCGTAAATGCGAGTATAGCACAACGGCCAGTGCGTCAGATTTCCAATCTGAGGATGTCAGTTCGATCCTGATTACTCGCTCAAACATTCACGAATAACTCAGCGGTTAGAGTGCCTCGGCGGGCTTCGGCTACGAGGGAGTCGGGGGTTCAAATCCCTCTTCGTGTACAAAAGGTCTGAGGGAGTCCTTTGAAGGTATAAACAACCTGTCCCTCTCCACGGTGGTGTGGCGCAATGGTCAGCGCAGGACTCTTATAAGGTCAAGGTTGGGGGTTCAAGTCCCTTCACCACTACAAAAATGTTTGGTTAGTCAAGTGGCCGACGACAGCAGGCTGTTAACCTGCCGAGAGAAATCCCATCGTAGGTTCGAATCCTACATCAAACGCAAATCATTTCCAAACCCTTATAGTATTTATGTGAAAATTAATGATATGAAGAAGGTTTGGGAAAGTCTCAAGTGGTTTTTCAGCAGATGGATGCTCGTGTTGGTTGTGCTTATTGTATTGGGGATAATCGCAACGTTCATAATAAAATTCACAACACATACAGAAGAACCATACAAAATTCCATTGTTCATCATCGGTGGTTGGGGGGTATTTGTCGTTCTCTTCACTTGGGTGAGAGAGATTTATTGGAAAATTGCAGGTAAAGGTGATTATGCTAAAAAGGACGAAAAGAAATGAATATAATTTCGATTCTATTATTCTTTTTCGCCGGGGTTTGCAATGCCTGCATGGATGTATTAAGAACGAGATATAACACTTCTACATTTCGTTTTTGGCGGAATCAGAATTGGGTGAACCCGGCATTATCATGGCCGAATAAATGGAAGCCAAAGTCGAAATTCGGTGATCTTATTATGTCGACAGTCCTTGTATGGGTAACTGATTTTTGGCATATGTGTAAAATGTTGATGATTCTTTGTTTTACAATGGGAGCGATTTTTTATCAACCAATTTTTGACTTTTCAAAATTTTGGTTGGATTTGTTGATTTTATATTTTATATTCACAGGAACATTTGAACTGTTTTTCAGCAAAGTGCTAATAAAGAAATGACAATCATGTAAAATAATAAAGGGACATATTGATGATCAAGATTTTCAAAACTTTCGGCGGGTGCGAAAGCGCAACCAAATTGGAAAAGGGATGTTGGATAGATGTGATTCAACCTACACAAGACGAGATTGAAGAAATAATAAACGGTTTTAACCTGCCCCCCGATAGTATACAAGACATTCTTGACGCCGATGAAATGCCCCGTCTTGAAATCGACGACACTTACACCTTGATCATCATGCGTATTCCGGTGGAGAATTCACAAAACGGAATACCTTATTACACAATACCTCTTGGAATTTTTGTGACGGAAGATTTCACAATCACGATTTGTAATCAGGACAATGAAATCATTCAACCGAAACAATTGAGTAGCACGGCGGACACATACAATTTTATTTTGAAATTTTTTGTCAGATCAGCGAGTGTTTTTTTGAAATACCTTAAACAAATCAATCAACAGACAAGTCAAATCGAAAAGGATTTGGAAGAATCAATTAAGAACAGTGAATTGAAAAAACTGTTGAAGATGGAAAAATGCCTTGTGTACTTCATTACTGCAATAAAATCGAATGAAATCGTCCTTCACCGTTTAAAAAACTCGAAAAGGATCACGGGTGAAATCAATGAAGACCTTTATGAGGACGCATTGATTGAAAACAGGCAGGCACTTGAAATGGCGCAGATATATTCAGACATCTTGAGCGGGATGATGGACGCATTTGCCTCGATCATTTCGAACAACCTAAATGTGATAATGAAGAAATTGACGCTCATTTCAATAATACTCATGATCCCGACCCTTATCGCAAGTATATTCGGAATGAACATTCCGAATTTCATGGAAGGTTCAAATTGGGCGTTGCCTTCAATAATAATATTATCCCTATCACTGTCTTTGATCAGTGTGAAACTGATGAGAAACAAGCAGTGGTTTTAAAAATGCCGATATCGCATAGTTGGTCAATTGCGCCGCACTTGTAATGCGGAGAAGAAATTCTTCGTGGGTTCGAATCCCGCTATCGGCTCAAAAGTAGGTGAAAAAGCGAAAGGATAACCTTCGGTATCAGGAAAACCTTTCACGGGTGCGGGAATAGACCGACTTGAACCGCACCCCGCTTATTTAAGTTGCCGATATAGCACAGCGGTAGTGCACCTGTTTCGTAAACAGGGGGTCGCAGGTTCAAATCCCGCTATCGGCTCAAATCCTTGCTATTCTCCCTAATTTTTCCTAATTTTAATGCCTCTATAGTTCAAGGGACAGAACAGAAGTTTTCTAAACTTCCGATCATGGTTCGAGTCCATGTGGGGGTACTAAATAAATTAAAATGTATACAGTTATCTGCCCGAAATGCAAGAAGTCCTTCACTGTGTCGGGTGACACCGAATACGTTCTTTGTTGCGATGAGGTGATATTCATCCCATCTAATGGTCCTGAAATGAAAGGCATCACTTTCCAATGCATACAGGAGGGGTTAATGAGGGATGGACGCAACGTCGACCGGATATTTCTTGGTGATCCAAATGAAAGTATTGCACCCGATCCATACGAAGGATTGTGATGCGTTTTACGGTAAAGAAAATGAACGGCAAGGTCGCCTTTATGAATGAAAACAAAAGGTGGGTCAAACTCAATGGTTACGCTTTCCTTGATGAATACGGCCATTGCATCATAATTGTTTATGGTGAAGCGAGAATGAAAGATGTTGAAAAGTATTTAAGTATGCCCCTGTAGTTCAATGGACAGAACGGAAGTTTCCTAAACTTTAAATTCGAGTTCGATTCTCGGTGGGGGTACAAAAACAGACAAATATTATCCGTCAATATGCAAAAACGTATAATAACCGGATAATAAATATCCTTATATGTAAAAGCATATAATAACATTCGCTCCCGTAGTTCAACGGATAGAACGCAAGTTTCCGGAACTTGTGATGCAAGTTCGATTCTTGTCGGGAGTACAAGGTATTTATGTGAAAAGTAAATCAATGAACAACACCAAATTGAATGAAGAGATTCTGACCGCATACCGGGGTGGTGGGGAAATGCCGAGTCAAAGAAGGCTTTGGTACTTTACAACAAACGTCAAATATGCAAATTGGTTCAAGAGATACGCTTCCCTTGGAAAAGGCAAATTGTTTAAAGCGGATATAAGCACGGACAACCTTCTCGATTTGAGGTTTGTGACAAAACAGTTGAATTATCTTGATCTTCATTACATTTTAAAAAACAATGGAATAAGACCACCAAAATTCGTAATTGAAAACATTGAAGCGGGTTATGGTGGATACAAAGGTAATCTTTGGGAGTTCTTGAAAGAAGACAATGAATTGTGGGACAACATCTCAGAGAAATACGACGGAGTTATTTTCACCGAGACGAATCCGGAAGCGAGACATACGGGCAAGGCGGAGACTATAATAATTGATATGATCAAGCACCCGGTCGAATATGAAGAAGTATAATATGCACCTGTAGTGTAACTGGACAACACGTCTGACTACGGATCAGGAGATTGAGGGTTCGAATCCTTTCAGGTGTACTAAAACCATAAGCCTATAGTCCAATATTCGAGAGTAACTTCTCAGAAGGGCACGGTGTACAACGGAATTCAGGTATGAAATCCTGATGGGAACAACTTATGGTTTAATTGCAGAAATGGCGCAATCGGTAGCGCATGGCCTTCCCAAGGCCAGGGTTGCGGGTTCGAGACCCGTTTTCTGCTCAAATTTTGCGGGAATAGCACAGTGGTAGTGCGTTTGCTTGCCAAGCAAAAGGTCGTGAGTTCAAGCCTCATTTCCCGCTCCATGCGAGATTAGCACAGTTGGTTAGTGTATCGGCTTGCCATGCCGGGAACGTGGGTTCGAATCCCATATCTTGCTCAAAATTATGTTGTTATGTCATTTACTTTTACACTTAAATCAACAGGAGAAGAGATAACACTCCCAACACCAAGCGGTGGTCCGGTTGAAATTGACTCTTTACCTTCCGAACCATTGGAAATGAAGTACAGGACGATCGTGGTATCTGACCTGCACATTTTCAGAGATGATTCGAAATACAAAGAGTGTTTTAAATTTTTGATATACAATCCCTCGGAGAAGATCATCCTGAACGGTGATATCTTCGATTTCCTGCACCTGCTCAAGCATTGGTCGAATTATAAAAAGTACAAATACGTCATGCGAGGGTTCAGGATATTCATGAAGGAGAGGGGGACAAAGGTGATCTTCCTCGTCGGCAATCACGACTATCATTATTACCTGTTGAAGATCATACAACCCTTCCTGGGGATCAAAATTAGAAAATTTTATACTTTCGAATCAATTGCCGGGAGGATTCATGCCACACACGGAGATTGGATACCCTACGTGTTAAAGATCAAAAGGTTCTTCAATAAAACAATCAAGATATCCGGCAACGAGGATGATGATTACGTCCTCTACGGATTATTAAAGAAATACAATGTCCTCATTTGCGGACACACACATGAACCGCTGTACAGGATTTACAACAACCTCCTCTACATCAACACAGGCGATTGGGTGAGCGATAACATGGCCGCCGTGGAAGAATTCGACGGGAGTTGGCATTTGATACAAACACAATAAGAACGGTATGAAAGGGATCATAAAATACAATACCAGGTTTTACAAAAAATCTGATAAACCCCTCAAAGAGGGTGATTTAGTTAAACTTGAATGTAAAAGAGGTAGCGATTATTTCAAATACAATGGAATATATACCGTCAACAAATGGAACGAAATATTAGTTCCACTTAAAGAAGAAAACGGTAAAAAATATAATCTTTGTATTAAACTTGGATACAACGTTTTTAAACACGAGGAATACTCCAAATTGGTTGAGGTTCAAAGAAGGAAGTCCCTTCCAAAACCAGTGAAAGAAGAACAAATGTGTGGTTATACAATATGATCTACCCCACCACACAAAAAACATAGCACAGAGGATTCATCGCTTGTTCAATAAAATCGTCTGTTCACTGTACGTGAACATTCAAAAATATTGAACAAGAGGAAGTTCGGGACACCACTGCTGAAGGCGGGAGATTCAACGCTAATCGGGATCGCCAATACCGCCGAGGGTGCAAGCCAAACAGTTTGAGACGGTGAGCAGGTCTTTGAGAACGGGTTGGTGCGTAGATAAATGATGATTAACAACAGAATCCCGGCTACGCTCATGCTATGTTTTAAAATTTTTGACGAATGAATCGAAATCAGTGACGAATGGATGAGAATCATTAATGAAATTAATGTGTTTTAGTCATAATTTAGTCTTGAAACTCTTATCATTGTAACAAGTCCGGTTTTTTTTCGTATCTTTGTCAGGTAATCAAAACAATCTTGCATGACAACATTATTGAAAAAGGATATCAAACGGGAGACGTTCTCCGTAACAGACTTCAAAGGCAACGTAATGATCGTTACCCTAAAAGCGGGTGACATGATCGAGTTCAGAGCGAAAGGTAAGAGGATCAAGTACGAAGTACCGCTTGCCGCCTGTTTCAACTTGGCAATGATCTATTCCGCACACGAGCGATATAAGGAAAGGATTAAACGCTACGAGGATGGTCGCAAGGAAGGCCGGAAAATGAAAAGGCCAAGATTGATGCCAAGGATTTTCAATGAAAGATTGTATCAGGCATTGAAATTAATTTAATATATTTGTGTTATGACATCGGAGAGTAAGAGAAAGAAGGAGAAAAACAACACGCATAGTGCCAACGGGTTTGCGTTGAAAGAGCATGAATGTAAAATGAAAAGAGCATTGTATTTCAATTCATCAAAAAGACAAAAACTCAAAAAAATCGACACCGAATGAACCAAGAATTATGGGAAATATTAGTCCCCTCTTTCAGTAACGGTGGTGAAAAATTTCCGCTCGAACACCATAAGAAATGGGATGCCTTTGTCAAGAAGATCGCAAAAGGCGTGACGATCATGAAAACTGCCAAAGGTGAATGGGTTAGTCCGACCGGACAGGTCTATATGGACAGAATGATCCCATGCCGAATCATTTGTAATGAAAGTCAAATGGATAAAATTATTGATTTCACTATTGAGCATTACGACCAAGAGGCTGTTCTTGCGTACAAGATTTCGGACAACGTGATCCTGCGCCACAGGAATGACAAGAGCATTAACGAGGACGTCCAAAGACTTTGGAATCAAAGAAACTACAGATGATACCAATTAAGGATATATTACCTTGTCCGTTTTGCGGAGCACAGGTGAAAGATCATCCGAATCCGATAACCAGTAAGGAATTTTTTATGGTAAGGCACATGAATGGTTGTTATTTCTTAAAAAATAATTCATCGGATTTCACCTTATTATTGAAAAACGATTATTATATAAAAAGTTGGAATAAAAGAATATAATCATGGGAATGTTCGGTGAAATACATGCAGGAATGAATGCTGAACAATTGGAAAAAATCCTTTTGGAGGCAATAAAGGAAAATGACACCATCAAAGCATTTGCAAAAAAACATCTGTATCAGTGGTATCTGTCCGAATGCAGTGAAGCGTTCCGTGAATCGAACCATGAAATAAAAGATGAATTTGAAGATTAAAAACATGGAAATTGAAACAGTAAACGATTTGGCAGAACAGATAGCCGACTGGATTGGCATCTATGGCGGCTGTAAATCAGATGGGGAAAGTGGTTGCACATACGATAAATTCAAAAATCCTTGTTGCTGCCGCACAGGTTTTATCACCGCTATGGAGGAAAGGATAAGAGAAGCGGTGGAGAATGAAAAAAAACTCGAACAAGCGGGTTTGAAATAAAATAAGGAAGGGTGGGTGAGTGGCTGAAACCACCTGTTTGCTAAACAGACGTGCGGGGCAACCTGCACCGGGGGTTCAAATCCCCCTCCTTCCGCAAAAAATACTCCCACATTTTGTTGAGTATTTATACGTAAATGGATTTCATGTGGGAGTATGAAAGAAAGGACTTCAAATTCAGATGGTATGCTGATCTTGTTATGTTTTTGAATGAGAAAGGCAAGGAGGGTTGGCAAGTGATTTGGTACGAAGAGGAAAGACCCGGAAAATTTGATGTCGAGATTACGGCGAAGATATTATTTAAACGGTTAAAGGATGAAACTACTCGAACAGGTTAAAATGGTGTTCGTCAAGCATGAATGGAGACCCCTCGAAATTCCAGCAGGTCACAAGAACCTTTACAGGTATCTTGACGAATTCCCCGAAGAACGAAAAAGCGATAAATACTCCTCTCCCAAGGACGACAGGTATTTCATAAACAAATACAGAAAGCACATCCCGCCAGGATGGTACGGATTCTCCCTCGGCAACCCAATAATTCCAGTATGGTGCGACATCATTGAAGAAGTGATTGAACTTTGCATTACAAACGACCCGGACTTTGAAATTCATCAAATCAAAGTTAAGATGGGTCGGATATGTTTTTACACCGACAGTAACATTATTGAAGACACGGACGAGATCGACATGTTCTTTGAAAGAACTTTGTCCGATCCGGCATTGGTTTATTGAAACTTTTTTCATCCATACACGTATTATAATGCCGAAGGACTTTGAATTATTGAAACGGACGTACCCGGTGTCGGAGTTTGACAGATTTTGTGATGGTTATGATTACATCATGGCCAACAGTACGCCGGAGGAACGGAAGGAGTGGGGTATTAAGGAAGACGAATTGGAACGGGTGATCAAAGAAGGAGAGAAGTACATCTACCAAGTGGCCACGGAAGGTGAGGAATTCAAGACGATGTGCCTGTGTTTTAAGAATTATGAGATCATCCGGAAGAAGATATTTAAACTCGAAGACGACTGATAACACTATAATACTATGAAAGATTTTCCAAGATTTTGGTTCGAAGGTAATTTATACTTTGGTTGGGTAAATAACCTTGATGAATTAAATGTTGTGTTCGAATACTATAAAGAAGGTCATATGACCAAAGACGAAGTTCTCGACAAAGCGGTAAGTCTTGAAGATGAGGACAAGAGTGGAAAACACACGGAGTTTGGTTTAAGAATCGAACATCGGGGCAGCATGACCTTACGCCAATTCTTGGAAGAGAAAGGGGTTGACTATGGAAAAGAATAAACGGATGACGACAAGACAACTGTTTAAGGAATTCCTTGATTTTGCTTGCGAAATCGGCGGTGTCGTTTTGTACATTGGGGTGATCTTATGTGCCATTTCCTACAAGGCGTATGGGATTATCCCGGTTTGCGTGGCAGGTATTGCCTGCACGCTGTACACAACGCTTCGTAAGGGGTGTAACTAAGACGGTTCTGTAACTTAATCGGCTAAAGTAGCAGTCTCTAAAACTGTGTTTGCGGGTTCGAACCCCGCCAGGATCACCTATATATTTTTACAATGAGTAGAACGAATAAAGACCTAAAAAGTCATAAAACAGGGATTGGCAGATATGGAAGAAAACCTCAAAGAAAACTCACTCCCTTTATTCATGATGCAAATAAAATCGTAGGCAAAAATGAAGTTTTATCGTGCTTGCCTGACAACGATATTAAACAAGATGATTTCGAAAAGGGATATCATTGGCACAATGCAAAAGCAGTACGTGCGATAAGAAAGAAAATCCGTGCCGAAAGGGGTTATGAAAAATCCAAAGCAAGGGGAAGAATTAAACAATTTGACAAAAAAATTTGTGAAACTCAAAAATTTGATTAATTTTGTTCGCTCAAGTATTTATGTTTTTAAACATTAACAACTAAAATTTTTAATCATGAGGTAGGTAAAATTAATAACAGTAACCCGTAAGGATTTAAAAGACGGTCAACAACTTGTGCAGACCGGGCATTCCATTGCCGAATTCGCACACAAGCATCCCGATCAATTCTCCGATTGGATGCAAAACTCACAATATCTTGTTTCGTTATCGACCGATAACGAAGAGAATCTCACAGAAATGTACAATAAATTAAAGTACTATGGTGCTCATGTCGTTGCGTTCCATGAACCCGACATTGGTAATCAAATGACTGCGATCTGTTATTTCGGTACGCCGGAGATGCGTAAATTCACACAGAAACTTGATTTGGCACTTAACTATTAAATTTTATGGCCATGAAAGACACATAGTTCTCAAACAGACCACCATAATGATGAAATTCGCAATTTGCGAATCACGAATTGCGAAAAACTTCGTTACGCAAAATTGCGTAACGCTGTAATGCGTAATCTACGTAACGCAAAATACGTAACAAACAAAATGTAAATTACAAAATGTAACATTAATAAACATCATTATGGAAACAATAGTTGAAATCAATATCAGCAAGATGAAGGCGGACATCAAGGAAAACGCCGAGAAGCAGAAATTCTACAGAAATCAAAGAAAAACCGAGAAATTGGTTGGCGAAAGGCAAATGCCTGCATGGGAAGCGACATATTCCCATCAAAAAAACAGAAGGAATTTGCGCATCATGTATGCCGCATACGGATTAGCCAAAGGAAAGAATTTCTCTCAAATTGAAAATCATTATCCCGAAGAGAACCACCCGTTGAATGAATTACGGTATGAGATCGACAAGATGATGAATGAATACAAGGCCAAAGACGGCGAATAAAAAAAGAGGGGGCATCTGCCCCCTTTTCCTTGCATCTTATTTTAATATGGATTATATTTGAGTAAAATAACTTTATTTTAAACAACGTTATATGTCATCAGATGTCGATCCCAATGTTAGTTCAATACTGACCCCCGAAGAAATCGAAAAATTCAGTTCAAAGTATCCTGATTTGGCTGAAGCCGCAGAATCGGAAGAGAAATCCACAGAAGAGGGTGCTGAAAAAGAACTCACCGAGGAAGAGAAACGTGAGTTGTACGTCAAACAATTGAAAGAGTCCAAAATAAAATTCAGAAACGTTACGCAGAAAGGCAATAAGACTACAGTCAAGTTCAATGCCGCCTACAAACAGGAGCGGAAACGCAAAAATAAGCAGCAGCGGAAATCCCGCAAGAAAAACAAAAAATAATATGTCAATCACGGGCACAACAGACCTGCCCGGTTTCACTGGAGACACCAATCCATCCCTGTTAAGTAATCATTACAAAAGGGTTTTCAAAATCCCCGTTGGTGATATACCGAAGGAAGAGATTGAAGATTACGTCCGTGAAATCGCCAAAAAATTCAAGAATCCATCGGATATCATGCCAGATTTGGATTGTGGCATCTATCCAATACCGGATTATGATATTTTCTTACCAACAAGAAACGATATGAGCAATAATTTTTATATGCAGTCTGTCCCCAATAGTCATTGGTGGCCTAAATTAGGGGGATTAATTGTTTCAATTGAACAACATCTCACCATCTTAGATCGATTGGAAAAGGCTGTGAAAGACAACCAAACATATTATGGCGAACTCCTGACCAAGGAACACATCATTATCGGCCTTGAAAATTCAATCAAACACGGATACAAATTAAAACCTGCATCCAAAGACTTAAACGAAATTATACAGATCAATGATCCGGTATTCATTTCGATAGAACAAATGATTGAATTTGTGAAAGATGAGGATTTTGATTTCAAAGACTTTCTCATTTTCCTGCAAAACACCGTTGAAAACAAACTCGACTTGGACAATGGATTGAAGATGTTCAGGCAGGACGTGTATAAGCGGATTGACAAGGAAAGGGATTATCAGGACCTTCGTTGGAATACAAATCTGCGTGAAGACGAAGTCCCTGACGAAGAAAAACCTGTCTCTGAATGGCTAAATTATATTGAGTTCCACCTGTCCAAGGCCAAGAATTGGAATTATCATTTAGACAAGGAAAAATCATTGGCCGAATTACGCAAAGTTGCAGCACTTGCTGTGCGTGCAATGGAAATCCACGGATGTCCGGAAAGAATCATGAGAGTCCCAAATATTGAAGAATAAAAATGGACAATATTGATCTTAACAACACACATTGGGATCGTCTTAAAGGATATGTAACCGAACTTCGTGTGGATGCCCGGTGGTTACTCCGACAGGATAACACGGACAAACCCCTTGGATCGCTGCGCATTGTGTCGCATCCGGATTTGCAACCAGGATACCTGCGTGCGTTCTTCACCTATGTCACATCTATACGAAAAAAGACCAGGGAGGAGAAAATTAGGACAATCGAGGACTACCAAATGGAAATCGGTGAACTTGAAGTTTATTCAATCGGCGAGGATATTAAGACCGAAAACCTGAAACACGAGGCGTCGCTCAAAGACCTTGAAGAAATGTTTAATGTGAAAATATTCGAATGATTAAACCAACGTGAAAAATGAAAAACAAAGACACAGATTACGACAGTAGGAGCAAGAACATTACTGAACAATTGGTTAAAGAAGCAATAATGGAAAACAACGAAGAAAAAAAGAAGGAAAAGGATGCTACGGCAACAACAGGCAAAGGCGGCGGCCTTCGTTTTAATAAAGGAAAATTAAGATACGACCTTGTTGAACCAAGAGCATTCCGGGACTTTGTTCAAGTTCTCACCGACGGTGCGAATAAATATTTCGACCGCAATTGGGAGAACGGCCTCACTTGGACATCCGTTATTGCATCACTTAAAAGACATGTGGCGGCTATTGAAATGGGTGAAGATTATGATTCAGAAAGCGGCAGGCTTCACATTTCCCACGCAGCATGCAACGTACATTTCCTTAATGCTTTCTATTATATATTCCCACAAGGAGACGACAGGCCAAAACGATTCTTGAAACAACCATACATTGGCTTGGATATCGATGGAGTCTTGGCTGACTTCACCGGGTCTTGGAACAAAATGTATCCTGAAATACCCAATTCTCCGAATTCATGGTATTTCGACCGAAGGGTTACCGACAGGTTTGAGGAGATGCGTGCCAACGGCACTCTTGAAGAATTCTACCTTAATATTGAACCTTTAATCAAACCGGAAGAACTACCGTTCGAACCACATTGTTACATCACCTCCCGTCCCGTGCCTACGGAGATCACAGAAAAATGGCTTGACAAGTTTCACTTTCCCTGTAAGAAGGTGTACAGTGTTGAATTGAAAGGAACGAAAGTGGATGCAGCGAAAGAGGCGGGAGTTGAAATATTTATTGACGATTCATACGATAATTTTGTTGATCTTAACAACCACGGAGTATTCACCTATCTGTTCACAGCACCGTGGAATGAACGCCACAACGTCGGCCACATGCGCCTCAATTCATTGAAAACCATACCCTTACTTCAATAAGGTTCGAAATATATTTCATTGGTTTCCACTTTTATTGCCTTGTGTTCAGTATTTATATGTGAACACAGATTTAATAATTGAAACCAATGGACAGCAATCTTGTAAAAGATATTGTCAACGACGTCCACATCAAACCAAGCCGTACAAAGGTTGTGTTGAGATGGGTGGTTACCGCATCATTGATGTTGATTGCGGCTGCTTTCATAGTTGGTCAATTCAAGACGTCTTATGTAAATAAGATCAAAATCCTTGAAGAACAGATAAGAAAAAATCAAGAAGCCTACGATAAACTGCATCAGGAAATGCATGTTTATATAAACGAAACGAACCAAAAAATTGATAAGATTTATGTTGACGCTTATGAGTTTTTCTCTGAATTCAATAGATTTAGGAATGACCAAATTAAATTGATTCTCGATAACTCGACTATACCTAACAAAGAGATGCTCAAGAGAATGCTCGATTTGAACACCCGTGAAAACATGAGGAAACTTGAAATGGAATTCAACTCAGAACATCCTGTGGAAGAGTCTCCTGAAAAATCTGAAAAACATTTGAAATAAATCGCTTATGGTGGTAGTGTTTTAGAATGATTGCAGTATTTATTTTAAACGCTTTAAGACAACGTTTAACTAAAAATTTGCAGTTATGCCGGAAATGATAGTATCGGGGACAGAGTTGCGTACCCTTATAGAAGACGCAATGCGCTTTCGTGACGAAAAAACAAACGGACAATTTAAGGTGATCGACACTAAATTGGACGGCATTACACTGAGACTTGATAAGATAAACGGCACTGTCGCCAGTCACGAGAAAATAATAAATGAGAGAGCGATCGTAGTGGCCGATTACATGGATCACGCAAAAGAAGCGGAGGATATAGAAAAACGTCTGCGTGCTGTGGAAGATACACAATTAACACAGAGATCAATCAAAAAGTGGATCGTTGGTACGATCGGAGTGACAGGCACTATCTTGGCAATAATAATTGCAGCGTTGCAATTTTTCAATGGTAAATAACACGAAATTGTATTATATTTGATACTTTGAGTATTTAATGTAACACAATTAAACGTTATTATGAAGATTTGTATCATATCTGATACCCACAACAAACATAAGTATCTAAAGAATCTGCCAGAGGCGGATGTGATTGTCCATTGCGGCGACATAACCTCCGTCGGTCGCAACCATGAAGTGGCAAATTTCATGGATTGGTTCTCGGCATTGGATAAATTCAAACACAAGATTTTCATCGCAGGCAACCACGACTTTCTTTTCGAAAGGGAGTCAATATATGCCAAGACTCTTGTACCCGACAATGTGATTTACCTTGAAGACAATGGTGTTGAGATTGATGAAATTCGATTTTGGGGGTCTCCTGTCAGCAAGCCTTTTAATAATTGGGCATTCAACAGGCCGGAGGAGAAACTGTTACAACATTGGCAGGTAGTCCCGGCGGATACTGATGTATTGATCACCCACACCCCACCATATTCAATAATGGATTGGGTTGATTGGAACAGGAGTCACGAGGGTTCACCGACGCTTTACAAAGAGGTTGTTGAAAGGATAAAGCCAAAAATTCATTGCTTTGGAAATATCCACGGTGGATATGGAATGAAAACGTTAGACGGCATTACCTTTGTAAATGCTTCAAACCTGGATGAGGATTATGTATGTGTGAACGCCCCGATAGTTCTTGAAATTATGTTAGGGGACGTTTATTTTGACGGCAAGATGGTGATATAAAAAAAGGGGGTCGAAAACCCCCTTTTGTTTTTTATTAATTATTAGGCAACGGTTTTTGTTACAGTTGCTTTGTCGGGAAGAATCTTCAACAGTGCAAGCAACTGCCTGATCCATTCAACATTATAAATGACATTAGAACCAGCGGCAAAACTCAACACAATAATTATAAGATTCAGCCAATCGACCCCCGCAAAAATACCAAGTTGCATAAAATATCCAATGACGGCGACGATTGCGGCGACAACCCAACTTGTGATGCTTCGCCCAAGTGTGGAAAGATTTTTAAGTATATACCTCGTGATCACACCTGTAACAACCAAAACACCTGCAGCATATCCTGCAAACGAAGTGAATAGCGACATGATGTCGAAACTCGTTCCAGGTTCAGTCGGCACATCCTGTGCAAAAATTGCCACGGGAATCATCAATAGCAGTGTTGCAATAATAAACTTCCAAAATTTTTTCATAACATTTGTTTTTTGAGGATTAATAATAATTATTTTCACATAAATACTTGAATATTGTAAAATGATCATTCCACGACTATTTATGTGAAAACATCGTTTTCGTATGAACAGAATTCAAGAAATCATTTGTGAGGAAATAGTCAACTACCTGCGAGAAGTCGACGACGAAACCGATTGGGATTTGTATGAAAAATACGATCAAATGAAATCAGAAATCCTGTATGGTTTTCTTGATGACAAGAAACGGGGTGTAAAAGATCAACCTTGGACTTTAGTCCCATTTGGAAGATTGAAAAAGATTTGGGAAGACTTCATGATATATGGTCACGTCCGGGACACAAGAGGATTGGAAATGATCGAAGACATCATTCAAGACAATATAATAAAACTTTATGTGAACACCGAACTCGTCGGCCACACCTCGCACGATCCTGATGAAGACTTTGAGGAAGCCGGATTCACTGAACAAGATAAGGAAGAATTTTACAATTACATTAATAAATTCAGTGATTACGCTTTCAGTGATTTTGGAGGTCGCAGGTTGGGGTTAACCACGCTGCTCACTCATTTAAGAAAGGCGAGAACCCCGGAGGAGAAAGTTCCAATTATTGATCAGATTTTGAATGTTATACATCAAACTTCCGATCTTGCAGCATGGTTCGTGGAGGGCGGTTCATCGGCTTTAAGTCAACTCAGCGGTTCACCTTCAGAAATTACCACTTCAACTGCTGCATAAAATTTTTCTATAAACCTTGTCTTTTCGATAAAAACCGTCTATTTATGGTTAAAATTATTTTCAACCATAAACATTATTATTAATATGAAAATCAACGAATTATTCGAAGAAATACAAAACAATCTTCTTCCGGAGGAATTGAACGGGGAATTCCAATTGCAAGGGAATTGCATCGTTTGGACTTACAACCTTGATGATGACAGCGAAGAGATCGATGCTCCTGTTGGAGAAGACGACGATGAATCCAGTTTCAGTTTTGAAGCCACACCTCCTGAAGAATTGTTGCAGGAAGCATGTGACAAAGACAAAGAATTACTCAATCAATTCTTTGAAGACATTGAGGAATCCGGTAATTGGACGGTATCAGAACCCGAAACGGGAGATTATACAATTTCTTTCAAAATTTTTTAAGAAATCTCTTGCACATTAATTTTAATTTACTTATTATTGTCAGACTAATCACATGGGTATGAAACTTTACAAAGCATTAAAACTGAAGAAGAGTTTGGTGGGGGAAATCGCCAAATTGAAACAACAGATCGCAGGCAAGAACTCCTATATGGTGGGTTCTAAAAATGCTGAAAGCACCGATGTGCTCGGTCTGTTTGAAGACCTACAGGCGAAGATCGACAAACTTGTCGGCCTGAAATTTACTATCAATGAAGCCAACAAGGAAATCCAATCGAAAATCTACGTTATTGGTGAATATAAGGCATTGATTGCTTTCCTGAACGGTCTTGATGTCACCGAGGGTAGCAAGGCATTCGGTTATTCCGACACCGTCGTAAGAGAGTACAAAGTCCATATGGACGAAACCAAGCGTGATGATTTGGTTCACGATTTCCAAAAAAGAATCGACGCCATCCAAGAAGAGATCGACGTCTACAATTATACCACCGACATTCCTTGGGATGAGGCGGTAGTTGAATAAAGGCACGGAAGTGTGTTATTATTTGGTTTAAAACAAGATGATTGAGCAGTCTTCGCAAAAGACTCTACACTATGACGCCATTGGTGCACAATGATATCGAGAACGAAATTCAAAATTCAAGATGCGTCCCATCAAAATTAAAACTTTAAGCCTCAAGCATCATTTTTCAACATCTGTTTTTCATCACTTAATGCACACTTCTCTTTTTTTGTTATGTGAAATATGATCATCCAAGTGAATTCTGTTGATGAAATCAACGCATTAATACAGAAATACTCCCCCCTTATTGAACTAAAGGCGAAACAGCAAGAACATGTCCCCCTCCTTGCATACGTCTATGATACAGCAATCAATTATATTAAAGAGAATTACAGCGGCCTGACCAAAGATTGGAAGGCTTGGACGGTATTCGTGGTAGGCGAGCGGGTCATGTCGGGTCAAATCGCCGAAGTACCTGATATAAAAAAAACCATTGATGACTTTATTGGATATTGGAAATTGAACTATCAACCATATCTTGACGATTTGGCATTGTATTCCAGCGAATTCGATAGAGACGCCGGGTTCGTCAAAAGTTTCCTCTAATAAAAAATCGGCAACTTATCTTCCGATAAACTACCGATCCGTAATATAATCCTCCGAAAATCGTCTGATCTAATAATCACCCATCGCTTCGATCTCTTCCAACCACGCTTCAAGCCTTTCTTGTTGTGCCTCAAGTTTGTTCCGTTTTGTTTCGTCGATACCCATTTGCGTCCATACATCGACTTTATCTTTTTTGATCTTGATCTTCTCGTTCAAAATCTTGACGTGTCCATCTTTCTTGCTCATAATGTCAAATTTTTAGTGTTGGATTATTTTCATATAAATACTGAAAACCTTGCAATCCACACCATTTTTCGTTACATTTGTTAATCAAAATATCGTTATGGAAAGATATGTCAAGTACAAGAGGTTCACAGGGACATTCAACGAAACAACAATGCAGGAGTTTTTCGATAAGTTGACTGCCGATGGTTGGGAAATTATTCATTATAATGAAGTCCAACAACCCGCCGGAATGTTGACCAACGCTCCAACCGATGTTATCATTCATCTTACCGTTATAGGCGGCAAAAGACAAAGCGACGTGATATGAGTAAGGATTCAGGATGCCTGGTTGAAACAAAATCAGGCAAGCAAGGCAGGACTTATCACCGTGAGGGTCTTGTGAACAAGAAGATGATTGTGCACCTCGATATCGACGGCAAAGACGTTAAGATGTTGTGCGACCCCAAAACAGTGAAAATAGTCGGATACGTCGATTAACCATTTCCGGCTATTGAACGTATTTATAATAAATATGTTCCGATGTCGAATAACAGACTACTCCGGATAATCAATGAGGAAATCCATAAATTTCTTGAGGGTTCTTATGAAGGTAAGGGCGTTGGTGATAAGTATTTTGACAGACTGACGAGTCAAGCCAAATCTACCGAACAACTCAAGAATCTGCCGGAATACAAACTCAGCGGCAAATTAGTTGGATTGATAGGTGAAAGCAGAGGTAGATTGCTATCCAAAGCAATTCCTGTCTATCTCAACCCGGAAAACCTTGATGGATTCGAATCATCTGTCAGGGGTGTTCTAACAAGTGATCTTGACATTTATCTCGCACAAGGTGCTGAGATTCTTCACGAAGACCTTTTCCCTTTTCTTTACAAGATTGGTGCAATACAAACTAACCCTGGAAGGGAATATGGTTCAATTCTCTCCCCTGAACACGTTGGAATCGTAAGAGTTTACAATTCAAAAGTCTTTATGCAATCAAACGCATACCACGACATTACTGTTGAATACAGGAAAATGTTTGGTGAGGCTAATGTGAAATACGGAGGTAGATATGTATTTCATATCGTTCCATCGAAAAAAGAATAACTGGATATGATGAAAGGGGCAACAAGAGATAAAGTCTTGACCATCCTGAAATGGTGTCAGGAAAGATTCGGAAAATCCCCATATAAGAAAACATTCCCCCTTTTAAGGGTCTACAAAACCTCTGGGTTCTATGCTGACAACGACAAATTCAATAAATGTGGCCAATACTGTTCGGTCACCAGCATAATTACAATTTTTCTAAAATCAAATAATTCGTATAAGGAACTCTGTGGCACAGTCCTGCACGAATACAAACACTACCTTCTGAACACTACTTTCAGTAACAAACAGATCAAATCGGGAAAACAACATCCCCACGAAAAAAACTGTAACAGGTTTGAAAAGAAATGGAAAGATGTTTGTTTCAATGAGTTGAAAGATAAACTTCTTTCCTAAGATTTGTAACATCCCTCCCGTTTTTCCGTATCATTAAGAAAAACAAGATTATGCCAAACGGAAGTACACATGATATCATAACAATCGTAGTTGCCCCAGTTGTCGCCGGAGTCTCGTATTGGGCAACCAAGGACATCAAAACGACAGCGATCATTTTCGTTGCATACCTCTTCGCCTCATTCATGTTCAACGGCGACTTAGACACCAACAGCAGACCATACAACCGTTGGTTCATATTGAAAATGATATGGATACCGTATCAACTTTTGTTTGAGCACCGAAGCGTGTTCACCCACGGATTGGTGATTGGGACTTTAATTAGGGTTGTGTATGTGGCTGTGATACCCGTTGCCGTATTTGCATTCCGGGGAGATACTCCACATATTCTCACTGCTGTTAATTTAAAAATCCTTTTGTACGTTCTTATCGGCCTTGAAGCGGGTTCTGCCGTGCATACCGTATCAGATAAAATATTTTAATTTTTTTTGTAACCTTCTTATTATTTATACGTATCTTTGTATCATATGGGGATGTGGACAAATTGGTAAAGTCGCTTGCATGTTTACGCACAGCAGGAGAGACGGAGAGTGTACATCATAACCGTTGGGTTACAGTTGATAATTTTATGGCGGTGCGCACCGCTGTATTATGAAGACCTATAATCTTTGGGGGTTCGAGTCCCCCCCTTCCCCACGATGTCGACCGGAAGGTCGGCATTAATGTAAGGTTGAATTAAGGGTGCATGAATCTGCAGATAACATGCATCGAATAGTCTTCCAAGCATTAGCGATGTAACTCAGTTGGTAGAGTGCTCCAGAAGGAGAAGTCGCAGGTTCGAATCCTGCTGTCGCAACTAAAAGTTCTTTGATGATTTAAAGTCTTTCCGCTTGAAGCAGAGCAGCACGAATAGTTGAAAAAAACAGCGTTAACGATGATTCCATTACGGTCATCACGTAAGTGCAGGCTGATGCAGAGGCCGTTGTTTTGTGTAAAGGTGATCGCCGCCAAGTGAAGCAATCTGGTAAGGGCAGATCGGTGAAAAATGGTTGAACGCCAATCATTCTCCTGCAAATGGGACGGAAAGACTTTATCTGGTGTCGTGGCGAAATTGGTAGACGCAGCATTCATAAAGAGTGCCATAACGTAGGAATCGGTAGTAAAACCAAATTCTTGAATAGGGGTTACTGTAACGCAAGTTGCACACTGCGAAAAAGATGGGAGAATAGGACAGGATTCCGGTGGGCGAGTAATAAAGAGTGCCGGGGCGACCCGTGGAGGTTCAAGTCCTTCGGACACCGCATGGTTGGGTAACTTAAAAATTAGAGTGGTATTCCTGAAATAGTTGGTAACGCCAGATGTTGGTTCAAGTCCAACCCCAACCGCCTTATAAAAATATTATTCATTTTTTTGTAATTAACAACATTATTTCCTACATTTGTTAGTTGAATTTGGTTTTTTTACAACCGATTAACCACTAACACGATGACAGGACAAGAACTCTACGACTACATCACAAGTCAACTCACCCCCGAACAGGCGTTAAAAAAAGTGCTCGAAGGCTATCTGATCGAGTATGAACACCTGAAATTCAGCGAAGAAGGAAATGAAATGCACCCACTGCTCATAGTTGCCATGTGCGGCATGGAACTCGGATGGCAATTCCTGTTGCCAAAAGATGCCGAAACAGATGAAACCCCAATGGATGGTGTTGTCATGGGCACGGAGGATTTCATAAACAAACTTCTTAAACTCGACGTCCCAAAAGAACCCGACGAACAACCCCCTCAAAACAACGAACCCAATGCTTAAAATCAACTACACCCAAGAATTGATCGACGAGATCAAAAAAGTCTACCCGGATAACACACTACTCCACGATCTTGTAGAAGAAGGGGAAGAATCCATAGGCAGAATGCTTCTCGATCTTATACCCAAAGACCCAACATACGACGAATTGCTCGCAATTGAAACCTTCGAGGAATTCCAAGCACTGAAAAATCATGCCAAGCAAGCCAAAATAAAAGACGCCCTGTATGAGAAGTGGATACGGGAAATGCATGCCGCCTATCTAAACGACATACAATCAACACCAATAGTGAAACGGAAATTGATGTACAATCTTATTGAAGAAGATAAATAATTATCACCATGCCCGAAATAAACGAAAATCGTATTAAAACGATCAAAATCATTACGAACAAAGGTGAGGAATACGAATTTCCCGCTGAACAGCACACAAAGATAAGCACGTGGATGGGGACTATGAATATGGGTGCTTATAATTTCATTGAACACACGCACAATGGAAAGAAACTCTTGGCGATAATCAGCACCTCTGATGACGAAATTATGGACGAGGTTATGAGACTCTTTGATAAGAGCAATATTGAAAAAATATTAAACAACTGATATGCCAACAAAAGTTGCAAGACTCGAAATTCTTGATTCCATAGGTGGGGTTGTAAAAACACACCACATTCCATATTCAAGCGAAATCGACAACACCATTGTCATCAGCATTGGCAAATATGTTTATTTCTTGAACGATGATGGTGAGATCACGATTAAATCCTTGAGAGATGATATTGATAAACAAATCTATAAACCAATAACAACATGAAAAATCTATTATTCACAATCCTTTTCGCATTCATTGCAATTAGTCTCTTCGCACAAGAAACCCAGGAAAAACCATCACCATTCTCTGCAGGTGCAGATTTCTACAGCAGTTTCATTTGGAGGGGATCGAAACTTGGAACAGGTCCGGCCTTCCAACCCTGTGTCAAATATGCCACGGACAACCTCGTGATAGGTGCTTGGGGTTCGTTTGATGCTTCCGGTTTCACAGAAACCGATCTGTTTTTCAGTTATACCCTTCCGTTCAATTTGAGCCTCGGAATGACTGATTATTACTCCCCGGCACTTGAATATTTCGATTACTCCGATTCTACGGGAAGCCATGCATTCGAAATCAACGCCGCATACACAATCGAAGGTCTAACCCTCAACGCCAACTATATCATTAATGAAGCAGGTGGCATGGGTTCAAAAGGTGGTGATATGTACTTCCAAGCCTTATATCAATTCAAACACTTCAATATGAGTGTCGGTGCGGGTGATGGTTGGTTAACCACTGACAACAAGTTCAACGTCTGCCACATCGGGATCGGGACAGTAAAGGAGATTAAAATAACCGACAAATTCTCTATACCCGTTACCGGGCAGGTAGTTCTCAATCCTGAACAGGAGAAGTTGTACGTGGTGGTGGGATTCTCGTTATAAATTTACAAAAACTATTAATATGGCAAATATTAACGAAGGAATGGCAAAAAAAGACCCTTCCGATTTTGAAAACATCCTCGTGCAATTGAGAACACACGTTAAGGATTCAGAAGGGATTTCCAACGATTTATATTCAATAGCAGAAACCTTGACCTCCCAAGACAAGGAAGAGTCGAAACCCGAACCCGAACCATCGATGATACGTGGAGGTATAATACCGGAAATGTGCTATCTCATACATCAATTGGAATTGATCAATGCCAAAAACCACGGTCTGTTGCAAAGACTCCACAGAATGGTCTAAAATATGAAAATATTAGCGGAAATATGGAAGTGGTTGTTGATTGTAGGATGTATAGTCCTATTGGTCATTAAGTGGGTTGTTGTGATCCCAGTATGGTCGTTGACTGGTTTCCTTATTACAGGAAGATTTTTCAATGAATTCGATTTCGCCATACTGCCTGAGATATGGTTTGAGGATTTGGTGAACAAAAAAATCAACAACATATGAAAGAAAAAATACAAGCACGGATCGACGAGTACCAAAAGGAACTCGACAAATGGAAAGAACAATGGAGGCAGATTCAGGACGGTGAACTCCCTATGATGCCACCTTTCGCCGATATGGTGAATAGGCATTTGGCGATGTACGGTTATCAAATAGGAGAACTCAAATGGGTTCTTGAACAAATGAATACCCCAGAGGAAACAACAAAAACCCCCGTATCATGACACACGAACAGAAAATTAATTACATGAGGATCGCCGCAGGAATGGCAAGCCTTTACTTCAACAACGACCAATTGGACTTGTTGGTCAGCCTCTATGACACCGTCATCGAAAAAGAAGGTAAGACATCAGTCAGTGACATCGTGGATGTTGAATTTGCAGTGAAGACTCGCAAGGAGGAAAGGGAACGCAAGGAATTGAGTGAAAAGGCGAGAAAAGTAGGCGAAAACTCATAGCCATGATGGATTTGATGTATTTTGGATATGGCTACGAGGATGATGCTGTGAAGTACCAATCGGATTTCATCAACGAAGTCAAGGAAGTATTCCCGGACGTCGTATTAAAAAACGCCTATGATCAAATCAAGGGATACAGGCAGGAAGTATGGTTGGATGACTGCCGAGAGGATGATTATTACACCTTCCTGATCGGCAAAGGGTGGTTCGAAATGTCCCTTACTATGCAACTCGTCATGCATAGCAATGAAAGGAAAGAAGACTTCAAAAAGTGGTTCAAACTTGCCAAGAAGCAATACCCGGAAGCATTCAAACCGGAAGCGTTGAAAGAGGACGAATAAATTTTTAAAATTTGTTGACAACGATATTTAATTTGAGTATCTTTGCAGTCTTTTAAAAATTAACATTAAACAACCAACGAAATGCTGAACACAAAAAAGAGCCTGCACGAATTGATCATGGAGAAGTATGAATGCCAAAAAAGGATCAGCATCAACAGTCACCACATCCACGATTTGAGGCAGGAAGGAAAGGACACCACAAAATTGATGAGTGAAATCGAGAATATGAAACATCGGATCACTTGCTTAAACCGGGAGATGGAAGACAAATATTCATATTCGTGCCATCATATCACGGTCTAATGACTTAAACCCAAACACCTTGAAACAAAATGATTACCCTCAACGATGTCCAATCACCCTTTTCTATTGATATTATTAATGGACAAAAAGTAATATCAATGGGAGATTATTATGTCCCTCTTGTAAAGACAATTTCCAATCAAAGTGCGGAATTGGCTAAACATCTCATGGAGTTTTATTATAAATTAGGCTTTATGGCAGCCGTCCGTCAAATGACAAAAATACAAGAATAAAATGTCACGAAGAGAACCACGTTTTTATCCTGGCCACAAAGGAGAGCGCAAAAGGACAGGAGAATGGATCAGCACTTGGGTTAAACCCAAGGGGAAGTTTTGGAAAAGAAACTCCAATAAGAAGATTAGAAAAAGCGATTCAGTCTCCGGCGGTGGTTTCTTTAAAAAAGTTTGGGGATGGTTTGAGTGGTCGTAAACAATTATCATTATGCGATATAAAATTGACGATAATAAAATTTGGGAAGACACCGGAAAAGTCAAGATACACAATTATCCGCCGGAAGGTAGGGGTACGTTTTCTTATATCACCCGCATCTATCGTGAATATAAAAAAGATCAATTTGGTTGGAAAGAAGTTGAAGGAGAACCTATTTATTTTCACGATCTGAAAACAGAACTGTTAGCATTTGCCAAGATAATGGCGGAGTCCGAAGCCGCATTAGATGCCTTATTGGAACGTGAAAAATTTCTTATTCCAATTAATGATTATCCTTTTTAAATAAAAGTAAGCAACGATATTTGATTTATCCAAAAAAACCCTAAACCAATGTTCAAGAACCCATTCAAAAAGAAAAGGAAGGAAAAGCCGATCTGCAGGCATTATAACAACTTCCGGTTGTTGAAAGACTTTACCGACGGCGGAGTCCCCTATCTCGACCATGAATGCTACGACTGCGGTTACAGATTCAGTGGCAGAGTACATGTGAAACCGGAGGATTGGAAAAGTAGGTTCGTCTGTGCGGAAGAAGGTTTCATATTGATCAACAGGATTCCTGAAACCAAACATAAAAAAGTTCTTTGTATCGTGATCCCCATGTTGTTCTTGATATTGAATTCTTGTGTCCAAGTCGTTGAGAAAGGTCCATTCACATGTGAAAGCAAGGTGATCAATAGACATCACGAGGACGCCAAGACCGAATACGGTTACCATTATGGTTACTCCATCATGAAAGGAAAGACCTGTTACCATTATGGTGATTACGATGTCCCGGAAGAGAACGAGATTACATATATATTCCTCGGTGACACCCTGACAACAAATAATAAAGAATTGTATAATAAAGACCACCTCTTTATCACTTACATGAAAATCTATCACGTTGAAAAAGAGGACACATCGTTCAGCCATATCCGGGTCATCGACACCCAATAAAACAAACCGATAATAATTTTTTGGGTTTAAGAGTACGGGTATTTTATCCCTGATCGGTCGTAAGTATGAAAAAGGACTTATGACCAAAACATTCTTGATATTATTGCTGTCGTTATTATCTTTCGTTCCCGACGATCCGCCGTACAAATACGGTAAGCCTACAACTAAAGGTATAAGTGACTACATCAAAACCTTTGAATACGACCTTGTTATAGAATTCAAGAATTATATAAAGGACACTATATTAGACGAGGCCGAAGTATGGATAGAGTGTGATAATTTGTCCGAGTACACGGAGCACGACACTTTAGAACTCGGAAGATTTTATATCCCCGGTGATGTTATTATTACGAATGAGACCCTGTTCCTCGATTATGATATCAACATGATGTCCAAGTGGAAAAGATCGCAGTATATCGAAACGAACCAATTCGTTAAGGCCACCGTGATGCACGAACTGACACATTTCTATTTCTATATGGTAACTTTATATATGAAGTATTCGAAACAATACGTCTCTCCCGAATACAAGGCTACTATCAATCTGTTTCCATATAACAGCCAAGGAGCAGAATTTATTGAGGAAGGTGTGTGTGAATACGTCACGGTGAAAATGGGTGAGACTATCCCTTACAAAAATAATTACAAACCTGTAACCACAAGAGAAATTATCGAAAACAGGAATACCCACAAACTCAAATACAAATACAGCAGTTTCTTTGTAAAACAACTCCTCGATACGGTGGACCTGAGAACAGGAATTGAAATCCTTATCTCCAATTCCCCGCCATCTACAGAAGAAATCTTACATCCGGAGACCTTCTACAAAAGGTTGAGATACGATATCCCAAGTGATTAAGATATTGCGTTTTATAAACAACGAAAAGTCATTATTATAAGATCGTATTCCTTTCATTGTAATCTTGTCATTTTGGAAGTATTTATTGAAAACAGAATGATTTTGAATAACATCGTCATAAACGAAACCTACGGGAGCATTCAGGAACTCAAGAAACTCACGGACGATATCCTGTATGAGGTGGCAAGTAAGAACTATCCCGATTATCAACGTAATAATATCTTCGGGTACATCTATGGTATTCATCTCGGTGATATGGATGCAACCCGCTACAGGGAAATAGGGGATTTCGTTAAAAACCACAACGTGCAGGTGTATTTCACCCCATACAAAGAAGGTGATGTTGGTGTTAATGCAAAAACTAAAGGCACATATTTGTTTCCGTCCACAACCGATAAAAGAGATTACAAAACTGGATTCGGCAGGGAAATCAACGTTAATTACAATTACAATGAGATGAAGAATGCCGTGGATACCATGCTCAAGGAAAAGGATGCCGAAGGGAAGAACTTTAATGTGACTGATATATATTCCAAGTTTTCCTCAAGATTGCATTTGACCCTTCTTCATGAACTCCAACATGCCTATGATGAATATAGAAGTAAGGGGATGGCGTTTCAATCAAAACAATCTGTATCTTTTCAAAAGAAATATCCACAAAAAGCGGCTGCTGATACGAAAATGGAGGAATTGGCCGAACTCAATAAATTCAAATCGTATTCAAATCTCCCCCACGAAGTTTGGGCAAGGTTCACCCAGGCGGTTACTAACGTGCCCTTCTTTAATGTCGATATGGATGCCTCGGAGAATTATTTCATTTATGCAATGAATCCTTTGCATAACGTGGTAAAAAAATTCACAACTTATTTCGAGAATTGGAGACTCCTGCCGGAGAAAATGAAATGGACACTGATTAAAAGGGTTTCACAATTTTGGCATCACGAACAGGAGAGAATGAAAGAAAAGAACCTCAAAGAAAAATCTGATTGGGAAATTCACCAAAGACAAAAGGCAAGTGTTCCGCAAAACAATCCCGTAAATATTCCTCAAGGAAGTGTTCCTGTCCAGGCCGAGTCTCTCCTTTCAGCATCACAATTAGAGGAAGACGTCAAGAATATCACGGATGAAGAGATTGTTATCAGCGCAGGCACAGAACTCTACCACGGCACTATAGAAGAATTCGACAAAGAAAAAGCAAAAGTCGGCGGTTATGACGAAATGTTTTGGACAACGACTAACCCCGCTATTGCACAAACTTATATACCACAATCCGGATATCTTTACACGTGGAGTCAGACTATAGCAATGCCCAACGAAGACCCAACCGACGTGAATATGCAAAAGGCGTTTGGAATAGATTATGATTATTCCAAAGTCAAGTTTGATAGTCATCGGGCGAGTTCTTATATGGAAGCACCTGTGTTCAGGCAGTACAGTGATCAGTATTGGACTCTGAGCAGCGAAGCATATGCGAAATACAAAGCATTGGAAGACTTCAAAAAGGCATTCAACGAAAAAGAAAAACAAAACCTCGAAACCGATCAAGACCTTAACGAATTCGAGAGGTTGGAAAACGAGTACAGCGAAGCCGAACAGAACCTCCGTGGAATGAACGTGGAAAAGTTCAAGAACGAATACGTTAACGGCAAATTGAAAGAACTCGGCTATGAGCCTATTAAATCCGACGATTATAACAAAAACTACGGTTGGAAACTCAAAGTTCATAATCAACAATTGCAACCAGCCGACTATAAGGCAGAAGGAAGATTATTTATCGTCAGACCCAAAAGAGATTTAAAAATCTACGATACTACTGAAGGCGGAAGCAGAGAAGCCGACTTAACCGACCTCGACTATCACAAACACACTTGGTTTCAACAAGCCAAAGAAAGTGGATATGATGGGATAAAAATTACTGACTTTGCTCAAAGCGAAGACCAAGGTAATGTGGAGCACACTTCGATTGGTCTTTTCCAAGAGACTTTAAGGGACGTTGCTATCGACGAAGTCCCTGCTGTTCATCACGAACTCGGACAATTCTACGGGACAGATTGGAAAACTCCTGAATATAAGAAATACAAAGGAATAACAGAAGAAGAAATAACACCCGGAGGACTCAATACAACTGACCCCGGTGTAATTACTAAAACAGCGTTAAGACTTATTCTCGACTCCGATAAGGCATACGAAATCTTGGATACCACAAGAGCGGGAGGATCAACTTGGTGCGCAGGTGGGTGTGGGATATTGGCAGAAGCACTTAATATCCTTTATGGTTACCCTTTATACGCCGTTTATGACCACGATTGGGGACAAGTGGATCATATGGTCGTCCGTACACCGAGAGGAACATTCATCGACTGTGACGGCGAACAAAAGGGTATCCTTGCCAATTTCAAAAGAAAGGAACATTACGAACGTCCTAATGTGAAATTATCATTGGTTCTTTATGACCAAGACGCTAAAACAAAATTACGCAACAGTATCATTTTTGACCATAAGGCAAGCGAGAGATTGGCCGAATTAATCAAAAATGGATTAAATAATACTAATCAAAATAATACTAATCAAAATAATACTAATCAAAATAATACTAATCAAAATAATAACAATCAGACCCTTAATCAGACCCTCACAAACGAAAATGATGATCCCTCAAAGATCGCAAGTAATGGTCCTGAAGATTCTACCAAAAAGATTTATTATAATGGACGTACCAACGCAAGACCGTACACGGGCAAATATATTTATATCACAGACTCACCCGGTTATGCATCAGGTTATTCAAACGGGAGAGAATTGTATTCTTACACCATTCCTTTCCCTGAGACGAGATTGTTTAGTATAAAAAATTCTAATCATATGAACCTGTTAAGACAATACCTCGACAGACAGACCATAGAGGCTATAATCCGAGACAGCGGTGCAGGCAGTGAAATTGATTGGGCAGCCTTTGGATATATTTCAACAGACGATTTTGAGGCAGGGGAAGATTTGTTACAGTACTTGGGTTTTTATGGAGTGAGACTAAAGGAACGTGAGGGAGTGGAATCAATCTATATCTTTGATGAAAAGAACCTGGAATTTGAGGGAAAAGTGGATATAACGACCCCCGATATGATCAAGTCTATAGGTGATTATTATAAGTGGTTCTCCAAAGACAAAAACTTTTTAGAAGAAAACGATCCCACAAATCCTATAGCAGAATCAATATCAATAGAGTTGTTATCCTTATTGAATAATTCTTCTTATCTTTGTAACAATTCCCTGGGGGAGACGTATAAAAGAACTATGAACACGATTTTAAATACCGTTAATACTATTAGTCACGATCCTCTTGTCACTGCTATTAACGAAGAGATCGTAGAGACCATCACCAATAAGGAGATTATCGAAGGTGTGGGTGATGTTTATGCGCAAAAAGCATTTGGTATCCCTGATACTTCAAAGGACTTTTCAGGCAAGGGCGTTCCGCTGCAAGGAGAACTTATTCATCGTGACGGAAATTGGCTCTTAATAAAGAATCCTAATAGTCTCGACGGTTTGGGAAAAAGTGTCAGGGGAGTTATACTTCCTAATGGTGATTATTACACTGAGAATTATAGCGAGAAAATTCATTACGATCTTTTGGAGATATTGGCAAATAAGGGCGTTATACCTGTGAATCCGAAGAAGGATTGGTCGAAGAAGACCCCGCAAGAGTCTGGCTTCTTAACCGTTCAGAGATATAAGGATACTGACGCCGTTGCTATAGGAGAAAGCAATCGTTTGTTGTATGACATAAATTTTTACAAAGGGAATGTTTCTCTTTATGACGAATTTCTTGCCAAGGCGAAAACGAAAAATCCCGGTGTCCGGTTTGAGAACAAACTCGTGGGCACGAAATTTTTCACAGGCGGGGACAAGTCGAACCGTTTCTCAGCGGATGAAAGCGTGTTGATGAAAAACAATCTGTAAGACCCTTCAAGACAAGACCTCTCAGACCCCTAAAGTTTTATCATAAAGACTTCTTTTAAAGTTTTATCATAGACCCCTTTCCATTACAGAGAGGGGTTTTTCATTTTATAAAAAAATTTCTGGAAAAATTTTTAAGACCTTTGATAAAGGGGGAAGGGGATTTTTTTCTGGAAAAATTTCTGTTATGGCGGTCCTTTCCATGTAGCACCCCCGGCCTCCAGAAGCCGCCCCTGACGGGCGTCCTGGGCGGGGGGGATACGGAGGGGGCACTGGGGGCTGTTTCCAGAGGGTGTGCCTCTGTACTCTGCCCTGGCTGTGGCTTGCAGAGGCTTCTGTGTCCCTTGCCTGGCGCAGGGTACAGCAAGAGGGGTTATTTAGAACCATTATAAAGAGTATAAATATACTTGCATAAACATACAGCCGTTTTGTTTATTTAGACTGTATATAAACAAGGAAACAGGCCACAAAAAAGAGGGTGAACGTTCACCCTCTTTTAAGTTTATTTTGCCGTACCCTTTTTAGTTTATTTCGAGGGTTTCACCGTTCATTTTAACCGATTCGACGTTGGCAACTATATAATCCCGGAACTTGTCAGCGGAGAGGTTTAAAGCCTTTTTAATGGCTTTCTTTGCCAATGTTTTGGCTGAACTGTTGACGGTTTTATATTCACCCTCAACAATAACTTTTTTCTGTATACCCTGACCGAAGATGTGCAATTCCTGAGTGTCTTTGTGGAGGCGGATTGCAGGGGTGATGAAGATATAGGCATCAGTCTGCGCCTGACTTTGAGCGGTTCTGTCCTCTGCCTTTTCGGAAAGGTTCTTTTTTGCGCTTTCAATCATTTCTGACAGGGCAGTTTTGCAAACATCAACTGCTATCATTGATTTCAGGGCAATAGCCGAGAGGGTTGCTTCGTCGCAAGCCAATAACTTGGCTAAATCGTTTTCCTTTACGTTCTTAACTGACAGGCCAATGTTTACTGTATGGTTGGCAATTTCGCCCGTAGTTTTGGACAGGTAGTTGTTTAATGATACAAAGGTTACACCTTTAAGACCTTGTAAATTGCTGAAAAATTGTTTTCCGTTTTTCATGACTGTTTGTTTTTGTGTGATTGATTTTATATAAGAGTTTACGGTAAAAACAGTAAAAGGTTACGTAAATGATTATCAATTTTTGCCTATGTGACGAATGGCTTAAAACCTTTGACGAACGGCCAGGTCCTGGAGACCAATAGCCAGGTCTTGGCGTTTATCCCAGATCTGGTGCTGTTCGTCACCGGAAATCGTACATTGGTCAAAGTTACAAAATTTAATGCTTATTAGTCGAACTTTATTTGTATTTTTACGTAACATATTACGGAAACAGTTTAAAACAAATTATTAAAGGTCTAAATTGAATAACTTTAAACGTGTGCAAAATGAAAACAGCAAACAGTAAAACAGCAAAAAACAGATACAACAAATCACGTGTTATGCGTATGGCATGGGTTGTATACCGCAAAAATGGTGGTGACTTATTATGGTCAGACAGCCTGAAACAGGCGTGGAATATGGAAAAGAACGGTTTGGCCGTTAATACCATTGAAAACCTTTATACAAGGTATTATAAAATGATTTTCAACCATATCATTTTAAGGGTGCGCAAATATGAGATAGCACAGGAATTGACACAGGATGTCTTAATCAAAGCCAATGAACACCTTGCAAATTATGACGTTATGCGCTCCAAAGTATCAACATGGCTTTTGACTATTGCCAATAACAAAATAATTGATTTTTACCGGAGCAATGCCAATGCAAGTAATAAGGTCAATATTGGCGATTTTGTGAACGAAAAAGGTAATGAAACCCTGCCCATCATTGGCGGTTCACAGGCTAATGAAATGACTGAAAACGAAGAGTTAAAGGAAAAGATAATGTCCTGTATTGACAAATTAAAACCTAATTACAAACAGGTTGCTATATTGCGCTTTGTCGAAGACAAGGAATACAGCGAAATAGCCGAGGCAATGTCCATAACCATTGACAATGTGAAAGTTATGGTAAACCGTGTCCGTGCAATGTTACAAGAGCAATTGCAGGACGAATATTCCAACCTCTAACCGAGGTTGGCCATTTGTCCGGTCAATGTCCAAAGTGATTTATACAATGTCCTTAATGTCCAAACAATTAACACAATACAATCATGAACGAAATAAATAAAATACCGAGTGAATATATTGAACCGTACCTTGTTAAATTTTTAGGTTCAATGATAGATTTCCTGGCCTGTGCCTATCTTACAGAAGAAGACAAACAAAATATTGGTAGGGGTATAGGTTGGACAGTTGCAGAGGTTAAACTATGGATTAAAGGGGTTGAGGTCTTTGTTTCTCAATCCTGTGGTATTCATGCAAGCATAGCAATGAGCAATCAATTGGAAAAGTTTATCTGTATGCCTGACAAAGAATTAAAGGAAATGTGTGCTAAAGTTGCCCGTGAGGCAGTAAGAGAATGGGATGAATAGCACAATGTGCAAATATAACCGAGCAATAACGTAACCTTATTGTTCAATTTACGTAAAATCTTACATACAATCAATACACAAACATTATGGCAATGAAAATTATAACCAAAGAGATTGAGGCAATGTTCGCCAAACAGGGTGACACCTCAGAGAAAGAGATGAAAGAGATAAAGATCATCATGAAGTTATTCAACCCCGCAGGCGCAGGCACGTGGTATCTGTATGAGAAACTGGACGATGATGTTTATATGTGTTTTGCAAACCTCGGCGATAGCGAAATGGCTGAAATGGGTACGGTTTCAATGTCCGAGTTAATGTCGCTGCGTCTGCCCTTTGGCCTGCACATAGAACGTGACAAAGGTTTCAAACCAATGTCCATAACCTTAGAGGAAGTTTACAACAAGATAAAGGCAGGCGGTCATATTTAACCTGTAACAAAACAACCCTTTGCACGTATCATTTAAAGCATAAGTTTAAACGTTTTCCAATTCAATGACTGAGAGGCCGGACAGCAATGTCCGGCTTTTTTATTGTTCATAACTGTAACATTATTGTCCGGCTTACGTAAAATCTTACATAACCAATACACAAAAGCAATGGTAAACATAAAACAAAGTGGTGATGTTTATCTTCTCTTTGGCACACAGGCTGTGAAAGCATATGAAGAAAACAACATTAAAGCCGCCGTGAAAATTGTCAAAGATGATAATGGTGCGGCGTACCATTGGAACTCAAACCATGACACACCTATGTCACTTATTAATAATATAAATGATTTGTCAGACAGGTACAAAGATAGTGATAACTGTGATGAATACACCGAAATCACTAAGGAAGAATACGAACTTTTTCAATAAAGAAATTGTATCATTTACGTAACATATTACGTATTTTCCCGTATAATCTTATGTAACCAACACACAGACACAATGGAAACGATACAGATTGAACGCAGCGAAAAGAATGCACGATGGATGCAGGTAGCATTTATAATTGGCACAGCCTTTTCAGTGGCTTTTTGGGTGGTCTTATTCATAATCCTTTAATCTTACGGTCATGAAAAAATCACTCGCAATGTTATTAAAGGGTTTTGAGTCTTCATCGACTCTTACCCCCGAATTTGCACAGTTTTACAGGACGTTCAAAAAAGAATTTACCTGTGAATTGCAGAGTATTGGCGCAACCAATATAGAATTTCATCGTGGCCATTTCTACGTGTCCGGTTTTTTCACTGTTGACGGACAGGCATATTATTTCAGTCTTTCTGATGTGAGGGGCATGGATTACAGCATTAAAAATCATCCTGACAGTTGTATGAGCAAATTACTGTACCGCACAGCCAGGGACTACAAAGACTACACAGGCGGTAAGAACAGGTACGCAACCATTAGATTTGATATGGCCGCAGATATGTGCTGGTATTTCAAAGTGGTTGACTAAGACCACAACAAAATAACCCTTTAACCCTGTAACACACAGGGTTTTTTCACGTATTATCTTACACAATCAATACACAAGACAATGAGAATAATAAGCGTAATTGAAATCAAAGAGGGTGTTGTTTACGACATCACATCTTTTGGAATCGACGAGGCTAATGTACAGCCGACTGTTGACAAGGCTGAGAAGTTATTTGAGGAGAAATGCCGTGAATACGGATACGACGAGGACGACCATACGGCCATTGAAGAGTTTATTGAAGACGGATATTTCGGAGGCGGCAACTTTTCAATCTGCCTTACTTGGTCAGAAATCTAATGTACAACTTTTAATACACCTCATCATGGACACAAATTTCCAATTGAAGTTAGCCAAAGAGGCCGGGAAGATTACCCTGAAAAGCGCAACCTACGACACATGGGAAGAAGAGTATAAATATCACGTGGGTATGGTTCAGAATCCCTTTCCTTTCGGAGTGTTCAAATTAAAACTTGAATCGTTGGACAGAATGTTCAACGCCGACCCGGACGGGAAGAACCCGGCATATGACAAGCCGATACAGAAACTTTGCAACGAATTAGGTTATTAACCCCTTAAAACATACTATCATGTTACAGATTGTTCATATTAACGGATTTGTTTGGTATGCTGACATAAACAGTCAGGTGTTATACGAAGACAGTGAGAAGAAGAGCGGCACGCCGTTCTCATTCATGGCACGCAACGAACGGGAGCAAATGGAAAATGAACTCAGATTCCCCCGGCGCAAAGAAGAACAGGACTAAGGTTTTAATTTAACGACCATAATGTTCAAAGCCAAACAACAAGGATTTAAGACGCTGCAAGAGGTTCAAGCCTACTTGCAGCAACTTCCATTTGTGAACTTTGGTGGGTGTGGCATTGCTGCTCTTGCAATGTACAGGTGGCTAAAAAAGAACCGTAAAGCAAGTAGAAAGATTTGTTTTTACATGTTGGCTGATCAAGGTTTTATCCATGAGAACAACGCCAAGTGTTTGGAGGGTGAGGAAGACAGACAACCAACAGCACCCGGACATATGGTGCTGTATGACAAGGGCAAATATTTTGATTGTGGTGGTACATATGACCCAACAAGATATAACTATCATTTAAAGGTAACAAAGGAACAATTTATCGTTGAATCTCTCAATAATGTACCGACATGGCGAGAGGATTTCCCCCGCAAATATCTTATTGGCAGAATAGCACAGAAACTTAATATTGACCTCTCCGACGTAGTTGAAGAATGTGATTGTGAATTGTAACCTTTCGAATGATTTTACGTAATATCTTACATAATCAACAACACAAGACGATGATAAGCAAAGCAAAATTTGTACAGGTGGTTACCATCAAAGACCCGGACACCAAAGGACAGGTTGAGTTATCCATCTACAAACACGAGAACGGCGGAATGTTCGCAATGGATTCTTCCTATATGGAACAACTTGATGGTATCGGCGATGAAGATGATATCACTTGCAGGATTCCCGACCCGTTCGGAGATAACGAACATATGACATTGGTCGAACTTCACGAAGATTAAATGATTGTTGGTGTATTGTTTTAATGTATTGGTAAATTCCCCGGCATCGTCCGGGGTTTTTTATTGTACATATCGAGTATTTATGGTATATTTGCAGATTATCTGACACCCAAAAATGAAATACACCAAGTACCTCCTTAAAGGAGATTATATCAACATTGAACAATTCGAAAACAAGGAACACCCTTTGTACAACTTTCCACTTGTAGCGATTTCAATACCTCTTACCGTGGCATTGCTTGGGGGAATTATCGTCATGCTCCCGGTTACAATAACGTTTGATAACGGACGGTGGTTGTGGTATAAATGGTTGCTGTATGACCGGAAGTATAACCTCTCATATAATGTTCAAAAGACTGTAACAAACATGGAGGCATACCGTATCATTGATCATGGATTCAATAAATTAACACACGGTATCAATGAGCAAACCAATATTTTATCAGGCAGTTTTGCAACCCTTGACGGACGAGGAATTAAAAAAGGAATTGAGAGGTTGCACCTTATCCGAACGAATGGAAACAGAAGAAGCGAAATGCCCAATCTGTGGCCGAAACGAATGGTGGCTATTGCCAAAAGTATCAGTCTCAGTGCGTGAGGGTGGCAAGCCTTACATAGAGTGCCTGCATTGCGGACACACCACACACCTGTAAAATCCTGGCTCTAAGGCCATTTTATTTAAAATCTTTTCGCCCTGTGATTGTAACATCACGGGGTTTTTTACGTAATATCTTACATAATCAACACACAATACAATGGAAAAGAAATTCGTAATTTATTGGGATGAAACCTACATGACTTCCAAATCAAGAGTGGTTGAATTGAGTTTTTTCAGCGCACTTAAAGGTTTTGATATCGAAGATCAGAACGCTGTTGAACGTCTTGACATTGGCGAAACCACACCAATGGATAACAATCACATTTGGATAATGAGAGTAAAATAACCAATACACACAAGCAATGAAAGCAACAAAATGGATTTGTGAGAACTGCAACAGCGATAATGTTGAGTTCAAAGCATGGGTAAAACCCAATGAGAATAACAAATTTGTCGATTATTCCGGTGAGGAAAGTGACGACAATTATTGTCAGGATTGCCAAAAGCACGTTGAAACACACCAAGTCGAAATCAAAACCGGGGCAAAAATTATAGGCTTTCAGGTTGTTGGTGAGGGTGATTTGGAGGGTGAAATTCATCCCGATATGGATGCAAGTTTTTGTGTTTACAATCTCTCACAGGCACGTAAAATGATTGAACTGAATGAAAACTATTGGCGACTCCTGACTATATGGAGTGGTGATATTGAAGAACCAACCATGATGTTCAGAGGTAACCCAAGAAAGTAAATGGTTTTATTTAAAACCTTAAAGACCCCGCCTGTAACAAGCGGGGTTTTTTTACGTATTATCTTACGTAACCAATACACAAACACAATGACTAAAAAGAGTTTCAAGGAAATGGCATCCTATCATCCTTACAGAGGACATGGAACTAAAGGTTTTAACGCCTTGTTCTTTGATTGGAAGTCAGAGGACGTGAACGGCAAATATATCGTAGGCTTCAAGTATTGCCTATGGGCACGCACCGAGAACGCCACGAAGAAAGAACTCGAAGATACCCTGTACGATTACATTACAGGCAAAATTGATGATACCAAAATTCCGTGGTATATGCAATTGGTTGAAGCATCCATCGACCAACAGAGGTTCAAAGTGCCTTTGGGTGGAAACGGCCTTAACAGCATGGTTAATCATTATATAAGTGTGATAATCCTTATGGTTAAAGGTCAGGCAAAGGGTATTGTAACCTCTCTCCCTGTTGTAAAGCAATGGTGGGATGATGCTCGTTACGTGAAAGTGCCTATTGTAGATTATTACAATGAAAAGGTGATAATAAGTACCATTCAAAACTATATGTGATATGTACGACAGCCTATTCAGCGACGAAGATATTCGCAAAGTGTTGCAGGAACGAAACATATCAATTCCTGGCAGCAAGGCCGATTTGGCTTCCAAAGAGATTGGCGACAGGGTTTTCTTCCTATACGGCGAGGACAAGGATTATTATATTGTTATTGACAAAGAACCGGATTCCATGCTCGTATTGGTGAACCCAAAGAATAATTATCAATGCAAAACACATTCGACATTGGTCAAAGTATTGTAACATTGCGGAATTTTTTACGTAACATCTTACATAATCAATACATACAATACAATGGGAGGCTTTACACAAATCAGATTACGGCACACTTCAGAAGAAGTGATAGCAAGGGAAAATGAGGAACTGAAAAATTGCGGCGTTGCTCGTAGGTATCGTTTCTATTCCAATGCCGATATAAGAGCCGAATACGAATATTATCTTAAAGGCGACGGTAATTATCCGCCTCACCTCTTCCCCCCTCACAAAATCAATACTTTCGAGGATTTTAGAAAATATTGGTCGCCGGAGGCACTTGGAGAGGTCTTTGTTCCCAAAAATGGAACTCTTAACCTCGACTGTTATTTTGGCCGCACAAGCAAACGGGCAATGCACAATATAGCACGCTACCTGCTTTGTAATTCATCCAAAATTAAATCCGTCAACGGCTCATTCTCCACCTTTGTTGAGCGTTGCGGGTACGGGAAGAAGAACCAAGCCATATTAATGGAATTGGACAAATAACATTAAGACCCGCATTATTGCGGGTTTTTTTGTAACCTTTCACCGCAATATACGTAATATCTTACATAATCAACATACAAACACAATGGCAAAGAAATTACGAGTATCACCAACAGAACGATTAATCCTGACCGAAGCGGATGCAATCTCTTTAGAGAAAGTATTGCAGTATCTTTGGGAGGATGAACAGGAAAATCACAATTCTATGGTTGAAGAGGGTGGAATGTCTGAACCTGTTAATGGTGAACCCACCGACGAAGAACACATTTTCTACCACCTGTACAAATTGAATCAAAAATTGCAGGAGTACAAGAACAGGAAAATTGACAAAATTTGCGACCGAAAATGGTAACCACAGACAGAGCAAACGAAAGTTATAACATAGCCGTAAAGTATCTACGAGAGAAATACGGCTATAGAAGAAGCGGTCTTGTTGAGAGTGCCAGGAAACGGCTCGACAAAGCAAAGAACAAAAAGGAGCGCAAAGAGATTGATGACGAATTAACGGATGATGATTATATTCTGATTCACAACCCTATTCCTGACGATGACAGGGACGGCAAAGAAATAGAACTATTGTTAAGCCAATATCATTACGGTTATACTGTCCGGTTTGAATTGTACAACAAACTGTGTGAACTTGGAGTGATAAAGTACGAAGAGTAATGTCCATTTTAAATAAAATCATTATGAACGACACAAAAGATGTATTCATCAAAGATGAAGGCGACTTTGTAACCCTCGGTTTTCAAACTGAAAAGGGAAAAATCGCTGCCCGTGAACTATTCCCCGCCAATTGGATATACGGTGAGAATGTCCTGAAAGTAGATGTTAGTATCAAAGACCAAAAAGCATTTACCAAAGTACTTGAAATTAAAGAACTCACATGGGAAGAGTGCTAAAAGGATTGTCCATATCCTGGCAGTAATGTACAGAAAGAACCGGAGTGTTGTAACATTCCGGTTTTTTTTACGTAATATCTTACATAACCAATACACACAATACTATGTTGAAAGTTAAAGCACTTATAGTAGTAATGAGCCACCTGTCAGATGCACAGGAGAAGTTCAGAATGTTTGGCAAGTTGGATGCACACGATATGTATAACGACATCAATTTTGCCAAGTATGTCATTCATAAGACCAATGGTAACCTGAACCAAGAAATTGATGCGGACAAGTTGTTCGACGAGTACGAAAAATCAATAAAATAAGGTTAACATGAAACAAATACAATTAACAGAGGAACAGTTTGACGAGCAATATCATCCTGTCAAAAACCATCTCGACAACAACGCATCGTTTGACGGCTGTATGTTTGAAACCTATGGAGCAGAACTCCAACATATTGTTGGTTGTCTGAAAGGCACAAAGAGGCAGGTTTGGACGATTATTGAAAGTGACCGCAACGATAACATTTATTATCTCTCCGGTCTGCATATCGTAAACCGTTTGGGTTTCCTTGTCACGTTAGAACGTGTACCGGAAGACACCGAAGTTGAAGTTTTCATTGACATTGAATCTCACAAATTACCTGAATAACCAATTTTAAATAAAATGGATAATACAATACATTTCAAACCGTTTAGTGATAATGGAAATGTCAGGTGTTTAAATGGAAATATTCATCGGACGTGTACAACTGATATAAGGAGAGTAACTTGTCTGAAATGTTTAAATCCAAATACCAACAAAGATTTTTGGTTTAAGCACGAACAAAAACGTGGTAATGCACATAAAAATTAAAGCAATGGCAAATCATATAACACAGTGGAAACCGCAGGTCACGATAAACGGCCAAACAACTGTATTCGATAACTATGCGGAAGTTAAGAGAAACATGAAACTCCTGCTTGACCGTAGTATAAGTGAAAGCAAAGGATTAAGATATAACGCTGAAGTTACGGTAAGCCGTTCAAGACGTGGCGAATGGGGTGAATGGTTCGAGTATTGGGGTTATAATGCCGAGCGTAAACCGTTAATTAAAAAACAAGGTTGGCAATAAAAAATCCTTATCCCGCTGTAACAAGCGGGATTTTTTTACGTAACATCTTACGTAACCAATACACAACAACAATGAAAAAAGGAACATTTATAAGCATTTGGGATAACGGTTCTTTCCGTACTCCTGCAATTCTGAACGAAGCCACGGGTGAAGTAACAACCACATCGGTTGATGTTTCCGATGATATTGGAACTTTAATGGAAGAATCGTTTGAAGACGAAGAGGGTGACGAATACGACATCTGCCCTGAGTGCCACGAATACATTCTCAAAACTGTGATGAAAGAGGGTGTTGGCAAGCACCTGTACGAAGCACAGGTTTGCAGTAACCCTGAGTGTGATAATCAGTAAATCATAAAGCCATGTATAGAAATTTCAGCAAAGACACTTTGGAAATCTCCCTCCGGAGATTGACAACCGAGGACAATAAAATTGTGTTGCACATTGAATCGGACTATTCCAATAGTCCCCGCAAAGCGCAACTGCACGTGAATGAAAAGAACATAGCCGAGACTGTTGAAAAAACGTGGAAATCCATTAAGACCAAAAAAATGTTAAGTCTTAACACTTGGTTTGGTGAGATTGATTGGTATGACAACATGACTGACATTTACGAGACCCCGATGGTTAACATCAAAAGGGGACTAAAGCGTGCTAAAATTGCCCACAAGGAACACGGCTCAATACCCAAGGATTGGTCATTCAACGTGGGAATCGTGTTCAGTGACACAACAACAAACACTCCGGTGTTAGAGGTCTTAAACAAAGTGTTATACAGCCTCTTCACCAAAGAGATTGAAAAGGAATTTGTAAAGGCAATAAAGCCATTCCTCCGGAAAGAAAAGAGCAACGTAAGTTATTCCTTTCCCGTGGAAGACAAACCGTACACCCCGCCAAGATTTTGGTAAGAGGACACTGAAAGATATTATTGTGTATATTGTGTTGATTGATTATGTAAGCCAGGGACGCCATTCCCTGGCTTTTTTTGTAACATTCCAGATCATTTTACGTAAAATCTTACATAGGGCGGGTGAAACTGCGGTGCAGTAATCCGACCCTACCCGCAAGTGTAAGTTTAGAATCATTCCAAATAATCCACACATCAGTATTTATTCATGCATGGGTTGTAACAATCCGGAGTATTTTACGTAATATCTTACATAAACATAATCAAAACAAACACAATATGAAATTTAAAAATCCCGCAACAGCAAAGAGAGAAGCAGGTGTTTCTTACCTCGGCAACATCAATTCATCGGCAAAGATGATTAAGAACAAAAAGGTAAGTAACAATTACACCTATATCATTTATCTTTCTCCTGCCAAGACGAGTGGTTTCAACGTTTGCACTCATTCAACACCTGAATGCCGTATGGGTTGTCTCGCAAACAGCGGTAGGGCAAAAGTGGAAGAATACGCCCACAGAAACGTTATTAAGCACGCAAGGGTTGTAAAAACCCGCTTGTTCTTTGAGGACAAAGATTATTTTATGGCTTGGATGGCTGCAGAAATGAAATCTTATCAACAGAAAGCCAAGAAAGACGGTTATGCATTTTCCGCACGCCTGAACGGCACATCGGACATTGATTGGGCAGACAAGAGCGAATTTGGTACAACCATATTTGAAATGTTTCCCGAAGTGCAGTTTTACGATTATACTAAGAACCCGCACAAATTCATTAACAAACCTGAAAACTATCATTTAACCTTTTCCTACACAGGCCGTAATTGGGACACCTGCAAAGGCTTACTGGACGCAGGTTTCAACGTGGCTGTCATATTCGACACCACCAAGAAAGAACAACTTCCGGCCACGTTCAAAGGTTATGAGGTTATCAATGGCGACCTTACAGACTACAGGCCATATGACGGTAAGGGTGTGATTGTCGGCCTCCGCTACAAGGATTGCGCTGATAAGAACATCAACAAGGAACTCTTAAACGGTTGCTTCGTGGTTAAGACTGCCAAAGAATTGGTTGAAGCCTAAAGAATTGTCATAAAGAATGACCATAAACCCTGCAAGTTTTGTAACTTTGCAGGGTTTTTTACGTAATATCTTACATAAACACAATACACAACACAATGAATGTTTTATCCCTTTTCGACGGAATGTCTTGCGGACAGTTGGCTCTCAGAAAGACCAATATAAAGTACGATAACTATTTCGCAAGTGAGATTGAGAAAGACTCTATAACGGTCGCAACAGCCAATTTTCCCGGCACAATCCAACTCGGAGACGTGACCAAAATCACCGCCTCAATGTTGCCACAAATCGACCTTTTAATCGGTGGTTCACCTTGTCAGGGTTTCTCCAATAGCGGAGACGGCCTGAATTTCAGCGACCCCCGCAGCAAACTGTTTTTTGAATTTGTGAGGTTGTTAAAGGAATTGAAGCCGAAGTATTTCCTGCTCGAAAATGTTGTTATGAAAAAGGAATGGGCAGCAGTCATAACCAAATACTTAGGTGTTGATTACATTAAAATCAATTCATCCCTCTTTGTTCCACAGAACAGGCCGAGATTATATTGGACTAACATACCTCTCAATATTGCCCTCCACATGGAAATGGACGGCATAGAGCCACACGGCAAGACCTTGAAAGATATTCTTCTGCCTGATGGTGATGAGAGGCTGAAACCTTTTATGTTGTCAGAAAAGGCAAAGGGTTATATGAGCCGTGACAGGCAACCCGGCAAACCGAGGTGGGAATATCACACTAACCCATTGTCCGGTAACGCCGCCTGTCTGACCGCCAATATGTACAAGGGTGTGCCTTACGGTGTTATTAAAGAGAAAATGCGTAGGTTACATCCTATTGAATGTGAACGTCTGCAGGGTGTTCCTGACGATTACACTTCTATGGTGTCAAACACATCAAGGTACAAGATGTTGGGTAATGGTTGGACTGTTGATACAATTGCTTACATAATGTCCTTTATGGAACTTTAACCAATGTACAAATGAAAACGAAAGTCTTATATTTTTGCAGTAATACTCAAAAGAATTACTATCACATTTGGACTGTGTTAAAAGAAAAGTTTGACAATCTGACAGCCATAACTGTAGATGAAGTTGAAGAGTATTTGAACAGCATCAATGCAAAGTTTTACATCAAAGAACATCCATACCAATTGGAACTTTATAACCCTGAGAACGAATATGTTTTCTGTATTAATAAGCCAACAGAATGTCCATTGTAACATTTCAAGGTTTTATACGTAACATCTTACATAACCAATGTACAAACACAAATGAATAAGCCAAAATTAGAACTAAAGAAAATCAAGACTTTCCGTGGTATGGAGGGTTATGGTCTGAACGCCGACCTGTATATCAACGGTGTGAAATGTTATTTTGTTCTCGACGAGGGTAATGGTGGTGAGATTGATTTCCAACCTGAACTCTATCAGAACCCCAAGGCCGAGCAAGTTAAAGCCAACATAAAACTGTTGGACGAATACATCGCCACCCTGCCGGAACAGGAACTCTTCACCGATGATAAAGGTAAGAAGCACACATACAAACCCGATTTGTCATTTATCCTTGACGAACTGATTAACGAGCAGGAAAAGGCCAAAGTCGCCAAGAAGATGGAGAAACTGTTCGAGACTGCTATTTGTTTCGGTGTGCCGAATAGTGGCAGGTACAGATATATTACTTGGAAAAACAAAAAACCGCTTTCCGCAATGCCGAAGATTATTATCCAAGGCGAAGTGAACCGGATAAAGGCGAAAGAATGCAAAGACGGCGTTGTCATTCTCAACACCAACCTGCAATCACTTGGTATTATACTGTAAAATAAACAGACAAATGGACACGAATAAAAAGTTTATTATTGTAGATAATCTTGATGATCATCAGGGTTATAATGGTGAAGAAGTTATTGTAGTAACAGAACATGGCGAAAACTATTTCACCGTTCAATCAACCAAAAGTAATTTGCAATGGATGTGTGGTGAGGAAGAATTACAAGAAATTAAATAAAGCCACACGTAAGATATCAGAGAGGGGGTTTGTTTTGTAACATTCCCCCTTTTTTTACGTAATATCTTACACAATCAATATACAAACACAATGGGAAGAATAAAACAAATGAAAGCGGATATCGAAGTTATGCTCTTTGATATCTATCATCACATCGGTATTGATAAGCCGACCAATCATGAAGAGATTGTCGATTTCGTCTTCAATGATGTTGCAGAAGCAGCAGGAATTGAATCAGGCGATTTTCATTCCGGTGATGTGGCTATAGGTTTCCGCAGATGGATGGAATCGAAACCCACAGAACAGAACATTTACCTCCTCTTCGGCGAACAGGCCGTCAGAGCATATGAAGATGGTGGAGTTGAAGCCGCTGTGGAAAGCGTTAAGAATGGTGAGGGTTCGGTGTACCATTGGAATTCAAACCGTGACAATCCTATGTCACTTCTTGGTGAGGCTGACGGTTGGGAAGATTATACCGAGATTACCAAAGAAGAATATGATCAATTTTAAAGAAACCACGCCGGGGGTGTAACAAACCCCCGGTTATTACGTAATATCTTACACAACAATAAAGCATAACCACAATGAAAGATAATATTTGGTCAGAAATCAGAAGCAACTTTGAAGACGAAGGCGTTATTCATATTGATGCTTGGATCAGCGGAGACGACAACGAAGAAGGTAAAGTTATTGCCACCATCGACAAGGCAACAAGTGTTGTTTCTTACCGGGATGACCGGGCGAAAACTGATGCATATGCACAGGAAATAATAGCAGAAGTCTTGGCTGACCTCACCAAAAGTACTATTCCTGATGAGGATGCAAACTTCACACAGTTCATGGTGGAAATGAATGGCAAATTGAAACCCCCTACACCGAAGAACGCCACCGATAAAATAGAAGATTTGACATACGATATTGACGTCCGTGGTGACTACGCCCTGTTCATTGAAAAGAAACATTTCATCGAAGAATGGAAACTCGACAATGAGGCGAGAGAAGCCGCAGGTGGTATAACGTTCTTCCGGGTGATCCGGGACGGCGTGCAGCAATCCGGCCACGGATGGATTGAGAACGGCGAGATTGTTCAATGGGGTTAATAATCACAATGAAGAGACTTTAAATAAATCAATAATATGGAAACACAGACTTTAAATAAAACGAACACGGAAGCGATTGACACAAGAGTCAATTACAATTTCGGCAAGGTGTTCAAACACCTTATGAAAAACGGAATTCCTGGAAAAGGAATGATCAAGAAAACAAACTTGGCTACCCTTATGGGATTCACCACAACCACGCAGTTGGACAACACATTGGCAGGCGTTGCCTTATTGTCCACCAAGGCGATTGTCAATCTCGTAAAGAACTTGAACATCAACCCGGCATACTTGTTCACAGGCAAGGGCGAAATGTTCTTCCCCTTACCCCAACCCGAAGTTGAAATCGTGAAGACGAAGTTCAAAATATGGGTGGAGATTGAAAGAATCGATATCACCAAGGACGGCGATGAATTGTACGAGAATGAAGACAATCCTTTGAGCATCGCCTACAGGGATGACATCAACGAGGCTGTTGCCCTGCAAGATCAAATTTGTCACACCTTTGGTGAAATACTGTAACCGGGCAATGTCCAATAAAAGACCTGAAATAGAAACACTTAAATGTGAAAGGTGCGGCAAGGTTCTCGATCCCCGCAAAGCGGTGTGGTTGGAACTGAGTAACACGGATGGCAAGTACTACCAGGAAATCCCGGCAGGCCATGTCTCTCAAGGAGCATTCTGTTTCGGAAAAGATTGCGCAGAGATCGAGACGAAAAAATAAGATATCATTCGTATTGTTATATTGGTTATGTTTTCAAGACCCCCGTAAGTATATATGGGGGTTTTTTATTGACATAATCTTATTGGCAATGTTCGAACAGAATGTCCTTAATAATTACATTAAAGAGGTGAAGACAAAGTACAAAGGGATTGTACAAGACTTGAACCTCGAAGCATTGTCCGACCAGGACGGCGACTATATCAATCTCATATTGATTGAGATCAAAAGGAATCGTCGCAACCAGGGTTATGGCTCTGTTATTCTCTCCGGCATTGTCCGCCTGGCTGATGAATATAATGTCCGCATCACTCTGTGGCCGACAGATGTCTTTGGTGCTAACATGAAACGTCTGCGGACGTTCTATCGCAGACATGGATTTGTTTTAAATAAAACCTCCAAGGAAGAGGGAGGAATGATTTATCGCCCGAAGAAAAAATTCCGCCGGGTTGTAACATGAATCATTTTTTTTCGTAATATTGTGTGTCGATCAAGATTGACAGGAAGCGATGGAACATAGTTAGGTAGTTCCTCCAGTGGGTTCGAATCCCGCCGCCTCCACGAACAAATGCCGACCGAAAATTCGCCTGGTGTCCGGAATAGCGAAGCCGGAGAGATGTTGCACCTGCTCCCCTGGGACGTAAAGCAACAGTCAGGAAAGTGACTACGGCTACGGTTACCTTGAGGTGGTTCGTCCCACCACTAAGACGACAAGGTAGAGAGACCCCAGTTTTTTCCTGAAACTCATTTATGAAGAATCGAACGGAAAATGCGGGGGTTTTTCCTTTTAAATAAATCCATCTGCCCGGCAACTTCCAAAAATCAATTACGTATACTTATTACTGTTTATGATATGGGTTTGGTGCTGTTGGAGAATAGGAGGACTGCTGCACCACATGGTTACAGCGATCCTCCTTTGTTAAGAAACTTTTAAGTGTTATTGGTAATCCGTTTATCTGTGTTCAGTGTTATTGGTTAGAAACCCCGGAGTGATCTGGGGTTTCTGTTTTAAATGCACAATAAATATGAAAACATATTATTTATATTATTTGATTGATCCTAATACCAATTTAGTTCGATATGTTGGTATCACATGTAATTCTGTAACAAATTAAATTATTTTTCGTAACATTCTATATAGGGTGGGTAAAACTACGGTGCAGTAATCCGCTCCTGCCCACAAGTGTAAGTTTAGAATGGTTCTAAATAAACCTTTAAGGTCAAAATACGAATAGACTTTAATAACAATATATTTTGATGTTTGCTATACCATATTCAAATTTATTTGTATATTTGCTTTGTATCTTTGTAACAAAGCATTTCCGTTTACGTAAAATCTTACAGCAAGCAAACAAATTTTAAACTTAAAAGACACAGCAATGGAAATGAATCTTAAACAACTCTCGACACAGAAGACCGATGCAACAACCGGAAGCGTTAAAATGCGTCTCTCTGAGAATGCAACTTCTATGGTCTTCCAACTTTTTACCAAGAACATTTACTCAAACCCCAAAGGAACTGTCGTCCGTGAGATAACCTCAAACTGTTTTGACAGCCATGTGGAAGCGAAAGTGAATGCTCCTGTGCGTATACGGAAATGGTTCAATGGTCAGGACAATTCTCATTACATATCTTTTATTGATTACGGTATGGGCATGTCCCCGGACAGGGTAAATAATATTTATGGTGTGTATTTCGAATCCACCAAGAGAACCACAAACGAACAAATCGGTGGTTTCGGTATCGGTGGAAAAACCCCATTGGCTTATAAACGCAAGACCGGGCACGGTGAGGGTGAATACGACAATCAATTCTACGTCGTTACTGTATTCGACGGTGTGAAGTATTTTTATTGCATCACTGAGGGTGAAGAATGCCCGGAAATAACTCTGTTGCACTCTGAACCAACAACAGAACATAACGGCACAGAAGTGCGTGTACCCATACTTGAAAGAGACATTCAGGATTTCGAGAAAGAAATGATCCGGCAGTTATATTACTTCGAGAATATCATTTTCGAGGGTTTCGACGAAAAGAGCAATGTCACCAATGATTACAAGATCATCCAAGGTAAGACTTTTCTCTTCCGTGGTGATGATTACGAGGGTGAAATGCATGTGTGCCTCGGCAGAGTTGCTTATCCGATCAACTATAATGTCCTTAATCTGAATTACAATGATTACAGGATTCCTATCGCAATCAAATTGGAAGTGGGTGAGATCAACGTGATAGCAAGCCGTGAGCAGTTGGATTACAACGAGACCACCATAAAGGTATTGAAGAGGAAGATGGAAGAAGCAAAAGCCGAAATCAAGGCCATGCTTGCCAAACAATATGAGAACATCATCACCCTTGAACAATACTTCCAAGCAAAGAATAACTTCGGTACGCTGTATTTCAGCAATGGAATGTCCATAAACACAGGTAAGATGATTGTATTCAAAGACCTCGACCTGTCAAATTTCAAATACTCATTCCTTAAAATGCCGAATGACAAACAGTTGTTCAAGTTCTTCTTCAATGTACGGACACTCGGCAAGAAAACAAGAAGCCGTCGTAATAGATACAATTCCGACACCACCTTTGAGGGAGGGTATGATGAAGTGCAGGGAAGGAATGACTTGTTCTATTACGAGGGTGAGGAATTCAATCGTAAGATCGTGAAACAGGCTTACCTGAAAAGTGAGTACGGTACATATTACATGATCAACAAACGTAACATTCATCTGAGATCAGATATTGCCGACCTGTTCAATGTACACCTTGACAGCACCATCGACAAGAACGGCAAGCCTGTGAAGTTTGTAAAAGGATTACTCGCTATGCAGGAAGAATATTTTGAGATCGTCTGCAAATTCATCAAGAATTACGATAAAGTTGAAGTGCCTGCTGATTATCTCGCAGAGCGCAAGAACCGTCAGGTCATATCAAAGGAAATGCGGGCGATTAAAATCTCCCTGAAATTCGGTGGCCGTAATAGGTATGACGGTATCTCTCTTGGTATGTTGTTCGATTATGATATGCCAATATTCTATGGCACACAGGAAGACGAATACAAACTGTGTAGTGCTGAAAGAATGTATGACGTATTGTTCGATAACAAAGCGGCTGTAAGTTCTTATTCTGATTATTATCACAAATTCTCGAACGGTTATGATGATAACAGCAAGAACAAGAAATCCATAATGTTCATCGCACTTGCAAAGAACAACATCAAATACATGCAGTATTGCAAAAAGGCAAAACATGTTGATGAATTCTTTACAGGAATGCTGAAACGCAGAGAGGACAAAGTGAAGAACTACTTCCATACTTATGATATTGTAAAAGAATGGGAAAACGTTGGTACTATGTTCCGCAGCAAATCATTCTCTGAATTGAATGCTGTATGGGGAAGTAAGATAGAGAATGTACGCACTTTCATTAAAGCAGTTAAAGGTGACGACAATCTCGGCAACATGAAAAGCGAATTGTCAAGGTACTTCGATCTTTCCAAACAGAAAGAGACTGCAGCACAGAAAATCATTCGCCTGCAAATCGACGAGATTAGAAAACTCGAAGAACAGAACACAGACATCCTGCGATACATCAGTCTTCCTTATGATTGGGATAGCAATGCAAGCAAGCACCCTGTACTTATAGACATACTTCAAAAGGTGATGGTCTTTTAGACCATCCCTTTTCCTTAGAATATCGTAACAAAATAAATTTTTATACGTAAAACATTACATCGACAAACAATATCACAAACGAAAATTTACTGAAATGACAAACATCAATTGCATTAAAAGAGGTAACTCAATCAGCATCAGTATCAACGGTAATCTTTTGAAAAAGGATTTCCCTGATGCAAAGCAGGCTGATGATTATTTCCGTCTTGCCCTTAAAGCGAAGGATAATCCCACTGAGGAAAATATCAATTCGCTCAAATCATATCTGAACGAAAAACTTCGTATTGCACTGATGGTCGGCCTGGATTCATTCGTAGCCGATCCTGATTCAGGAGAAGTTTTCCTGGCAGGCTTTAACACTCCCGTGCCTGATACACTCGTGGAAGTCATAAAGGAATACCATGAGAAAGGATTTCCCCTTAAACCCATCGTCAACTTTTGGAAGTTGCTGATGTGTAATCCTGACACAAGGGTGCGCAAGTCTCTCTTCCGGTTCATAACCAAACACGATTTCGTGCTGACCGATTCCGGTTACATGATCGTCTATAAGGCCGTGTACCGCAAGAACGAAGAGAAAGTTCGCAAATCCGATCTGTTCAAAGAATTCGTTACCAACCAATACCTGCACGTGTGCAACGATTGGAAATGTTCCCCAAGGAAATACGTGGTGTTCAAGAACCTTGAAAAGGATTCCAAAGAACCTTATGGTATCACCAAGACTGTGACAGCCAAGAATTGGAACGAGCGCAAGATGAAAATCGAATTCCTCGGCAACCTTGGTGACCTGTTCAATGCTATCGTGAAGAGCGACAAAAAAGGACAGAGGAAAGTACAGTATACTGATATGCACTCCCGCACCATGACCATTGAACTTGGTGTGCCTGCAACAAAGAAAAGAAATCTCTGCGATGCCAACCCCGATATTGATTGTTCGAATGGTCTGCACTGCGGTGCGACAGCATACGTGGAATGGTACTCAAATACAAACAGCATCATCCTTGTGTGCCTTGTGAACCCGATGAATGTGGTTGCAGTACCGGAACATGATGCCAGGAAAATGAGAGTTTGTGAATACTTCCCGTTTGCTGTGGCTTCTTACGACAAGACTGATAAGAAGATCACCATCATCGAAGAGAAGTATTTCGAGGACGATTACAAGACCTACGAAACAAAGGAACTCAACAAACTCGTGGCCAATATCAAAGCGAACGAAAAACCTTTCGAGGTTGCACAGAATGCCGTTCAGGATGAAAGGCCGATGGACGAACTGATGAAGATTATTGAGAACCGCCTGGTGGACATCACCGACGGTGATAAGATATAGTTTTCAATTTGTGTCTTGCTGCCAACCCCTGCGTTTTCCATTGACGTAGGGGTTTTTAATTTCATTGTCATTTTGTAACAATAGCGCAATGTACACGTAATATCATTAAAGCAATGTCCAAGTGAAAACAGCGAAAGACTATAGAAAAGATTACGACGACCTGACGGTGAAATTCACCTCACTTGCCAATCATGTTACTGAGAGATTGGTTTGGTTGGCCAATCAACATCCGGACGCTGTTATAAAAGAATACAGGGACACCAAACTGAAAGCAGGCAACACTTTGACTTATCGTGCGTATATTGATAGGATGCCCTTGGAAGAGAAGATCGAATATATCCGGATCATTGAGAAGTGGCTTGAGGATCAGAACCCGGTACAACAGGGCACGATATCATTCCCTGAATAAAGTAAGACTTTAAATAAGACAGACAAACAGATTGATTTATAACAGACAAACAGATTAAAACAGACAAATATCATGACAAACAGTAACGTAAAAACAGCAGCGAAATCCGGCAGATGGTCGGATGTTCCCTTTGATTGGGGAATGAAGTACTTCATGAAGAGGGATGAGACCGCCCAAGCGATCAAGTTCTTCCAGTTCAAAACAGGCAAGTCCGTCTTCACACCTGAGTGTTGGAGTCAGTGGAGACAGATGCAAAGGGTTTATTGCTAAACACATATTGTAATAATTATAATCTAATCATTATGATGACATTCAAACAGAAACGTTTATATAAGAGGAGATCAAAGAGATTAATGATAGCAGCATACGGCTTGCTCATCCTGTTCGTTCTCCTCATAGCGTCATCCATATGGTGGGTGAGTAAATACCACACTCCGGCGTTTGGGATTAAGACCGAAAACCAAATGATTTCATTTATAATCATTTTCGTAGCATTCCCTTTCACCGGGTTATTACTTGCAATGTTCTCGATGTGGGATAAAGGGGCGAGAATGGACTATATGAGAAACATCAAGGAGTGGAGAACAAGAAACTTCTTCCAGATCATTCTTGACTTGGTCGAGAGGGGTCAACTGCAGGAATCGATATCATATCACAATAGCATGTCCCAAGGTGAGATGAAGAGTCACCTCTTTGCAGTCCTTGTACGGGAGTTCTCTAAGTCCAATGATCCGGAACTCAACGAAATTGCAAAAAAGAAGTTGAAAGAGGTCAGGAGCACATACGACCCGGCCAAGGTAAAGTTCTAATAGAATCACCACCAAGAGGAGATTTAGAATTACTATCAAAGAACTATTCTATTGTTGATAAACTAAATTTGGAAAAACGGATTATTAATTTATCTTTACTATACCAATCATGAAAGTGAACTATATAAAAGGAGATGCAACGAACCCTCAAAGAAACGGTAACAAAAAGGCTATCATCGTCCATATTTGTAACGACAAGAGGAGATGGGGAGCGGGGTTCGTTTTAGCACTATCCAAGAAATGGGATGGTCCTGAAGAGACTTACAGGAATATGCCCGATGAAATGATGTCCTTGGGTAATGTAATGATCATCCCCGTGGAGAATGACATCTTGGTCGCTAACATGATTGCACAGCATGACATTAAACCCGGCGAGCACGGAGAACCTCCTATAAGATACGGGGCACTCAAGACCTGCCTGGAAAAGGTTAATGATCTGGCCAAGGCTATCAACGCCGATATTCACATGCCCCGCATAGGATGTGGACTTGCAGGCGGGAAGTGGGAGACAGTGGTGAAGATGATCCGCCAGGCTGTCACGGTTGATGTCACGGTGTACGACTTATTTGATAACATGGAAAGACCGTAAGGGTCACAAATAGATCACAACAAAAAGATACTAAACAAAACTACTAACTAAACCATTAATGTAACGATTCATATGGGAAAAGAAAAATCAAAGGAACGGAAAGTCAAGAGACTTGAACAACAGGTTGCAAAGTTCAAAGACAATCCGGAGAATGTACGCAGGCTGCAGGGAAAGATCGCCTCTCTCAAGCCAAAGGAAAAAAAGAAAAAATAAGCGATCACGATAATCCAAGGGGTCTATAAGGCCACGACCCCGCACGTTGGGATTGTATGATGCCACTCAATCCCGGAGAATCCAACCACTATACAGTGGAAGGTAAAAATAATTAGAAGTGTTTTTATTGTAACACGACAATGTCCGTTGTTGATGAATGTTTAATCGAACATGATTTTAAACTGCCATCACATGCGAACGAACTTTCCAAAGCGGAAGACCTCATCGAGAAATTGAGAATACGGATTCTCAAGATCAAAAGCGCAGGCTGTATCAACGGGAGGATACATGGTAACCTCTACGAGGAGATTGTCCGGGTGCTCGATTATGTTGGGGGATTGTCCAGGGCAGCGTTCGCTGTACAAGAGGAGGTGGAAGCAGTGTACTTCAGAAAGTACAAATCAACACCTGCCCTTGCAAAAAAACTGTGGCTCGACCACTACGCTCTCATTCACAAACCGTACAATAGGTTAAAGAATAGATGTTTCAGAATGTTGGAAGAATTGGACGAAGAACATATCCGAAGAGTGGGGAAAAATCCTCCGAATTGGAATATATAGAATGTACTAAAGGATTGTTCTATAGAATCATCCACAATGTCCGGAAGGATTGTCCAAATAGAATTGTCCATATTGTCCAGATTATTTTGAAACCTTTTTGAGCCAATGTACGTATAAGAAACAAAGCGGCTATTGTACGCCAGATATTGTCCGCAAAAGTTTTGAACTGTTTGTTGTATATACTGTTTTTTTTTAAACTGTTTTTAATTTGTCAAGACCCTGTGCAGAAATGTACGGGGTCGTCTGTTTAATGCCACAACCATAAAGACCATAAAGTTTGGACATTTTATCACAACCATAAGGGGCAGACCCATCAGGACACTCTGTCCAGATCATTGTCCCGATCACAGTAACAATTTACTTCCGTAATATATTACTCCCAGGGACCGGGGCGATCAGGACCTGAGAGAAGGGGCAAATAAATTATCTTTCCTATAATGTATTGCAGCGATTCCCCCGCAGCGATCCTCCGTATAGTTATTCATTTTATAATTTATTATAAAATATTATAATTATTTATAAATTCTGTTTGTATAAATTTACAGAGAGGGCGGCGACGTGCGTGGGGGGCATACATTTTCCCCCCTCTGAGATAATATTCCCCTTCCGGATATCATTTCTCCCCTGTTTTACCCTCTAAAAACCCTAAAAGTTGTTTTAAGTCCCCTTGTCCTTTTCGAACATTTACTTACCACCGTGTAAGTATCTGATAATGAGGTTCTAATTTACGTAATTAATTACGGTAAAATCTTACGTAAAATTATAATTACAGTACTATTAAATCGAGATTAAATGGTGTTAATAAAGTGACATTAAAATAGGATTAAATGATCTCCCTCTTAAAGACCCTTACAGTGGAGGTATTATCACATTTTTGACAGTCTGCCGAGTTGTGTGTTCTTCACTCCCTGATATTCGTCGTGTTTTTTTATCTCGGCGGTGAATGCAAAGACATCGCCTTTACGAAAGGCAAATAGTTCAGGACTATTTTCCGGGGCACTTTCGATCTTAAACTTTTCCGACAGTGTGCCGAACTTTTTCAGGACGTTGCCTTTGTCGTCAATAAATGACCACAAGTACCATGTTCCCCATTCGCTCTCACCGCTTTTCACGTCGGTTAGTCTGGCATACGGTATTTTAAGTTTTTCTCCCGGCACGCCGATCCACACAGAACCTGCCCTCTCGTTTCTTTCTGCCTGTCTCTTCTTTTCATTCTCAAAGAAGTTTATAGCCGATGCAAGGAATCCGGCATCCTTCACCCTGAAATTAGGGTGGGTAACAGTTTGTTTCACCTTTGCCCGGTATTCGTTTATCCCTTCGTTCTTATCCCATTGAAAAGGTTCTTCGTTAGGATCATCGGTATATTTACTTGTGACTATATTGGGTGGAAGAGGGTCAAGAGAACCTGCAAATGTTTTAAATTCCTTAACGTATAAATCATTAAGCGGGTAATTCGTAAATGCTTCCTTATCATTTATTATCAACTCGGCCTTGTCCATAGTAGCCTTGCCTTGATTGGTGCGCCACGGTTTTCCCGGACCTCTTTCGGGGTATTCCCAATCTTTCTTTTCGTATCCGTCTCTTTTGATAAGGTCATAAATGATTGATATAGTCTTGTCGATATCAATAAGTCTGTTTGATGGACTCATATAACGTGATCCTCCACCGTGAACAGAATCATTTGGATCAAAGTCATCTTCCAGGCCATTCATGTTATTTTCGAAGTCACGCAAATAATCAAGGGTTCTGATATATTTTGCGGGGTCGATACCGACGAATTTCTTCACGCATGAACTGCCGAGTCTTAAATATTTATTCTTATTGAGGTCTTTTACTATAAAGTTTTTCCCTCTGTATCTTTCCTGATGACAGTAATCACAATCTCCACTGCTTTGTAGATATTCCTGCGGCACGGGTTCTGTCGGGTCGATCTCAATAGAGCCGTCTGTCATATTATCCACCACGGCAACCAATTTATTATTACCGGGGAGTTTGAACATACCGTCTATAAGAAGTGTGAGGTCATAGACATCCAAGGCGTATCTTTCTCCGTTTTGGAGGGTGACGGCTCTTTGATAAATTGCTCCTTCGGTTATAACAGGTTCGGGGAGTTGAAGTTTCTTGGCCAATTTCTTCAACGATTCAATATATTTATCCGCAACAGATTTCTTATACGTGGGAACGGTGACCTTAATATCAACGCCTTTCTTGTCCTGATTGATAACGCCTTTTTGTAAATCCTGATCAGATTCAACAGCAGTTTCAGCCTTCTTGTTTAATTCTAAGGCGTTTCTTTCTTCTTCGGGGGTTATCTGTTGTTGTTCTTCGGGTTCTGCAGTCTTTTCGTAATTATCCGCTTCATTAAGGACTTTTCCCTCAAACAAAGGTTTGTTTTTTATGTAGTCATTGAACCGGACTTCTTCTTTATACAAGGGATCGACTTTCATCATTACTTCGATGAGTCTTTCTTTCGTGTGTCTTGTGCTCATAAAGCGGATATTTCTAATAAATACTTTTATGAACGGGAAGATTCTGAGAGGGGGACTTTTATCGGTATAAATCTTTCATCATTGAAACATATCCCTATAGCCTCATAAGCCAAAGGGAATATGTTAGAGGAAATATTATTATGTTCTATATAATCCACAAATTCGTCGGTGCTATTCACAGGCACTTTTGCCTCTGTGAGGACGTCTTTGAAATGGGTTATTATGTTCATTAACATTTCTTCGTCCCAAACGTACAGTGCTCCTGATCCTGTCTGACCATCACGATCACTGAAAACCCTCGATCTCAATCCTTCGTTGCTGTTCATTGCCACCCAAATAAGCAATTCAGTCATAGCGTATTCACCTCCGTATTCCCGTATGGTCGCCAAGGGGAGATAACCAAGTGCTTTACTCTTTCCCACTTCGAGGAGGTCTTCGCTATATTTGAAATATCGTGGTTGCATAAGAACTATATTTACAGATCATTAAAGTCTATTAATTAAAGCAATTCTTTAAAGTAATTCTTTACGATAATTTTATTGATAATCTTCTGTCTGCATCACGCCAAATTTATGGAAATATCTCAGGGGTCTCCACTTCACAAGTTCGCCTGTCTTTGAGTTGTTCACCCAAAATCCCCACTTAATTTGTTGTCTGCCCTCAATAAGAAGTGTCCATGCACCTTCTTTGGGTATACACAGCCAATGCCTGTCTGTTGCCTTGGAGAACCAAACAGAATCTTTAAAATGTGTGAAATTCTTAAACGAGTTAAACATTCCCTCGACGTAGTTATATGTTTCATTCCTTGTCTCAAGAGTGTTCCGGGACAGGTCTGCGGCCATCAACTTGTCACCGATATAAGGTGTTGAACCAGGTTTGGTGGGTTTAACGTTCCAATAGAACCCTTTAAGGACTATCGAAATAAGCCATGACGAATGGTCGTGGAAATATCTATTATCGTCTGATTTAATCCAATGGTGGACTCTGATGGAATAACCGAATAGAATAATAGTCCACCTGTACAAATAAGGTGATTCTTTTAACCCCATCGGCTCGTTCCAACGGACTTGGAACAGGTTATTAAATTTCCAATAGGGTTTCATAATTTTCTCGCTCCGCTATAATAGGCTTCGTTAAACAAATAACTCAACGTTGATTTACTCGTATTATATTTTTCACATAATTTCGAATACGATAATCCTTGTATTCTATCTGAAAGAATATTTTTAACTTCCTCATCTGTAAACCTTCTAAGACTTTTACTTCCTGCAATAGCAGCAGAGATTAATATTTTTTGTGGAATATCACCCATATTTTGAATATGACTTCCAATATCAATATTATCCCAACAATTATTTAACGAATTTCCGTTTAAATGACGAACTTCAATATTATCATCGAAAATTTTATCTCCAAATTTCAAGTATGCAACAAACTGATGAACCTGAATTGGGTAACGATTTTTATTTATTCGAATAGAAAAATGATAGTAACCTTTACTATTTCCACATAACGAAAGTTTTTTGAATTTAGAAAAAACATTACCATTGGTATCACAATAATAACCCTTTTCAATAGCAATTAATATTTTTTCTTTAATCGTCATATTCAAATTGTTTGTTAAACATTTAGTCAGTATTATTATACTGTGCACCAATCACCACGTGCAGGTAGTTTAACATGATTGGCTCAAGGAGGACCGATTCGAACAGCCGACTTCCTGCAGGTTATATCTCCGAGTTATTTCCGATTTCGTTTTGATTTGTTGATGTTAGCCTCACATCCCCTTGTCGCACTTACTTTCATATTTCCCTATCAGATACTGTCCATTCACATGTGGGGCGACCACCGCTTCAAGACAACAGACACTCTAACCAACTGAGTTACTCCTTGAAAAAGAACGTTTAATAGTTTTTAATGAATATTTTTAATGTTTGTATTTACGAAATTATTATAAATTTGTTACAAATCAATTCTTTATTTTCAGTCGATATTATACCGGGTCACCACTTCTTCGGCTTTAGGTGAAACTACCGTGCCTTTAATTATCAGCACGTGTCCGCCCCAATAATTGGTGTCCGAATCTTCGGGCATTTTGGTGAATGCATCCGTGTACATACCATCATTTAAGTCGTTGATCAATTGTTCCTTGGTGACGGTGGTGATAGTCGTGTCGCCGTCCGAGTTCCTGATTATAAAATAAGTTTCTTTCATATGTTTATTTGTTTTTATGTTGTTGCGTATTCACCCATCTTCACCCCGTCAATGATGATCTTGTTATCATTCTCCTTGAGGAATCCCTTTCGTTTCAAATATTCCTTTTCCCACACGAAATCCGGGTGTGGTTTGTAGGGGAGGATCACGCCGCCGAATTTCGTCTCGATCAACCGGGTGACTTCATCCCTTGTGCTTTGGTCATACATCTCCGGCAAAGTATATGTCACATAGTAATATATATTGCTCAGATGTTGATGCGACAGGTTTTCCATCACTATCAGCCTGTTGTCCCATGTTCGCCAAACGTATTTTTTCATGTGGATGATTGATTTGTGTTAGTAATCGGTTGCACTTTCGACTGTTTCCATTTCTTCTTGAATTTGATCTTGCCAATGACTTTGCAGACGCTGCATTGATAACGCCAAGGGTTGCTTGAAATCTCCACCCACTTGTGCTCTTTCTGTTTACACGTTTTATCCATATTATCAATGGTTTTTATAATCCTCGTCGTTCAATCCCTCAAGAGGGTGAAAAGAATCATAAATGCTTCTGTAATCCCTTTCCATTTCCCTTTTCTCCATCCAGGCAGCACTTGCAGGACTGATACGGGTGGTGTTATTCCTCTTCCTTGGGTCAACCCTGTTCCAATATCCATCCTTGCAAATAGTCCCTCCCTTGGTCTTGCAAAAGGCTTGCTGGTAATGCTCCTTTATGAATGGATGACCGCAGGTAGGACAGTACAACAACTCCCCGATCTTAGCGGCCTTGTTGTGGAAATAATTCGCTTTGTCAATAGGTTTTTTCATCTTGCAATTGTTTTTTGCCGAATAATTTCAGGTTGTGCTCTTCCCACATTTTATCAATTCTCTTGTTATGGTCATCCCATGACTTGTCGAAATAATATATCATCCTGTAAGCACAGTAGAACATCCCCGCAAAGCATGCGATATACGCCACCACTGCTATGATTATCATAGTCTTATCGCTCATGACTGTTCTGTTAACATTTCGTCCATTTTCTTTTTGGCATATTCATCGATCAGTCTCTTGGCCTCGTTAAGGTCGTACTCCTTGCCCTTCTCCAATACCAATAATGCTTGATAACCGTATGGCACTGCGTTTACACCTGTAAATGCGCCGCCTTCACCGACAGGGGAATAAAACATATATTTCCTCACATAGTGTTCGGAACTGTCGAGTATACGAGCCGCTTCCTTGATCGTCTTGGCGCAGAATTCGACGTCGAGACTTCTGCCTCTGTAGATTATATTTCCGTTAAACCGTTTCATGTTTTGAATTTATTGAACATCTTTCGGGACTTCCTTGAGGTCTTCTATAACAAGAAAGAACTCGAATTTCTTCATGAAAGTATTGTGGCATATCACCCATTCGGGGGTGCACATCAATCTCGATACAATTTTTCCATCTTTGTCGTAATTGGGTGTGCTTTGTTTTATCCCGTGCTTGCGCATTACGTCATAAAACGAATTCAAGATATCGTTTATGGTCTGATTCCTGTCGAATTTCAATGCATGCACGTCCTTAAATGCATTCATCAACGCCTTCTTGGTGACACGGCTGTTGGAGTTATTCTCTTTCATATTATGAAGTTTTTTCGGTCAATTTTTTATAATTCTCATAACAAAAATTTGCATGTTCAAGGTGATCAAGTAATTCAAATCTTTTCTCATCGTCGTTTGCTGACGCTTTTTCGATTTCTTCCTGAGTGGGGTGTAAAATATTATACACCTTAAAATTTTCATTAACATTTTTAATGATAGAAATAGATTCAGGTTTAGATTCTAAAATTGTAATGTTGCCAAATTTTTTATCTATGTGAAAGTCAAATTTCGAAATGAATTGATAAAATTCCACGTTTGGGACATAAGCAAACAATAATTCACAAAATCTACGAATATCAATATAATATTCAAAGAAAGTCTCCGAATATTTGTTTCTCACTTCCCACGGTTCTTTCTTGGTAAGTTCATATCTATTCTCATCTTTATGCCATATGTTGTATGAAAGATATTTATCAAAATCATATTCAAACGATCTTCCTTCCAACAATCCAATCTCTATATACCAACGTATGTAAACCCTCCCGAAATTTTCATCGATACCGGAATATATACAAACGTAATTTAATAAATTTTTTTCTGCAACGGTTTGAATTTTCCGTAATTTATTCTTTATAAAGAATTCAGGACTTTGAGTGCTGCGCATATATTTTGTTTTAATTATTTACATAAAAATTACAACCACATTTATCACATTTAATAGAATGACGTTTAATTTTTTCATCCTTATTAACAGTTATTTCTCCCATAGTTTGACATTCAGGACAACAATATTTCCATAAGGTTTTTTCTATAACAAAATCCCGTATATGTGTTAAAGGAATTTTAATCGAATCATTCCAATGGTCATACTTAAACATGTTCGTATGAACATAATTATCATCCAAAATAAAATTTCTAAGCGTATCGATTGTGAGTTCTTTTTTTATCCATCGCAGAGTTGCCCTTAATTCGGTTTGATCAAAGTATTTTCGATAATTTGTATTGTTTAGTATTTCTTCATCCAAAACAACAAAAATACCGTCTTGTAATTCATGTATTTCAGATAAAGCAAATTTGTGGTATTTGAATGTTGTATACAAACAGACTTTTTTTCCCATATGGATGTTATCAAAAACGATATGTCCAAAAGGAGTGTGAATGTATATGACAAATAGAGTGTTGAAAGTTTTTGAAAAGTCGTATGATAGATTAATTTCCATTATTTTTTATTGAGTGTTGTTTTATACTTTGGATTTATTATTGTAAGTCCTTTCATACCATTTATCAAAGGTGTATTCCCAACTCTTCTCTTCAAGGTTGGCGTTGCCTTTGTATTCTTGGTATTCCCTGCCTGCTTCGAAAGCGTCCCTGAGTTCAGACATTTTACGGAGACGTTTTTCGGTCATTTCCCTTTTATCTGTTCGTGCTATGAATATGAGAAATATTGTTATAAAGACTGCCCAACAGGCTGCTGCTATAATTGGTTGCATATGAGTCAATGCAACGATCATAGCAACGAAAAATACCACCCCCGCTATAACCAACATTGGGGTGATATAAGATTTCAATTTTCCTCTTAAATACGCAATCAGAAGGCCGGACAACAGGCCGCCAAGGATTATTGCTCCCATAATGAGCAATGCTTGTGAATCGGTGATTTGCGTTGTTGTTATTATAGTCTGTATCATTGGTTTACTTAAATTATTACTTTAGGTTTTATAGTATCACACTTAACTTCGGCTCGTTTGTGTCGTGTTCTATCCGGAGTAACTTATCAATTTCTCTCATACGGAAGAGCATTAGTTCAAGTTTTTGTAAACGATCTCTTATTTTTTGTTCCTTTTCAAGATCGGTGGGTTCGTCGATATTCAATTTTTTATTCAGTTCATCGATCATTTCACTGATCGTTTCTTGTTTATCACGAAATTGATCAACTATTTCTTTGGGTATGCGGTATATGCCAACAGTCTCTTTCTTTTTGTTGATTCGTGCTATCCTCGCAAAAAACAATCTGTCGATAAATTTGGTAATTTGTCTCATATCAGTATTATTTTATTTTTTCGTTCCTTTTCCCTTGTCGTCATCCTCCACGATCGTGATCACGGGTATGGCCTTGATGTCCTTTGTGTTTTCGTACTCACCGTTGAGTGCCTTTATGCCTGTGGTCTGTATTGCATGGGTGATGAAGTTCTCGATCTCCGCCTTCCCTTCGGTGACGGTCTTGTCCATCTGCTCCTCGAACTGTTCCTCGAAGAATGGTATATTATTTTCGATCTCCGTGGTAAGGTATTCAAAAGTATGTTTCATAACCCTCTTGTCCTCTTTGGACAACTTATCTTTTTTAAGGAGTTCTTGCAGGGAGGCTTGGTCGTTCTTGAGTCTTTGGGCGAATTCCCTCATTCTCTTTTTGAATTCCTGGCTGTGCTGCATGCGTTTACTTACGCCGGGGCATGCAGGCATCTTCTCCCCCATGACCCTGTCAATTGTCACCGGGACTCCGCTACCGTGATTCATAGTAGTGATCATTTCGGCGAACTGGGATGCGGACATGCTAACCCTAACGATCTCGTCTTTTTCATAATAACGATCTCCACACACTTCGCTCCTGACCTCCTCTGCACGGGATATGGTTAGTTCAAGGAAATTGCTGTGCAGTATGCTTGAACCGAACAGGTTCATATTCCCACCACAAGAGACTCTGCTTATGTGTACCACGCCGAAAGAGGGGTGATTGTTATAGATGTCGTCGTTCATAAGGATGATAATTTATGATATAATCTTTACGTTATGATTTTACACTACAATCTTATTCATTGGGTTGTGTTTCAGACGAAGCGAGATCGTCCGCTATGAACATTCCAATAACAGTCAGATCATCGAGACCGTTGATTACTTTTTCAAGTTGAATACCCACTTCTTCTGTGGTTAGATTTGAGTAACCGAAGTCTCTGAGGTCTTTTGTTTTGGCATCAATATAATCCTGTGCGGAAACTATATCGCCTGTTATGAGTTTGATTGTTTTTACTTCCATAATAGTTTCATTTGTAGTTATATGTTACGACCTTTTTCGGGTTTTGTTACAAACAAAGTCAAAGGATGGTTTCACTATTACTCAATTTGTAAAACATTTTGATTTGCGCCCTTATAACGGGACTCCAACAATCCATTTTGATAATTTCTTCGGCATGGGGCAGTGTCTTCTCTCTAATCAAACCCCAACATACGGCTTCATCATTGATGATATCCTTGTATTGTGGAAGAAGGTTTGAATAATATTCACGGGAAAATGGCAGTGTTTGTGTTTGAAGGGATTTGCAAACTATTTCGAAGTTGTGCGGATATACATATTCCCCGCTTTTAACATATCCACCGCTTTGGATTGCACCAATACTTTCAATGAACCTTCCGCTTTTGATGTGTTCTTTGCTTATGATGAAACTTCCACTTTTTATGTACCTTCCACCTTCGATATATTCGCCGCTTTTAATATGGCTACCGCTTTCGATGTATTTTCCGCTTTTGATGTAACTTTTGCTTTCAATATATCCGCTGCATTGGATATAGTCGTTGCTTTTAATGTCTCCATCGCATTTGATATATTTTTTACTTTCGATATAGCCTCCGCTTTCAAGATATCCCCCGCATTGAATATATTCCCCACTTTGGATGTACCCTTTGGTTTCAATATATTCTTCGCATTGGATGTACCCGATGCATTTAATATAACCGTCGACTTCGATATATCCTTTACTTTGGATGTACCCGGTGGTTTCGACGTATCCCTCGCTTGTAATGAATCCTGTGGTTACAATGCATCCGTTGCATTTAATGTGACCATTGCAAATAATGTTTCTTAATCCGATGATATCGACATCTGATTCGATGTTGCCAAAAGTGATCAAATCATTGTTTACGTCCAATGCACGGGTCAAATCTTCTTTTGTTTTGATAATTAATGTGTCCATGTGTAATGATTTTAGTTGAATATTTGTAGTTTTTTTGTTCCCACAATCTTTTTGACGTGACTTTCAAGGTAGTCGACAGTAATAGAATCCTTGTTCTTTATGAGGAAGCCTTTGGTCTTGTGGTATTTGATACCTTTGTAAACGATCTGCAGTTTAGAGCAGTAATTGATACAATATATCTCTTCGACCTTTATAATCCCCGTTACATTACCGACGAAATCACCCTTCTTGAATTTGGCGTTATCGTCAATATATTGTCTTTTGGCTATTTCAATCTTTTCGGCATAATCGGCTTTGATTTGTCGTATCTTTTCCTCACGTGCTCGTTCAAGAGCACTTATGAGATCAATAGTCTGTTGCGATGTCATATAGTCGTTCGTTTTATTTATTTGAGACTCTGACCATTTGATGTTCTCACGAATTCCCAATCGTACAGGTCTTCCGCCTCCACACCCCGGCAGTCATAGCCATGAGGGTCTTTAAGGTTGTCTGTTATACCCAAGTCTCCCATACGTGAAACCATCCACACCCGTACTTTTGTTCCTGCTTTGCAGATGTGTTCTGTTGTGTTCTTTTCGACGGGGTGCGTGCCGTTCCAAACGTGCATCTCAAAATCTTTTTTGGTTCGGGCATGTATCTCGAACCTCCCCCACAAAAACATGGCTGTAGGGTCTTGTTCAACTTCTGCAGGGTACTTTAAATTAAATAATTCGTCAAAGGTGAGTGTTTCACGTTTGACGATACCATCTAACGGTGTGGCTTGGCAGTCTTTCACGAATTGGGTGTTTTCAATCATGGTTGTGTGGGTTTACTTTCGAACAGTTCAACGTATAATTTGGGACACTTATATTGACAATCTGTGCTTAAACCGATGAATACAATACGTGGATTTTCCTTTTCGATTTTATCTGCAAGTTGTCGCAGGTGTTCTACCATCCAAGAATTGTCAGTCCAATCGTTTATACGGTCGGGCGGTAAATCACCTGCCATTAAAGGTATTTCCCACTTTGTCAATACATCTGATTTTGTTATTCCAAGTGCCATATAAATAATATTTAATCAAGTAAATGTTTGTTCTCTTTATAATTCAAATAATAACCACCATGCAAAAAACAGAAACGTTCGAACAACCATTCGTCAATATCAAACAAGGTATTGAGTTGTGCCTGTGTGGGTGCAATATCAATAATAGGTGTGCTATAAACAACACTTCCAACCATAAGCCATCCGGTTTTCATCATCATGTCTTTTGGCTTTAGATGGTTTGGAAAGAGTTCACGGGCGATTTCGCTATGTATGGACACAAGTTCTTCATTGAGAGGTCCATTGTATTTATGAACCTTTCCGTCCCGTGCAATCCAAAATTCCTTTTCTCTGCGTTCGGTATTGATCTTTATGTTGTATTCTTCGTCCATATTAACTTATCTTTTGTTCTTTGGCCTCATTAACGGCAAATTTCAAGATGCGTCGGTAGGTTTCTTCTACTCTCATTTCCTGTTCGTACTGTAAGCCAGGATCGCTGCAAGGGTCTCCACCGTTTTCCCATGCATCAATCATATCTTCGAGACGTCTCTTTTCCATCTCATAATCATCGATCAGGGACTTTATTTCACGTATACTGTCGTCGTATGTCATAACGGTTTTTACTGTTTTGAATTATAAATTCTATCAATCAGGTCGTGGAGTTGCTCTTTGGCTATCTTGATGTCTTCTTCCTCCATGCCGTAGGACGAGCCTGCGATCTGGTGGCTGCTCAAGACCTTGGTGTTGCCTTTGAGAATTCTGTCCACCCTATTTTTTGCTTCTGATCTATTCATTTCAATTTTTGTTATTACAAAGATACAAAATATTACGAGAATCAAGCAAATGTGTTACAAAATTATTGTATATTCGCATCATGCTACCAATATATATAAATAAAAAAATGGGTATTAATTATATTGATATTAATAATACAACCATTGATTTGAACAACAAAAAGCGTTTTGTGGTAAGTCTATTTACCGGAGCAGGAGGATTAGATATTGGTTTGGAAATGGCAGGATTTACTACAGTAATGTGTATTGAAAATGACAGTAATTGTCGAGCAACATTAAAACATAACAGGCCGGAATGGTGTATGTTTGAAAAGGGCGATAAAGAAGTAAATGGTATTACTATTAGAAGAGAAATTGGAGACATACGAAACATAGATGTTTCTGAGGTTAAAATGATTTTAAAGAAGGGGGGTAAAAGTAATATCGATTTAGTTGTTGGAGGTGCACCATGTCAACCTTTTTCCAACATTGGAAAGAAACAAGGTAAAGACGATAAGAAAAACGGTGACCTATTTCTTGAATTTGTGAAATTTGTGAAAGGTTTAAATCCGAAAGCATTTATTTTCGAGAATGTGAGTGGAATAACACAAAAAAAACATGAAGCCATAATTAATTATATGGTTGAAAAACTTGGTGGTTTAGGCTATGGTATTTCTCGTACCGTTTTGAATGCTGCCAATTATGGTGTACCACAAAGAAGAGAAAGGTTTTTTCTTATAGGTATAAAAGGTGTAGATACTCCTGCATTTCCATTACCGACACATTTCAAACAAGATAAAAAGACATTTGAAGATTTTAAAAATGAATTTGATACCCTCCCCGATTTATTTAATCCCAAGAAATGGAAGACCGTCAACGAAGCATTCAAAAGTCTTCCGAAATCATACAGAGAGAGAAATGATTATAAGGTAATGAGGATATCAAATACTGTCCAAGAAAGAATGAAATATATAAAACAAGGGCAGAATTTCAAAGTTATACCTAAGAATATGCGGCCAAAACGGTTTCTTAATGGTAAACATCAAGGAAATGACACTTTTGGTAGATTAAGAAGCAACCAACCATCTCTTACAATAAGAACGGCTGCCTATAATCCATCCAAAGGCATGTATATTCACCCAATTGAGGACAGGGGATTGGACATTATTGAAATGGCTGCACTTCAATCATTCCCGTATAATTGGGAGTTTAAGTGCGCCAACAACAGTAAAATAACCTTGATAAGCGGAGGCAAGCAAATCGGGAATGCCGTGCCCCCAAAATTGGCAGAAGCGGTTGGTAGAGCAATGATGATACAAATTAATTCGCTTTAACGAGAATCCGAGTCAAGGCAGTCTCAGCAGTTGCAAGAGTGTTGACCTCAAACACCTCATCTACGGCTGCCTGTGGAAGACTTTGCACCGTGGTAATTGAGTGAGTTGCTACCGTCCTTAATGCTCTTCTGTCGGCATCAGTGACGTTTTTTGAAATGGCGTAGTACTTCAAGCCATCCGGGTTTATGATCCAATTACGGGTCTGCAAATGAACGTAGATCGCTTTCATCAAACTGCCTTCATGTGGAATCTGTAATCTTCGATCCGGTCGTAATGAGAATTTGACGGATATGTATCCAATTATCTGATCAAACGAACACCTGTGGACTAACGACAAATATCTTGTCTGAAGTCGAGTAATATTCTCAGTTGTTATATTATCGATTTCTTCAATATCATCCAAAACTTCACGAGCCAAAGTGCCGTCGATTATTACAAAGTCGGGATTGGATGAGATCAATTCAACATTTGTCGAATCCACTATCTTTCCACGCAAATCCAATATCAATTCATATAGGTTTTCTTCATATAGCCTGGCTACGTCAAACTGAGTTATGTTCGGCAAAGGTAAGGCAATATAATTCACAACGTTTCGAGCGAATAAATTCCAAGCAGACAAGGCTATCAACCATTCATACCAATTCCCGTGTGCATTCTTTTTTGCATCTTCAGTTACCCTATCATCTTCTGCACTGATGACCGCATCGAATTCATTGAAAAGTCTTTCAAAAGATTTATTCGTTTCCGGTAAAACGTTGTGTAATAACTGACAAAAGGCTTCGTCCTTTATTATTTGGGGTTTTTCTTCTGTTGTGTTCTTATGTAGAATTCTTATTAACGACATTGGCACTTATTGTTTTGAAATAGATTATTAAATATAATCCATTCAAAGAATAGTTGCAAGGGTTTTAAAAAAAATCCCGACAGGGGTTGGCTGCCGGGATAGGAAATTAGAAAATTTATGGAAAATTAGGGAAGAAAGCGTTGTGTTAAAGGATTTAATTAAGGGTTTCAATCAAACCATTCCACGTAATAAGGTAAGTATTTGATGTCATATCCTGTATTCATATCCCAAGGTGCTGTTGAGTATTTCGGACAGTTGTCGATTGGTCTTGCATGCACTATAGCCTTTCCGTCCGGTCCATAAGCACCTCCTATATAGTCGTAGACGTCCCAAGCGTTCCCTTTGTCGTCAATGCACCTTCCGATACTCAAAGGTCTTTTCAACCTCAAAGGTTTGGTTTCCCCTGTGAAGGGGGATGAATAAGTTATGCGTACCATATGAATTATTATTTATGACTCTTGTTTTGAGTCTGTTTTAATGACAGTTTCAAAATAGAATTTGCCGGAGAATGGTTTGTCAGGTGTTATATCGAACAACCTGGCGACCTCAAGCATATATGCTTTTGTTTTACGGGAGCGTTCTACCACAGGATTCTTGGGTAGTTTAGCAATCCTTTTATGAAAGTCTGACATATAACGCCTGAAACCTTCCAAATCCAATGCTCTTTTATAATGATTGATGATTTTAATTGCAGGAAGAAGATTATTAAGGTTATCTATTTCCTTCAATTTGGCGTATATCTCGGTTGCGGTGGAACAAGTGTGAAAAAGTTTATACTTGTGTTTCTTTTTTGAAAGGATATGATCTACCTGCCAATCGTTACCCAAGGGTTTTCCGGTGTAAGCACATAATCCATTGAACTTGTCGTGTACGGCTTGACGGGTTGATTTATTCATGATGTTTGCTTTTCACGTCCCGTATTTTGAGTTTATGAATCTTCCCGTCGCAGCACATGGCGTCATGAACAGCCTGTTCCGACTTTTTGTTTGTCACTTGGAGTGTTGAGTAACCCGCTTCCTTTAATTGTTCCTTGGAGCACCTCTCGGCACTCCCACATTTACCCAACACACATTTGCTTGCGCAAGTGCAGAAGCACAAACCGTCCGTTCCAACCAATATCACGCTCATGATAACCGTATTATTCGGGTTCAATTATTGATTGGTCAATATCGTTGATCCGTATCACACCACCCTTGACTATTTTCGTCTCGGTCTCGATTGTGATGGTGTTGGCGTCTTGCTCTTTAACCTCTGCCTTGTCGATCTTTTTAAAGTATACGCTTTTGAAGGTAGGGACGAGGTAGCCGCCCTCCACGGTGGACGAGAACAACCCGGCGTATAAACGGTAGTCGGAGTTATTGTTGTAATTATGATAGTCGATTTTAGAGATACAGGGGATGAAATTCTCCGGGTAGGAAACTTTCGGCTGTTCGATGAAGAAGTCCCGTATCCAACCGGATACTTCAACCTGACTGCCGCTTCCACATCTTTCCAAAGAGAAGAAGTCCTTGTAATTACACGTTTCGTCATTTATATCGGCGATCCTGTTTGCCACAATAAGTAGGTAGTCTGCGAATTCTTTCACCGCTCCGGTGATCTTGCCGACTTGGAACATAAAGGTCAGCCAATCGGATTTTGTACCTGTGATCATGACCTTGGGTATGCCGCAAAGGTACATGCTGTAATTGTAATACGGACTCACCATATCGAGAAAGGCAGTGCGGTCAGCAAATTTCGACTCCTCCGTGTCAGTGGTGAAGTCAGGGAAGGCGTCCTCGATCAATTTTGAGGGCACTCTGCCTTGGAGTGCTGATATCAGCAACTCAGGACTGATAAACTCACCCCCTTGCAGGATCGTAATTTCGATCTTTTCTTTGGACTCGGTGAAGTATTTCCTATATGTTTCAGGCTTCTTATTGACTTCATAGGCCAAATTATTCAATACCACGTTCCACAGTATGGTGGGTGAAATAATCACACCATAATGACATCTCCAACATAAGGTAAGGTAGTCGAGATAATTCCTGTGTGAGATAAGAGATTCGAATGCAGTGACCTGTTGAAAACCTTTCTCAATATTGAAGAAATACCTTGGATTGAATTGTGTAGCCGTGAGGTTTAATTCCTTATTTTCCAATGCCGGATCAAGGATAATTTCTTTTTCACTAATCGTATCGTCAAATTTTTTCATAGTATAATGTTTTTATCGGTTGTGTCGATTTCACGTCAGGTTTAAGTCTTTTTTGCAGACGATCAGTATCAATTCGATCCTCATAGCCGCCCGGAGTCCGAATCTGTCGTCACAATCTGCCGCCTTTTTGACGTGCGGATGAATTGTTTTCCAATATTCGACATCTTGTTTCATTTCATCAGGGAATATGTCGGTTAATTCACTGAACATGCTCCAAGCCTGGGCGTCGAAGTTCTGCACGTTCGTTATGACGTATTCTTGGAATTCCTTCTTCGCTTCCGGACTTTCGTGTCTTTGGTTTCCGAGTTGAACGAGTTTGACTTTATCTTCCCACTCCATATTAATAATTCACATTAATAATCTAATTGGTATTTCTTTCTCAATTCCTTTTGGAATTCAGTGATTTTCTTTTCCAATTCCTTGATTTCCTTTTCTTCCTTGGAGGTACTGTAACCGTCATCAGTCAACACACGAATCGTCCTTCGTAGGAAGATGATCTTTTTTTGACACTCGTAGATCGCTGAGATCAACGTTTTTATATTGACCATACCTTCTTGTTTGGTGGTTTTCATGATATTGGTTTTAAAAAAGAAGGGGTTTTATTCCCCCTCCATTGATAATTCACCGCTTCTGTACTTCTCTGCGATTTCAAGCAATAAATCCTTCTTTTTCAAGGAGGTGAGTTTTACGATAGCAGTCTCAAGTTCCGTCAACTTATCCACTTGAAGTTTCTGTGCGTTTTGGAAATTGAGCATCATGTCCTTGAATGTCAGTAAATTCTTTTTTCTCTTGTCAGTCGAATTGGACAACAGTTCAATAACTCCATGAAGGTTGGCTTCAATTTCAATTTGCGCCAAACGAGATTCTTTTTGTTGCGCTGTCAATGCATCCAATTTTTCGTTGATAGTTACCAAAGACAGAGTTTCAACGGGGGCGGTTGCAGGAATTTCGTCGGTTGCGGTTTTTTCCACCTGAATAAACTGTTCTACATCTTTAACGATTTGGGCAAGTTTCTTTTTCCCTTTGGTAGTGATTTCATCGGAAATTTTTTCCTTTTCGATTGTGGTATTGGATTCTGCTTTTCTCCAATCATTGCCCATGATTCCTTTCAACATGAATTCGGCACGTTGGTTGTTGGGAACTCTGACATGTTTTAAACCACCCTTATACATGCTTTGATAAGCCACATTAAGAAACTTATAAGCCATTACTTCATCAGGTTCTTTGCCAATCCAAATTGCAGTAACATCACCAATAGGCGATATGACGAATTTTACCACCCTCATTCTTTCAAAAATGTCAATGTTGGGTTGGATAGGCATTTTGAAATGCCTGTACATGGAGACACGTATTGTTTCTCCCGGACTGTCAGCGATTTCGATGTTGGTAGACAAAGTGGATGTTTCCACCACGTGTTTGTGTACTGCTTTAAGGAATTGCACGGCTGCAAGAATACTTTCCTTCTTATAATTCTTCATAATCTCCTGATAATTAATTTATATTCGAAAATGTCGACCAAATGTAATTAAAATTTTTATTAAATGGTAAAAAAAGTGGATTATTTTTAATCAAGTAAGGCATCCATTTGAGCCGATTCATTCACAAATTTTAAACTTTTTCCACAAAACGGGCAGTAATTGATCACTATATATGAATGCCCACCGTCGTGAATAATGATCCCGTATTCCTTTTTGTTCTCCGAACGGAAGATCAGGTTGTCGGGACAGTCAAACCCGTTCGGGTGTTGTTCGCAGCGATGTGCGATATGTCTTTCCATGTCATGGCAGCAATACACGTCCTTTTCAACAAGATGTACTCCTTCGCTGTTTTCCGGCAGGATATGGCCAAGTATCTCAGTTATCATTTTCTCCTCACTTATTTCATCATCGTGGTCGGTGTTGCCGCTGTCCTCGTTGTCGTCTGAGCCGTAGGCTACCTTTTTCTCCTTATTCCATGCATTGCCGTCTTCCGGGATGTATGCTCTCAACTTGTCCTTGCGGCCAAGATAAAATATAAAACAAATCGGCCATTCCCAATCACCTCCGGCATTGACAAAATAGATGTGGAATCCTGGTGCTATCTCTCTGTAGCCGACAGGGTATGTGGAAAATCCTTCGTTTTTTCCAAAGTAAGTATAATTTTCGAAATCGAATTGAACCTTACTCAAATCCTTTTGAATCTTGTCTGAAAGATTATCATAGGGAAAGTCGTCACTTGTCATCAATTTCTCAATCTTGGCAAGGAATTCCTCTTGAGTTGTTGGTTTATAGTATCTCATTGGTGTTTGTTTATAGTGAAAAATCTGTCTTTACAAATATATTTAAAAAAAAGGGTATCTCCAACACTCTTGTTGTACCATAATTCATTGGTTATTAGGAATCCATTGCTGCGGTTGTGACTGTAACTGACGAGTTCGGCGAACTGCGTGGTGTCTGCGACCCTTTGTATCAGCCACATCTTGACCAATACCGGGGAATGAAACTTATCCTGTGTGAGCGTTCCACTCGATTCTGCACTAACAATCACGAACTTTTCGTTACGGAATAATTCCCTATCATTGAGTTTCGACCTGCATGATCTGGTAAGCAAAATAATACCTGTGAGGACTATGAAAATAACCGTCATACTTATACTTATTTGTTTATTCATGGCAAATCCATTATTTGTTTATAGAATTCTATGTTGTCCATTTCCTTTTGAAGGCGTTCCTTTTTGGTCTTGACTTTCTCGTTCTTGATGAATTTGATGTTGGAGACAGCACGTTTGACTTGCTTTTCAAGCCATTCCTTCGGAGGGTGCTCGTCCTTGTCCATTACGTGTAGACATACACGGTAGCCGTCTTCATAACCGCCATCGGTATTCTCACCCCAATTCTCCATCAACTCCTGCTGTTTGGCGTCGGTGTCGATCTCAGATTGGTCGAGGTGTTTGTAATCCGTGTGGCTTCCGCCCCGGAAATACTTATCAAGTTTGATCCAAACTTTCATGTGTTATTTATTTGAATTTATCTTTTGATATCGACCACACGCTTGGTTTCAGATGCGGGTTGTCGCCAATGTATCTTATGATCAGGCTTTCATTAGCCTGTTCAAGTTCTTTCAAGGCGTCGTTTATCAACTGCACCTTATCGTTCAAGTCGCTTTGTGTGAGAATAATCTGCATCATGCACAACTTATGCCATTTGACGAGGATCGTCCTTTCCATTCCGCTGTAATCGTCCAAATTCATTGAAGTGTTTTATGAATTCTGTTTGATCTTTTCCTGCCATTCTTGTTTGGTCGTTTCCAACCTGCGTTTCAATTCGGTAGTCATTTTGACAATCTTCTCATTCCACTCTTCGTCGCTGTCGCAACTGATTTCTGTCCAATGCATGTTGAAATCTTTGTTGTTGTCTTCCGTGCCGACGAAAGAGTCGCCGTTGAACTTCATGCCGAGGGTGTGCAGGTCAGCATACCTCTTGTTCTGTTTTTCGTGTATTTCGTCGATGAAACTCATGGTAATTGTTGTAGTTTGGTGAATTCTTTTAAATCTTTCTCAAATTTTTTCTCACGTGCTATTAATTCTTTCTTATATGCCTTACAGTTTCTCAGCCAATTCAACAAGTTCTGATTGGTGTGCCATTCCTTTTCACCCGTTTTCTTATCCTTAATCACAAACAGGTGTTGGTACACCTTACCCCTTTTGGTGAATTTGACAAAGTGGAAAATGATATTAATGCCAAATTCTTCTGCGAGTTTAATGGTCTGTTTCAAAACAGGATAGTCTTTCGCTGCTTGTTCAAGTGATATTGAATACTTTCCTTTTATCATGATATTTCGATTTGATAATCCTTCCATAATTGGTCGATGGTCTTGTTGCCAATTTTGGCATGCGACAGCCAATTTGCAAACGCTTTTGCTTCCTGTTCGGCATCGGCTTTCATTGCCCGTAGCACCGCTTCTTTGTATTGAAGCGGGAATTCTCTTGGGAAGATTGATTCAACACCTTTCTCCTTGGCGAATTTGGTGTATTCTTCCTGCAGTATTTCTTCGGATGTCTTATTCATCGACTTCCACTTTAATTTCATACTTGAATTCGCATTCCTGTGGTTCAAAGCCTTTTTCACTCTCCCACCAATGCTCCTTTTTGAACGGGTGAATGACAAGTATGTTTTTTTCAACCCATTGCTCCCGGTCGTAGACCTTTTCCCAAACACTGAAAAGAACCTGTTTGCCGTGTTTTGCCAAGTCTTTGCTGAAAGAGGCAAGTCCCATGAGTTCAGCGGGGTGCTCCCCCGGAGGGTTGCATTTAGACGCCTGCATGTAACTATCAGCCAATTCTTTTATGGCAGTCTCTTCGTTATCGAATTCTCCTTCGATAGAGAGTTTGAATGATTCCATCTTGTATTTCATAGTAAACAGATTTGTTTATTTCTTGGTATTACGTCTTACAATAGCGAAGAACTCAATCCCCCTGTTTTTAAATGCGGGAGGAAAGACTGTGAAATACCTGAATTCGTTAGCACCCACACTTCCGGTGGCTTTTGCCATAATAGCAGCACTCCTTGCACACTCCATAGAGTTGCCGGAGACTACAGTGAAACCTTCCATTCCCTCTACGGGAATGTCATTCAGGTTACTTAAAGGCAGTTGTCCTTCCATATCAATTGATTTTATTAATCAATGTTACGAATCGGAAGTTATTATGTTACAAATATAAGTATAAAAGGAATACAATGATCAAAATAATTAAGAAAAAAAACGGGATGTGTTTTACATCCCGTTGATTCTTAGTGCGCTTTGAAGTTGTAGAGCGGCTTTATGGTGTCGACGATATCCACGGTGTCCGTGATAGCCGCCTTGATTTCTTCAATGGACTTGTAAGCCTGTGGTGCTTCGTCGAGAGTTTCAGTACCCACTGAGGTCGTATAGATTCCCTTCATCGACTTAGCGAAGTCTCCCATATCGAGGTTCTTCTTCGCCATGCTCCTGCTCATGAGTCTACCTGCACCGTGAGGTGCGGAATAGTTCCAATCTTCGTTACCCTTACCAATACATAACAGCGAACCGTCACGCATATTGATTGGAATAAGGAGTTTCTCATCCTTTTCAGCACTTACCGCACCCTTACGTAGGATCATACGCTTGAAATCGATATAGTTGTGGATGGTCTCAAACCTCGATTCCTCGTATAGGTTCATCTCATCCAATATGATCATAGCCATCGTAGCACGGTTAAGGACGGCAAATAATTGCACGATCTTCATGTCGTTCATATAATCGTTGAAATCATCCCCGATCAGGAAAGCCAATTCCTTGTCAGTTACAGGCTTCTTGATCTTCTTCAATTCCACAGCAATATCCTTCTCACGACCTTCGGCCTTTAAACGCTTGATAAGGTTATCCTTTATCTTACCCATTTCATTTGCGTTGGAGAATGCTAAGTCCTGATAGTACTTACACACATCACCGCCGAGTTTCCTGCTTCCGGAGTGTATAACAAGATACAACTTTCCTGTGGACTCGGACTTACCAACCTCGATGAAGTGGTTTCCACCACCCAATGAACCGAGTGATAAAGCCGCCCTTTGCAAGTCAACACGCTTTTGACAACGAAGTCCTGAAAAGTCGAACTTCGCCCTTGACTTGGAGTGTACATCGAAACCGTTTGGAACTTGGGACTTGATAATTTCATCCAATTTCTTGAAGTCGATATCAACCTCCTTTAATTCAACAGTCAACATACCACATCCGATATCGACACCCACGAGGTTTGGGGTGATCTTATCAATGACGGTCATGGTCGTACCAACCGTGCAACCCTTCCCGGCGTGTGCGTCAGGCATGATACGGATTTTAGAATCCTGGTATGCCTCGAAGTTACACATCTTCTTTACTTGCTCGAATGCTTCGTATTCGAAGGTCTCAGCAAAGATGAGGGTTTCAATACCTTTTATGTTGGTTATGATCTTCATTATGGTTATTTGTAAAACAGATATTACGATATTATAAGGGTTTTGTTACAAAAACCGAAGGGAGGCTGCCGTTCTGGTTAAACGGAACAACCTCCCTCATAATTAATTGTATTACACAATATCGAACAAGCAAAGATATAAAATAAATTTCAAATTATCAAGCCGATTTTCTGCGACGGTTTAAAATCCATGCCGGAATATAAGCATGTCTGCTTGACCGTTTCTTTTTTGGTTTTTCAGGCTTGGTTTGCTTTGACTGTGTGATGGGATTCTTTGGTTGAAGATTCTTTTTCACAATTTTCTTCCTCCGGACTACCTTCGGTTTTTCTATTTGAACAGGTTTTTGTTTCAATTTGATAGGTTCAGGCTTTTGTTTCTCCTTTACGGGGACAGGTTTCTGGTTTTTACCTTTCCATACAGGTTCTGTTTCGACAATATATGCATCGATTTGTTCGTTGTATTTCTTGCATTTGGCATCGTTTTCTTTTTTCAGGACGGCGATCCTTAACCGTTCATGGTTGAGGTTGGCTTTGAATTCCTTTAAATAATGGTATTGTTGATGAAGTGTGTCATGACAAGTCCTGCACAGGCACAACAAATCTTTGGTGCGCAGTATTTCCCATCCGAATGCGTCGTATGTGGTGTGATGCGCCTGCATAGGTGTGTTGGCATGGTCCTTGTCGTCCTTGAAAAACTCACAACGGTGGCCTGCTATCATTCTTATGTAATCCGAGACATATCTCCAATAGAGCGTTTTGTTCGTATAATCCTTGTAATTGCCATTATAATAAAACCTGTCCCGAATATAAGCACAGATGTATTCCCGGTCGACATCGGGGTTGCTGTAGTCTTTCTTCATTTCATCCCAATGCCTTTTTACGTCAAGGGGGTCGTTCTTATATGGAATTGCTTTATTGGTCAGGAGGTATTTTTCGATGAATCCCACGGTCTCCGGCGTGGTAAATAAGAGTTGTTTCATTAAACCTAACGTGTGAATAGCCGCCACAGGGACAGCAAAATCCGGTTATTTACAAAAGCAATGGTTTAAGATTATTTGAATTATTGCTTTAAATAACGAATATAACACATTCAGTATTAAAATGCAAGGGTTCTAAATAATATTTCTTTTGGTTTGTGCAATCAAATTACCTTTATAATATAATTTCCGTTCATTAGGGGTGGTAATTAAAATCAATCCATCAAAATTATATGTGTATCCTTTGGGTAGACTCTCGCCAAAGTTTATTATATCACATCCATTATTAATTGGTGGACATGCAATATATGTAATTATTTTATCGTCCAAATCTTTTATTATAATGCAATTCGGATTTTTTTTATCAAAGTAAATATTATAGTCCATGATTTCATATCTATATATTATAGATTGTGATGGTTGTTATTACATTTGCATGTAATACCTTTTAACTACTTTTTCGAATAATGCGAATAGGTCGGCATCTTCAACCAAGTCGAGGTTGTCCAGATCAAGGTTAGATATGTGAACGCCGTTGAATTCGAAATTACTCCAACGCATAGTGGCATTAGAGAAACCATCCCGTTCCTTAATTTTTTTCAATCTCTCGATTACAAGTTCTCTCATGGTCAAGTTGTTTTGTGGATGATACGCCAAAGATACTACGTTGTTACAGATATTAATCAAAAAAAACGAGAATTTTTTTCGTGGAATGAAATATTGTGTTATATTTGTTTCGAAATCTTTATTTGTCAAACGAATAATACAAGATTATGGGATTTAAAAGTTTATTTATTAAAGAAGATGGGGATCAGAAACCCCCTGAAAAAACAACAGGTGCTAAAACCGCTCCTGTTAACAATGAACCTCTTCCACCTACTTTCTCCGGTATAAAAGGGATGGTAAACGAGAAGATGCTCAGTAATTTAAAGGACGTTATAAGAAAGGGCAACCTTTCCGGCGTTGACTACTATGAATTCTCACAGGCTGTCGAACAATTGGGCAACATCATCCCCGACGACAAGACCAGGTTTGCAGCAGCATTTGCCACACTCATCTCCTCCGGAGGTGTTTCCAAGGCAACTCTGCTTTCATCTATTGACACATACATCGGTATGATTAACAAGGAAAAGGAAGTTTTTTCTGTTGATTTTAAAAAACGTGCTGATGAAACTGTGGGTAAACGTACCAAGGCTGTACAGGATGCACAGAAAAGGATTGCTGAGTTGCAGAAAGAACTCACGAACCTCAGTCAGTTTGTGATCGAAGAATCTCAAAACGTGCAGCAGGAAGAATTGAAACTCAAACAAGTCCAAAGCAATTTTGATACTTCCGTTGAACACCTGCTGAATTGCCTGAACTCCGACAAGGAGAAGATCAACCTCTATATTAATGAAATAAAATAACATCGAATGATAAGTAATATGTTACCAAGCGGCATGCAAGGTGGTGAAAAGAAACCACTATGGCAGCAAAAGGGTGGCACGTTCTCAATAGTCGTGCTCGCCGGATTGATAATCGCATTCATTGTGAATGCTCCGAAACTCTTATTCCTCTTCCAAAGCACTTTGAGTGCGCTATTGACTTTGGGTGCAATTGGCCTTATAGTCTTCCTGTTCACAGACAAGAAGTTTAGAATGGCATTGAGCGTCGGTTATTTTATATTCATGAGGAAACTATTGGGGTTCTTTGTAGAGATGGCCCCTGACAAGATTCTTGAAAGAAGAATAGCACAAATGGAACGCAATACAGCCGACAGTGAAAAAGCAGTTGGCAAGTTGGGTGGCATCAAGCGTGACCTTGAAAAGAAACTCCGTGAAAAAGAGGTGAAAATTAAGGAAAATGCCGATGCAGCAAAAGTACTTCGTCAGAGGGGCGACAACAACAGGCAATTGATAGCCGAACGTGAAATGCAGCGTCAGACCAAACTCGCCAACATGTATGTCGAGATACTCAATTCAGTTACTAAGTGGTATGCTACTCTTATGAAACTGACCGAGATGGCCAAACTGACCGTCGAGGACGCACGTAACGAAGTCGAGGCTTTGAAAGAGCAATACAAGATTGCAAGCATAGCCTACAGTTCCTACAAAAGTGCCATGTCGGCAATGAAGGGTGATCCTGACGAGGCCGCCTTATATCAATCGGCTATGGAGAAGATGACTGACGATATAAGTTCCAAACTCGGTGAGATGGAATTGGTTCTCAATGAGACTTCCGGTGTCATCAACAAGATTGATGTTCAGAAGGAGATCATGTCCATACAGGGTGGTCAACTTTTGGAAAAATATGAGAAATTGGGATTGGACGGCATCCTCAATAGGTTTGAAACACTTCCTTCGGGCAAGGTTCAAAATTCAATTGAGATGGAATATGAACCCATTACACTCAGCACAGAAGTCAAAACGGCTTCAAATTATTTTGACAACTGAAATTAATAATCATAACTTTAAAATTTTACTGAAATGTGGAACAAATTAACTTTTGGTGGTAGATTGGTAATAACAATCTTGATAATGGGTGCGGTGGTATGCGCCTATATATTCCTGATCAAACCGAATATCAAAACCCTTTCAAAGGGTACTAAAGGCACTACGGCGACGTCTCAAAAGAAATCGTCCGGTGGTCTTTTCTCATCAGGTGATGAACTTACCGTGACTTATAACACTTTTATCGGTGTAGCGGGTCTGATTCATATGAACGACGGTATTGCTCCGAACAAAGAATCCCGTATGTATAAGGAATATGGTATATTACTTACCATTAATATACAGGATATTGTAAAGGATAGCCGTAGTTCTTTGATCTCCGGTGATATTGATGCAGTTTATTGCACTACAGACGCCTTGTCGATAGATATGTCAAGTGGAAGTGGTGTTGTTATGGCGAAAGCGAAACAGATCATGCAGATCAATCAATCAAGAGGTGCTGATGTGCTTGTCGTTGATCCTTCAATAAAAAGGATTTCCGATCTCAAGGGTAAAGAGATTGCTTGTGCAGTCGGAACTGCCTCACAGACAGGTCTTATTGAATTTTTGAAATTGAGTAAAATGACGGTGAAAGATGTTATTATTATTAAAGTTGGTGATGGCATCGAAGCATCCAATATGTTCAAGAGCGGTCAAGTCCCGGCTGCTATGGTGTGGTATCCTGACAACAAGGATTGTCTTGATGCTATTCCTGGTTCAAGGGAATTAATTTCCACCAAGCAGGCATCTAATATTATTGCCGATGGTTTACTTGTTACAGAAGAAGTTCTTAACGAAAAGGGTGAAGAAATTACCAAATTGGTAACCGCATGGCTTGTAGGTAATGCTGAAATGAATGTTGACGAGGCCGCAAAACAACATGCCGCAAAAGTGTTTGCAAGAGACTTCCTCGGTGACAAACCGGGAACATATGAAGTTTCTTTGGATATGCTCTCCGGCGTGAGGTTCTCGACCTATGGTGATAATATGAATTTCTTCGGTCTGAATCCCACTTTCACAGGTGTCACAGGCGACGAAATGTATACGAAAATGTCGGTAATATATGCTAATCTTGGTCAGACCAAATCACCACAGCCTTGGAGATCAATATCTGACGTATCTATATTACAAGCCATAAACCTTTCAAGTGATCCCAAGCAGGCTGCCGAAGTTGCACCTTCATTCGCTCCTGCTCCGAAAGAATTGGAGACTGCACCTGCCATATCGAATATAAAAGCATCAATAAACTTTGATAATAATTCTGCAGAATTGGACGAAGATGATAAATACATCATCAAAAAAGAATTTGCAGGAATTGCTAAATCGTTCAGGGATGCTCGCATAAGGATAGCCGGGAACACCGACAACGTCGGAAATGCAGCGTATAACAAAACCTTGTCAAGGAAACGTGCACAGGCTGTTGCTGATTATTTGATACAAGAGTACAGTTTCGATCCTGATAAATTCATAATCATTGGCAACGGGTCGAAAGAAGCCATTGAGGACGGAAGCGTCGGTTCAAATGAAAATTACAGGAGAACTGATTTCGAAGTCGTCAATTAAAGTTTGTATTATTTGTTTGGTTAGAGGGTGCTGCCGCCTTTACGGTGTGCAGCACCCTCTTTCAATATCTAAAAAACGATATTAAATGAAAACAAAAACTATATTAATCATAATTGTAGTGGTAATAGCCATCGCTGTGATTGGATATTACACCTTTCCTTTGGTCTTGGCATTGTTTAAGACAGCGATGGGTATAATAGCCTTACTGCTCGTCGCACTTGGAATTGCCATAGGTACAATTGTATCAAAACTAAAGAAATGATGAAGAATAACATATTCAAATTCGACGGACAGGTCGATGCCAAGACTATGATCGTCCTCAAGGTACTCGGCGTAGTGGGATTCTTGTTGACATGGGAGGTTTTAAGCCTATTCAGTGTCCCTCAGATATTACCGTCGCCGTACAGGGTGCTTTTAGCACTCAAGGAATTGCTGACGGACGGTGGGACGTATACCGATATAGGGTTTTCAATCAAATTGAACCTCACGGGTTATGTGTATGCTATTCTGATAACCATTCCTTTCGGTTTCCTTATAGCATTATACCCCGGATTTAGGGGTCTTTTTAATGCAAATATAAACGCCACACGCTACCTGCCGTTGACTGCGGTTACGGGTCTATTCATAGCCTGGTTCGGTCTTGAGTTCAGTATGAAATCCTATTTCATGGGTTTTTCTATACTGATATACTTACTACCTGCAATGATACAGAGGGTCGACGAAGTGGAAAAGATACACAAGCAGATCATTCACACCCTCGGCGCAACGACGTGGCAGAAATTCAGGTACGTCTTCTTCCCGTCGACTATGCCAAAGTTTTGGAGGGATGTGAGGTTGCTCACAGCCATATCATGGACATACATCATCGTAGCCGAACTCATGAATAAAACGCACGGTGTGGGTGCTATGGTGTTCAACGCCGGAAAGCAAAGTAGGGCAGATCAGATCATCGCTATACTGATAATAATTATTGTTATCGGCATGCTGCAGGATATTGTGTTCATATTCAGCCACAGGTTGATGTTCCCGCATGATTATAACATCTATCGTCAAAAGAAAATCGTGCTCGTACCTGTCAATCCATCGGAGATCGCCAAACCTGCAGAATCAGTCAAAAAGAATCTGTTGCAACGCTTAAACCTCATGAAATGAGAGACACTTTGGAGTTCATTAAAGACGGTTTTGAATATATATGGGATGATTACATATATCCTTTCCTGTTTAAAGAATATCGTTCAGATACTACCGTTTATGGTAGAGAATATAAAATAAAAAGGACGTTGAATACAGGCAACATCGCCTTATTGCTTGCAATAGTGGCAATTATATTGATAATAACACTTAAATAATATTCGTATGGGATATTTTGAAGAAAATACGTGCGATCCCCCTTGCACTTACACAGATGTCAACGTTATTGATTATATCAACATAACGCAGAAATTCGAGAACGGGCGTGTCTTGTTCGATAATTTCAACTACTCAATAAAGGACATCAAGGGTGAAGGACAATTCCTGTCAATCCTCGGCAAGTCCGGTTGTGGAAAATCTCAATTACTGAAATACTTGGCCGACTTGCAAGAACCAACATCGGGCGACATTCTCGTCTATGGGAAGAAACATAGTGATGAAAATAGAATTCCTATGGTCTTTCAGGAATATTCGTCGTTTCCTTGGTATACAGTCCTACAGAACGTTTCCCTTCCCTTGGTTCTCAAAGGTGTGGACAGTAAGGAAATTAAAGACCGGGCGATGAAAATGATAGAATTCGTTGGTTTGAGTGGCCATGAGTACAAATGGGCAAAGCCGGGGCAGTTGTCTGGTGGACAGTTGCAAAGGGTGGCCATCGCCAGGAACCTGGTTAGCAATCCTCAAATCCTGCTCTTGGATGAACCGTTGAGTGCCTTGGATATCATCACCAAGAATGACATACAGAACCTGTTATTGAAATTGTTCTACAGCAAAGAAATTGATATAACGTTTGTATACGTTACCCACGACATTCGGGAAGCGGTGTACCTGTCCAATAAGGTAATCATCCTTGGCGGGTCTCCTACTCAGGTCCTGAATGAATATAATATTGATTTGGGGATGAGGACTCCAAGTGTGAAGCACACTGTGGATTTCCTTAATTATGTGAAGCGGATAGACGAGGATTTCAGTAAGGTGATATAAGGTTGTACGGTAAATTACCGTACAAGTACCGTACAAGTTAAAACAGGAAAGGGGTCTTTAAGACCCCTTTTTTATTCATTGGCTCTCTTCTTTTCAAGACTTGCTTTCACTTGCTTTTTATAGTCCTCGAACACTTTCTTATTGGAGGTGCTCACGGAAAAATGACCGCTCTTCCGGTCTTCTTCCGATCCATAGATGTAATACGTCGTTTGTGCAACGAATATAATATCACCGATTTTCGTCTCTTTCAACATCACTTCTTATTTAAAGATTTCTCATATTCCTTGAATACTTTCGGTTTGAACATACCATACTTGTCTTCCAATAATATCCCGTAAAGTTCATCAGGTATCCATAATCCATCACATATGTTCGACCAATGACCCTCACGGATCATCAGGAAGCGTACCACAACCTTTTCTCCTTTGGCGAGGACTATCTCCCCGGCATCGTTGAAAAGTTCACAGGAGGACGTTAAAGTGCCACCAACCCTGATCATTACTTTCTTACTATAAGGATGCTGTCGTTCTCGTAGATGACTTCTTTGGCTGTTATAGTCCTGTAATTCTCACCATAAACATCGCCGTATTGATCGGCGGGGTCGATGATGATCGTGGTTTCTTGGGTCTTGCCGACGGCGTATGTTGTGGAATTGATTCTATTATCAGGCAGAACGGCGACTTTCACGTAACCGAGACTGCTTGTTGCCACATAGTAAACTTTCAACCCCTTCAATTCGGGGGGTAGGTTTTCTTCAACGCCTGTTAATTGTTGCTTGGTATCTCCCTTTCTCTCACAGGATGTTGTAACTAAAATTACGGCTAAAATGGCCATAAGCACAGTAAAAAACGATAACAATTTTGTTTTCATATCAGTTATTTTAAATTGATTATTAAATCTTTGGGTAGCCAAAATGTTAATTCGGGCACTTCCCTGTTAAGTTCAAGTGGATATAGATGTCCTTTGAAGAGTTTCTTTTTTGTTTCAATAGTGAAAAAATTGAATCCTCTTGTGGAACTTCTTCGAAATATGGCTTCTTTGATCTTTTTGCCGTTACAGATCAGATAAGTTGCACCTACAGTAAATCTCTGTCTTTTGAAACATAAAGGGAAAATGCTCATATTTTTTCTAATTTTTTATTAATTGCATTTCCACTTACCGTCATCGGTGTACCAATCCCAACGAATTTTATTTCCTTCGGCCACGACGCAGTTGTCGCCGTAGTCGTTGATGTTGGCGTGATGGCAGATTTCCTTCTTGGAATTGCTTGAAAGTAGTACAAATCTTTCCCAATCTTCGTCAACCTTGTTGAGGTCATCGGTTTCCATTTGAGCGGCAATATAGCCGCCACGGGAGTCAATAAGGTGATATAAAGGTTTTGTTTCCATATGCCTACCACCAAAAGATACCACCCCAAATGAGGTTGAAAATCACTGCAATCACTATTACCAATAGGCTTATGATGCCCAATTCACCGCTTTTCTTGCCTTGGGTGAAATTACCACCGCTCCAAGAAGCAAAGAAGTCCGATAAGAACCATATCAACAAGGCGAGCATTACAATGATATAGACAATCCAACTCCAATGTATCATTTCTTTTCGTTTTGATTGGTTGAATTTGCATCTTTCTTACGAGGAGTCCACGTAATAATTCTGTAAATCAAATCTCCCGTTTTCATGACAAGAATTCCAAGGGCGATTATGGGATAAAAGATGTTCGACATGAGTTTTTCAAACCCGTCGTCCCCAACGACCCCGTTTTTGACATAAATGTCGGTTACAACCCTGCCCACGATGAAGTAGACAATGAGTCCAATAAGTGCATAAAATAATGGCATATTAATGGGTTTTTATTGGTAAATATAAAATTAAAAATTGAAATACATTTCGTTCAATTGATCATCAGTCAACAAGTTTATCTTGGCCGCACTGGCAGGGATCAATTTCCAACCGTATCTGAGGATGCATTGATGACAACGTTGACCGTAATTGTAGATTATGTCCTTTTGAACCTGTGTCATGTTGACATCCTTCTTCTCAATGCGGTTGTTCAAACAGCCTGCAAAATTAATATTGTTACCATGTATTTTGACCCATCCGTGTTGTTCAAGCCAAGCATCGGGATTGATCTCCCAATCGCCTTCATCCTTCAAAGGAATAATGCCTTTCGTTTGTAATGCTTCTCCAATCTGAATGTGAAGCATATTGGCAATCTCGCCATTGAGGGCGTAGTAATCACCTTCCGGTGAAAGCCAACCTGCCGACCAATTCTGCATGATGTCAACAGGTTCAATACCCTTGGACAGTATAGCATCATTCTCTATAGCCGAATCGACAAAACTCTGCAATTCCTCACTCTGCAGTTTCACATTAGTGAAATCCTGATGCAGCATTTCGTTGAACTTCCGCATGACTGTATTAAGCATGTCGGAATATTGTGAATCACGAGTGAAGAACTTTTCCGAAGGGAATTCATCGGGATAAGTCTTTTTCAACCAATGGATCACCGATTGCACCTTTACTGACTTTTCAATAAAGTCTTTGGTTACCCTGACGAGCAGTTCAAGTTGAGAGACCTCTTCGGTTTCCCTCAAGTCTTCAAGAATAGCCTCATTGTTTCCGGCGATGAATTCAAGTATCTGTGAGTAATCGTATGTCTTATGTATCTTATGATAAGGCATCCTGAACAGCATGTCGTCAAGAGCAGTCTTTAACCCTTCTCCGTTTTTGAGTATTTCATCGGCCTGACGATTACACCAATTCGGTATATCAATCCTTGGAAAGTCAAGATTATCACCCTTGCTACCACGTTCCAATGGTAGGATGTTTTGTTCTTCCACATCGACAAGCAGTACTACGTCGCCTTTAAGTATTTGCAGAGCGAGTTCCACGGGACAACCCATTAAGCAATCAGTTATGGTTCTTAACGCCTTTTCCGGGTCGTAATTAAGAGTTAGATGCTCTTGTGCTATTTGCATCAGGAGTTTTCCAGCGTCTTCGCTGACCGAAAAATGGAGTGTTTCACTGTTTGCCATGATATTCAAATGTTTGTTTGAATATATTACGCAAAGATAGATGATTTGTTACAGACTAACAAAAGAAAAGAGGATGTTTGCACACCCTCTTTTCGTGGGGAATTGCATTGATGCAATTGCTATATGTAGTTGTTATTGGTTTATTCGATCGTCTTGCCGCAAAGTTCTGCCAATACTGCCTCCACTTTACTAACCTTTTTAAGGATAGCATCAAGTTTTTGACTGTCAGTGAGTTCTTCTTTAAGATTCTCCTTGCCAGGTGCTGCAGGGGCAACCAATTCCTTGGTGTGTAGGCTTCCGGTTTCTCCGGGGGTGGGTATTTCGTTCCTGTGGTTCTTCTGATTGTTGATCTTCACACACAAATCATGAGCCATTTCATGGGTAGGTTCTGTGCCAACCCATTTGATATGCTTCACTCCTTCAATTTTTTTGATGTCAATCAATTTCTCAGTTTTCAGGAAGCGAAGGCTAACCATGTTGTCCTTCCTGTTGTAATGTTTGTTGAGATTTGCAATGATGTGCTCTTTAGTATCGTCATCAAATCCTTCAATAACGAACCAAACTTTGGCATCAGGTGCGTAACCGTCTTTATCGCCGTGTTTCTTCGTCATACTGGCCACATGTGTCAAGATGTTAAGAGTATTGGTAACAGTCTTGGGTCTAATGTCTTTCTGTCTTTTCATGTTAAAAATTTTAAGTTTGTCAATTGTTTGATCATAACAAATGTAACTAATGTTTTTCAAATGGCAAAACTTTTTTAAGAAAAAATGCTAAGAAAAATAAACTTTAAGAATTAAAAAACCCCGCAGAATTTCTTCCACGGGGTTTGGGACAATATAGAGTAGTTAGGGTTGCTCTTATTCCGGTATAAATGTAATCAATTTTATGATCCGTTGTGCTGAAATGACGTAAAATTTTTAATTATTTTCCGGTTTTTTTACGAATATATTAGAACCGAGTAGTCTCATGTACCCCATCGTCCTTAAATTCATTTCAATTATCCTCAATTTCCATTTCCGAAGGCCGTTTGTTTTAATCGTAATGAAGCATTGATCAAACACGGTTGATACGACATCTTCCTTCTGTTCATCGGTGAGAGGGATATCGGAATCTATGAACCTCCTGGTTGCACCGGGGGTGAAGAGTTCCTCTGTAATCACAATCGTGCCGTTCTCGATCAGCCTTCTATACTTATATTTAAAACGCCCCATATTCATGATAGCGGTGTTTCGGGTCTTTTTATGTGCAATATAGCGTCCGGATCAGGCGTTCCTTTTAATGGGGATATTGCCGCCAATAATTCTTCATAATATTTGATCTTCTTGGCAAGCCAATTCCTCCTTGAAAAATTCAAAAGTGAAGTGTTTTCAAGTTCAATTTCGAAATCCCTTATTGTTTCTAAATAAGCCTCTTTCATTCCGGTTATTCGTTAGTTACGGTAAGGACTTCGTGTGCGTTCACCTCTATTTCGGCTTTTGATCTTCTTCTTCGTCTTACTCTGATAAAGGGGGGTTCTTTCGGTACAGGAGATGTGTATCTTTTTGCTTTAATAAACGACCATTTATAGCCGAATGCTGAACCGTGCCTGCCATTGAGATGGTTAGATATGGTGCAATTCGTGCGTGCCTTACCAAGCGATTCTAACGCATCTGCTGTGCTGCGGAAAGATTGGATGTATTCACCGTCCATTGTGTATTGATGAACCGTCTTGTATTTGAGTTCCCGCATCTTTTGTATTTGCTCCGGAGTTCTCTTTACCGGATTCCTTTTCCCCGTCTTCTTGTTTAATTTGTGCCCGGCCATTCTCTCCTTCTGCTTCTCTTCCCGCTTCTTTATCAATTCCGGAGTATTGTATCGTTGCTTCTGTCTTTCTGATATCAACTTTCTGTTATCAGGATCACTCCAATATTTGACAACCCTTTCCCTCACCAATTCCCTTTCCACAGGGTCTTCGAATCTTTTCTTTTGGCTATCACTCATTTTTTTTCGAGCCTCCTCGGAGAATTTCCTGCCGAAGTTCCTTGTATGCCCGTTGATTCTTTCGACGGGTTTATAATATCGTTTTTTTGTTTCCATACGACTTCAACATTTCAATTATACTGCAAATATACAAATAATTTGTATACGATGATTAAACCCCCTGTAAAACCACGAGGTTTGTGATTAAGAAACCGTGTTTTCCTTATCTCCCGCCTGTTTCTTGCGGCCTTTCACCTTGACCCTAATCACTTCAAGTTTCCGTTGTTCTGCGACATCGCCACCCGTACCGCCCCAAAAGAATTCGCCGCTACCGACTATATATGCCTCAACAGCACCCTTATCTGTGTGGTATTCAGACTTCATTCCTAAACACTGCATATTCAATGTCATGAACAGACTTCCTGGAGGGAGGTCTTCAAGGGTTGTCTTGTTTTTTAATACGAGTTTCATAACATTATTTTATCACGTCACCAATAAAATACTTGTCACACCTGTCCGTGAATTCGAAATGGCGGCTATTGGCGTCGTAATACTCGAACTTACAATTACCGTCCGGATATGGGAGTTTCGAGGTGACAGTGAAGGGTTTCATTGGTGCGTGCCTTACCGACATATGTCTGATGCCGAGGACGCCCCCGAAAATAAGAACCAACGCTATGATTCCTACCAATAATGATCTTCCTAAATTGCTTTTCATATGTTTATTTTATTAAAAATTCAAATTATTTTTGGACGACCACGCCCTTATTCTCGGCCATTTTAAGGCACAAGGTATTTAATCTCTCGATCTCCTTGTTCTTTTCGTCGAGAAGTTTCTTATAGGTGGTTACGTCGTTAGCCATAACTTCCTTGAGTGCTTCCAATTTGGCAAGTTCGATACCCAAAGTTTCCTTAGTGTTGTGAAACGTGTGTTCATATTCACCTAATTGATGAGCGCATTTGATTGCCATTTCTTCAACACCTTTTATTTCTTTCTGCCTGTATTCGAATATTTCCTTGTCGATTTCAAGCATTTTCCTTTTGCGATATGTGTTTATTCCAAACATGGTTGTAGGTTTTAATATGATGTTATAATTTTAGTTGTATCGATTTCGTGTTTGATTTTGCAGGGACAACTTTCGAGGTGCACAATCCCACCACCACTGTTGGCAAGATATAAATGACCATCCATTTCCAACACTTGATAGTGATGAAATGTGGCGTTATTATTATTGCAGCCGCAGTCACGGTCGATGCTTTCAACAACCTTTATGCGTGATTCGGGTTGCTCCTCTATTTTGTATTTAGGAAATTCTTTCTTTTGTTTTCCACGTGCATCATCACGTGTGTTTTCTTCCTGACTACAGGAAACAACAATTCCTCCGGAAACAATAGCCAACGCAATAATTGTCATCCAAAAGCCATATAATATAAAATTTTTCATAATTCGTGCAATTTTCGTGTTGCTTCTTTAATTTCTTTGTCTCTGTCCTTCAACAGGACAGCGGTCATCAGGAAATGCTCTCCGTCGGTGTCGTCGAGGAGTTCATAGTCATCCAAATTGACGCAGATCGCATCGAAACTCACTTGTATCATGTCGTGGAAGTTAATTTGATCGAAAACTTCCCCAATATCGGGTTTCAAAAAGAATCGGGAAGACGACTTAACAAGGAATACGAACTTCTTATATTCTTCAAATCCTGTCAATGCCTCTCCTTTCGTTTCGGTTGTGTCAAAAGTTAATGAATTGCCACGAGGGTTTTCCTTCATCTTATTCAGCGATTCATTACTGATTGGATAATAACCATAGACCGAACCCACACCCTTGTGCTCCATCCTTACGATCTTGACCTTGTCTAAGAGTTTGCGGATTTCCTCGTCTGAGGTCTTCTTGTATCTGTAATACAACCCCGGTATGGAGTATTTTTCTGTTTCAATGGGTTTCTTTTCCATATATTTATAGTTTTGATCCAACGTTTGTCGTAAATAATGGTTGTTCATTTGCTATTGCTGCAGATATGTCGTTTTCCAATTCTTTATCAAAGTCAAAGAAACCAGAATACATTTCAATCTTCAACCCGTCCGGCACTTGCAATTGTTCCAACACCCGTTTGCTCACCGGAAAACTCACATGTCTTGTTTTTCCGGTCTTCTTCATCCCGCAATGGACATCTGCGGTGCGGGTCTGATGCAGCCTGCCGTTCAAAAGATATTCCTCGTATATGGCAGTATTTCTGTCAAAACCTTGCTCATAATCTTCATTATAGGGTATCTTCTGCTTGAGAATTTGAACCCCGTTCAGGAAATACAGGAGGAAATTCCGTGAATGCCCGTCCTTACACCTCTTGCTGAACTGATGTTTCCGTGTTAGTTTGAAGGTGGCCATTTGTTGTCCTCCATTAATATCATTACGAATATTATTAAACATATAAACCCACCGATCAATTGCAGGATTCCTGGTTTGAAGAAGTCACCGACTGTCCCCCCGGTTTGGCCGTTGGTCATGGACAGGACGCCCCAAGTGATTAATCCGGTGGCGATAATCGACACAAATATGGCTAATATGTGTTTCCTTTTTGATCTCATTTCTTTTTTCTTTCATCCATTAACTCCTTGATGACCTTTTGTATGTCTTCAAGACAGGTTTTATTCCATACAGTAGTCATATAATTTGCAGGGAAAAAGCAGTACTGTCTCCATCTGCCGAACCACAGGATTTCGCCGATGATCTGCTGATGATGCTTGTTCATGATAACAATCCTCTTGGTTTTACCTTTATATTCATTATCAATCAAAAATGCAAGATAAGGTGTTTCTATCACCAAATCCATGACTGACGATATCGCCAATTTTTCGAACCAATGCTCTTCCATACAGTGAAATTATTCAAAAATATTCCAATTTGCAATGCGCCATTCCAATTCAAGTCTCTTCCTGACCATTTTTTTCTTCTTTCGGGGGTATTCTGCCGACTTTGCCCATTCTTCAATGATTCTTCCTCTGTGCTCTTTTTGTTTCTCTTCAATCTCTTTCATTTCGGCAATGAAAGGTGCTGCAATTAAAGCATATGCGCCGAGTATATTGGATATGTTTGACATAGCGTTGTTTATTTTGACTGTTCAAATTCTGCTTTAATTAGACGAACCCTCTGTAATTCGAGTTCCAGGCTCTTTTCATAAACTTTGATACAATAAGCGACGATTTTGTCGAGGTCTTTACTAACCATAATATTGAATATTTTTTCAAGGCTTGCATTGTATCCCGGTTTGTTACCATTGATGTGTACTATCCACCGATTATCAATTCTATTGGTTTTGAAAATGTTATACGTTAGTTCCACACCATTTTTATCACGATAATAATAACCGTCCTCTCCCTTCCTAATTTGGAAGGGGAGGTTTATGAAACATTCAAGGTGCTTCCCATCTTTAGGGTAGTTCTCAATAGTTTCAATATAATACGGTTTTTGGGACATGGTGTTAATCCTGATCAGGAGACAATGGTGATTCTATATCGTCCTCCGGGGTTTCAATTTCGCAATAATGTGTCGGTTTCAATTCCTTGTCTGTGACGATATTAAAGAGGTCAAAAAGGGTTATAATGGTGTCACTCGTACCCCAATGAATTCCTTCGGCGTCCACAGATTTCAAACATCCGATCATGGCATGTTTCTTCTTGTCTTTGTCTTTCCAATAAAGGACTATTGGTTTCCCGAATGGTGGGAGTTTGTTCAAGTCGTTGGTGATTTTTTTCCAATTCCACATGGCTTTAATGATTAAAGGTTTATAATAGTGATATCGTTTTACATTCTTCTTAATATGCGTTTCACACAATCATTTACCGCACCCCTTACTGAACGGGTGATTTGGTTGTTCCAATCAGTGTCTTGGTCGCTTATGAGCATCAGGCTGCTGCCCCTGCCTTCTGCAAAAAGACTACCATCCCTTGAAAACAGTTTCCCTGTCACGGAGGTCATTAGGCAACCATCGGTGGTGAAACCGATACAGGTGATCTTGATCCGGCAGGTAAGAAGTGTTTTGTCAGCATCCATCTCGGCAGTATGCTCCGTCTCCGTTCTCATTATATCATCGAAAGAGGTGGTCAGAAGGGGATTTTCAATCTCACTCTTTCTGCGTTTGAAACGTGGGAGTCCTTGTAGTTCGTTTGTGAACTCCTCCATGTTACAGTAATCCAATTGGCACGTTATGTCTGGATATTCATCGTATTCACGGGCGTCCTCGATGATATAACGAGATACGGCGTATGAATAAATACCTTTGTGTGCATTCCTGCCGGGTGAGCAGGATAGTAAAAGAAATATTACAATTGTGATTTTCAGTAGGGTTTTCATAATGATAGTAATTATTGTTTTTTAATTAATGGACACCATGCACGTCTTTCACTTTCCTTACGGTCGTTGTATGGCCTACATGAGCGTGTGATGCATTTGAACTCCTGTCTGTCAGAGCAGTAATTCGATGTTTCGTCCTGTTTATCGTTTGGGGTTATCTTGCAAACAACAGCAACGTCGTCGTCGCAGAACCAATCATGCGGATCAGGATCGGGAATGATCTCATGATTCTCACAATCAAGACAGTTTTCGGGTATTTTAATATCTGAGTCTTTCATTTCAATTCGATTATTATGGGTTTTACTTCGAGAATTGCAGTGGTGAAATCCCTTGAACACGCAATTGAAACGACTTCGGCTTGCATTTTATCCTCAAATATTAAGGCTTTCTTCAATGAATTCACGAATACAGTTCCCATCCGATAATACTTCTTGGTTTCTGTGTTGTACACAACATAAGCGGTATTCTCCTCGTTACTTTCAATTTTCTTTTCAAGACGTTCGAGTTCCGTGAGAGTAGCATTATAACACCCCTTTTTGGTCTTGAGTCTTTCAAGGGTCAATAAGTTAGCGTTCTTGCCTGATCCCTCCTCGTTATCGAGCATCTTGGAGATTAGCCTCAACTTCCTGCGGTAGTCGTCGATAAGTTCTTTCATGGTTGCACGGTGGTGTTTGCACGATAGTAATTTATTCTTGCTTCCTGTTCGTCGAGATTAATGACGACCAAGGACGCTTCTCCACCACCATCACCCATCCAAAAAATGCGGTAACGATAACCGTCGGCTTCATAAATCTTAGTACAAATATTGCCACCAAAATCAATACCCGCAGTATTAACAATTACTTCCTTTTCCTCACTTTGCTTTCCTTCATCACTTTGCCTTCCTTCGTTATACTCCCTTTCAATAGGATCGGTAGCGGGAACACACATAACTAAACACAAAGAAGCGAGCATCACGAATAATGCTACATAAGGCGGTAGTTTTGAAATGAAGTTTTTCATATCGTTTATATTTAATGTTACCATTTATCCACATCAGAGAGATCGAGAATCTTGTCAGCCTTGTGGCTGTATATTTTCACACCTGTTCCCATCCCGACCGGAGTAAAGGAATAAGTGAAAGTACCGTATTCGCCGTGTTTCTTTTTGATCTTCTTCTGCCAGGCTTCAAGCCTTTCAATCTGATCGGGATCGAGTTTGAATATATAATCCATATATTATCTTTTTAATTTCTCATTATTCTCTTTCAATGCTCTCAATACCTCTATGGCACGTTCTAAATCACCCTTGGTGAAAGTTCTCAAATGTTCCTGTCTTCCCTCTTCCTTGTCTTGAAGTCGTTCGAGAACCTTGTAAAGGTATTCTTCGAGTTTTCCAAGTCCAATGAGTTCGAGTGCGTTCATAATTAAAACATTATAATCTCTTTGTAGAAATGTAATTTCTTTATTTCATTAAGGTTTTCCTTGGAGACAACGACAACGCCATCCACCTGATGTTCCTCGATCCATTTGAACGTCTCTTCGTCACACAACAACCCGTAATCGGGATATGAGAATCTTATCCGACTTTCATTCTTGTATCTGTTCAAAGCCTGTTCGTTTGTCGACAGGCAAGCATGCCGTGGTGCGGTGTGACCTTCTTCAAGTTCACTGGATGCAAAAAATACTGATTTCATTTTGTCTTCCATCGTAAATTCTCTTTATGTACAAATGACTTTTCAAAGCAATGTGGACACTCGAACACCACTGCTATGCCGCCTATATTATGACCGATCCTTACCACGTCATACACCGTTTCCCCGATTATGTCCTTTACGTTCAAATCCTCGTAACAATAAGGGCATTGGAGTGGTGCTGTCTGTTCTTTCAGTGGTTCAAGATCAATTGACATATTATTCTTTTCGATGTTCAGTACATTTCCATGATTGATTTCTCAAATCGGCTTGTTGTCCGGTTTCAGCCGTAAAAGCACCATTGTATCCTTCTCTGCCTTTTATGTATTTATTGCAACCTTCATGGTCACAATAAAGGCGGATTTCAAGCACCTCGGAAACTTCCCGGCGTTCAGGCGGTTCATAGCCGTCACCATTGTCGATATATTCGATGAAATCACTCATGATGTTCAATATCCTTATTTTCGGTCTTAAATATTTTTTCTTTAAATTTGAAATCGTAGTCGGGAAGACTCGGTATTTGCCTACGTACTTCCTGCAGTACCCATGCTATGTTTTTCAATTGAAATTCGGTTAATCCGGTATTCGTCATTTCACTTTCACATTTTTCAGTGAATCACATGGGACACAGGCGATGCTACTATTTGCAAGACCATCAGCCTGGATGCTGTTGACGGCTGCATAACACAAACCAGTCTCTTCATCCTTGAAATACTCAATATTCCTTTCCAACTTATGTGTGTTGGGTTTGCCAGTCCATTGGCAGGAAGAGAAAAGCATTGCTGAAACCATTATCAGCACCATAATTTTTCCTAAATTTTTCATAATTATTTCTCTTTGCAATTATTGTTATTGTTTACATTCACGATTTTAGGCGTCACATGTTGGATGAACTGCCCAACGTAATGGATCACAATGAAAAATGCAAATACGTGCCAATATTTGACATGTATGAACGGTAATTTCCATGTGTAGGCCGTCAGATAAATTTCATTCACCTTTGGGGCGAGGTAGTTGAACGCCAAGGTGAAAACAATCGATTCGACAAGGGAAAATCCAAGCCAAACCATGTTTTTGAAGAATGATGTTAATGCTCCGATCATATTAAGTTGCGTTAGTTTTATAGAATTCCTTTAATACTTTTGCAAATTCATTTAATCCAATTTGGTCGTCGATGTGGTAACCATCAACATATCTTTTTCCATTGTCGGCAAGACGTGCCCCGTATTCGGCAGGCGACGGGCATCCGCAATGACCCCCAACCCGGATAAGATGACCGAGTAACCCGTCTTTGTCGACGGGATTCGGGGTGTTGTGAAGTTTCAACGCCTCTTCAAAAGGCAGACCGTCCTCAAGCCTTTCCACGGTTGCAATCCAATAATACCATGCCCGTGTAAGAGTCCAATAACCTATTCTACCAATTATTGAATACGGCACTTCACTGCAGACAGTGCCGCCGACGTGAATCGCCTCAATACCTGCCAAATACAGTTCCTCTTTGATGCTTTTGTCGGCTTCCTTATTTCCTGCCAAGTTCTTCATATTGTTATCAATCAAATATATCAATAAGTAGTTTGATGATGAAGGCAACACCTTCCACTCCAAAGAGGAATCTTGAGAACCCGTTCCAATCACTGAAACGAAAGTTCCAATTACAAAAAGCGAGAAACAAGTATGTTACCGCCATGATAACAACCATGAATATCAAGAGTGCGAACACTTCGTTGACTTTACCGTTTGTTTTGTTGTATGCCATATTGTTTGAATTTAGATCATTTCACCATATCCAATCAAGGATTCGTAATCCTGCAACTTGCCTTTCAAAGCCTGCAGATATTGCAAGTAGACGTTCTTTCTTAATTTACCGGATTGCAACAGTGCAAAGCCATCGGTTATATCCCTGTCCCTGCCAAGTTCGATCTTCATGATTGCAAGCAATTCGGGATTAATAATTCTGACCTGTAATCCACCGATCTTAGCCATTTCGGCGGTTTTGAGAATCATCTTGTTTAACGTAACATTTCCGACGTTCGAATCAAGGTAGTCGGTATTGAAATCAATCACCGAGATTCCAAGAAGTCCGACATTTCCACTTCTTAATGCTTTGTAAAGGACGTCATCGGCTTCCAGTTTAGCCTTAACCGTCGACAGATCAGCGACCATAAAGTCCAAATCGGGCGTCAAATCTCTACCCCCGTTCAAATAATGAACGAGTGCAGTACCACCGATGATAACGGCGTCAGACACGTTAACGACAGTCCATTGAAGACCTTTTGAGATTCTACCTCTTTGATCCTCAGTTAATATGGAGACCTTATTGAAAAGGTTCTCCGAGTCGAAATTCTCTTTCAACAGGAATTTTTTCATTTTTACTGTTTTATGTACAAAGATACGAAATTATTGAATACCAGTTACAAAAAAACCCTGTTTTTTTAACAGGGTGTTGATGTTATACATTAATCAAATTTTCTAAATGAGGTTTCAACATCACTTTTAATTGATCAATCTCCACATTTTTTTTCATTGAAACGATCGAGAGAGCAAAGTTGATCTTGATCTTTTCATTTCTTTTGAGGAGTTGTTCGAATTCTTGGATACATTCTTCTTCCAAAGTTATTTTCGTTTTCTCCTTATGTCGTTTGAGGTCTGAAGTACCCATGAGTGACATTTTCATATCGTGAATCCTTGCTTTAATTTGATTTTCTGTGGATTTGGTTGCATCGGCAATATCTTTATAGGATAGACCAAAACATCTCAATACGAAGACTTCACGTTGTTTATCATTACTTATCAAACTTTTTGCAAGTTTTCTTTTTTCCCTAATGAATAATGTTTTGGGTTCTTTCGATGTATCGGGATGATCGAAATGTTCGATTTCTGAGATATAACGGGTGTTGTGCTTTTCTCTGCGCTCACTCCTCTTCTTGTCGATGAAGATGTTGTGCATTACTGAAATACCCCATTTGGTAACAGAGGAAAATTTATTCTTATCAAATTTATCCGCTTTTTCGATCATTCTTATGATCGTGTCTTGGAGCAGGTCTTCAGCGTTATCAATGTTACTATGTTCGAGGTAGAGTGCATATCTTTTCAACGCCCGGCGATCGATTTTTTCGACAAAATCATCAACGGGTTTATTTGTGGTGTGCATTTCTCGTCCGTGTTAACTATCGTCATGTTATGTTTTTCCATTGTGTTCATTGGCTTCTTCTTACAAATATTGTGAATTTTCACTGATTTTGCAAGGGTTTGAAAAAAAATACGACGGAAAAATATTAACAAGGCACGGATTATTCGTTTGATTCCAACGGAGTGTTTAAAGGATTGATTTGTAACGCTTTTATTTTTTTAAAAAGATCGTTTTCGGGATATTTATGATGTTTTGAACCACAAATAGGGCAGTAGATGGTTTCCTGCCTTATAATGACCTCGTTCTTGTAGTCCCAATACAACTCATCTTCGTGATAATGGATGTCGCTGAACAGGGCGTCACGATAGATTTCAAAATATACGTCTTCATCAGGATGGTTCTTGTAATATTCATCCCTATATTGGTTTATATTTATAATCCTGCATTCGTCCTTTGTTGCAAGGATTGCCATTATAACTTCATATGCTGTGATTGTTTTCATTATTAAAAATATATTTCATTCATGTAATCAATGATGTCATCAACATCTTCAACACTCACCTTACTTTCAAAGAGTTGTGAAATATTGAAAAGAGGTACGCCTTTAAGGTATAATCGATACACTTTCCATCTTACCTTGTTTTTATACCACAAGGCATACCCACCCCAATAACTTGAAGGTGTTACATGTTTGCCCGCCAATGCCATACTCTGTAACAATTGTCGTGCAGAAAACCATCTATAACAGACATCCATACATTTTTCCACGATCCGGTGTTACAGATGTGGCAGTTCTTGTCATATTCACGGTGCGCACTGCAGAAAGAGTACCACCGTTTCTTCCAAAAGAAGCGTCCCTTTTCTTTCATAATGATCTTATTATGTGTGAATGGTTAGTATATCCTGTCGTGAACTGTCATCGGTTTTGGGAGGAATTCATGAAGGGTATTGAAGAATTCTTGGTATTTTTCAATTTTTTCCTCCATTTGCTTGATTTTGATTGTCATCCCGATGATCCGGCCACGGGCATGATACAATTCTTCTTGGGAAAAATTGACTTCAACCTCTCCTGCAAGGAATTTCATCAATTTAGTAAACGCTGCTTCTTCGGCTTTGTTCCTTGCCACTGCCTCATAATCTATTCGTGCCATATGGGTTTATTTAGATTGTTTCTTACAGGGTTTCATTTCGGGGTATAATTGATCCACCGACCATTTCAGTACTTCGATGGCATGCCTCATTTCAAGGGAGAATTCCGGCATGTATTTTTTCATTGCAGCAATATCGCCATCGATCAGTCTTTGGTAGGCATGCTTATCGAGTTGTGTTTCACCCATGATAGGTCGTATTTAATTATTCCAATTTGGTAGCGGTATTTCCGCACTCGGTCGGTTCAGTCCGTGTCCTTGAGGCATATTTGCTTCGTCTGTGTATGTGTAAATGTGGATGTCATCAATTTCATACCAATCGTTCTGTGTGGGTGCGAACTCCGTCCCTGATCCTCCAAACATACAAGTGAACCATATCCTATCAACAAATATATTACTTTTTTCCCTGAAAACAAAATCTGATTTTTGAAATGCAAGTTTTCCGTCAATGAAACATTCCAAGATGCCGTTCCTTGAACCAACGTCATTGGTGACAAGTCTGATTGTGACGTTGAACCACTCGCCTTTGGGAATATTATACTTGGTAGTCATGTCAGATTCGTAAAGGCTGTAACTGTCCCCGTATTCATGGGTGAGTTCGTGGTGGTAGACATATGCCCTCGAATACAAAATTTCCCCGCTCTTCATCCATGACATCGTGAGTGCTGATCCATAATCCGGACCGGGTGCGCCAAATCCTGGCCAACTGTCTCCCATACGCATAGCGGGGTACTTCCCAGATATCACTCCGTCAAAGGACGGATTGAAACGAATGTTGTACGACATATAGTATTCATCTCCCGGTGGGAACATGGCATACCATTGAAGAATGGTGTCGTCAGGATTCTGATCCTTACCGAAGTTCACCTTTAACGCTTTTTTGCTCTTCATATTATTGGGATAGTCCACATTCACTATCTCAGGTGGGAATTGCTCGTTATAATCCGCCCAAGTAGGATTGTTCCATTCAGAAGAATACACGTTCCATACACTGTACATCCCTATATCCTCATTCTCGAAATCGTTTTTAAACACGATGTTAAAACTTGGAATTGATACTGCATCTAAAACAAGTACCCAATCTCCGGCTGCCGGGGGTGTAAAAGTTTTAGTCCCTGTGTTGGGGAACGTGCCGATGTTTGTGTACACACCTGTTGCAGGATCGAACCATTGGCAATTTATGCTGTTTGTTGCTGTTATTTTAGTCATATCCACGGTGACCATCCTGTTTGTCGGTAGGTATGCCACAATTGAAGTGCCGTCCGATGTCCGTGCAGCAGGGGCGTAATTGGCATTACCCCAAGTGCCGTACCCGGCGGTTAATGACGTGTGAGTCCAATCGGGGACGAGCAGCCACCATTTCCTATCTTTAAAAAATTTAATAAAACGGCTAAAATCAACCGAACCGGGAGCATCCATCGCTGGCTTCCAATCGCTCAAACCGTATACGGGATAACCAAAGGCAAACAATGGAGCATTACCAAAAACATATCCAAATCCTCCACAAAGGATTGAGGAGTATTCAGGATATCTCATTTCTTGTCTCGTCCATAAAGGATTTGTAGGCTGCCCTTCGTAGTAACCCTCGATGAAGAAGAATGGTTTGATTGGGGTGACATCATAAGCAGTCTTGTACCAAGTGTGGCTTGATTTTGAGCGAGTGTAAACATTATTTATGGTTAACCAAGATGGGTTATTCCAATAATTTATTCCATAAGATTCTGAGTTGTTATGTGCAGTCATAAGATGATTCTGATCATATGCCAAAACACCTGTTGCCCAAGCGTTGCATTTAGCGACGACGTTCGGTGTTACTGTCGGATTCCTGTCACCACCATTGAACCAAATGATGTTCGGAAAATCCTTGTAACGATTACCAATGTAATTACCATAGGTTGTCATTTGAGCGGTGGTGGCCGCATCGATTTCATGCACGAAACCCTCCTTGTCCCCTGCGCCATCAGCATAACCAAGATAGACAGGTCCTAAAAACATTACAATATCCTTGGATGCCGCATAATTTATAATGGTATCAATGTGTGCAAAATATTTTTCATTCATTGGAGATTGAAATGCCACTCCAGTGAATGGTGATTGCCTATAATAATTCTTTGGGGGATTGGTGCAGAAATAATGTTCCAAAATATTGGCGAGTATCACATTGAATCCTTTTTCCGCCCTGTTGTCGATGTAAAGTTTTGCATCCTCGGTACTCACTTGAACCAATAGTGACCATCCTGCGTCACCTGCCCACAAGAACGGTTTATCATTTTGGTTGATGAGATACCTGCCGCTCGGACTTAATTTCAATGGAAATTCTGATATTGATATTGGCGTTGTGTCAGATGCGGAATTTGATCCAACAATCAAGTTCTCCTGCATAAAAACAACGGCCTCCTGCGATTTGCAGAAAGCCGTTATCAACAAGAGAACAACGGTTAAAATCGTTGTTTTCATAAGTTTTGTTTATTGTATACTTTAATTATTTCTTCTTGAGTGAGAATCCTATTGTAAATTCTTGTGTCATCGATAACACACCAACCTTGAGAATCAGAACTCTTGCCAAGGTATAAAGGAAGATTGGATTTAAACGTTGGAAAAACACCCGTAGAACTCCCTCTCGTCTTGTCGACACCGTTTATATACATTTTTCCAAGTGCTGCATTTGTTCTGCTTCCTGTGATGACGACATGTACCCATGCTCCAACAGGTAAGACCCCATCAACAGACATGATGTATTTCCTGTTGCCGCTTGTGCCATCACTTGTAACAAATTTGAACATTTTGGAAGTGTTTCCATCCGCATATAGAATTACTCCATCAGGATAATAAACCTTGCTATTACCCATAACAGGCATTCCTTCGTTTTGATTCCACGTCCTATACCAAAGGCAAATAGTGAATTCATCCCCAAAAGGAAAAGCGGGTGTCACAGCGGTGTAACCACTGCCGTCAGCACTCAAAAGATATGTGCCTTCAGCCGGAGTGCTTGTTTTAAACATATTCACAGGACTTGACACAGTCACAGGATAAGTTCCGGTTTCATCATTGCCGTTGTTTTCAAATCTCCAACGGGCAACAAGTGGATTTGGAGGTGTTGGATCATCCACCAATATTTTATAAATATTGTCGACTTTTGTCAAGCCGTTCACTTTAATAGAAGGGTTGTTGAGTAAGTCCATGCTGCTCAAGAAGGCATTGTTCAATATCAGATTCGTGTCCGCAGTGAATTTAAGGGAGTCGATTTCATCAAACGCCTTATTTATGTAAACCACATATGTCGAATCCACCTTATCAAGTATAACAGGAAACCATAAAGTATCTGCATTCACATATAATTTCAGGTTCGGAATGTTCTTCACCGTGGTTTCAGGATAGGTCTTCATCTTCAACATGGTATGAAGATCGTTTGTCAATTCAAACGTGAAATAACCACCTTCCAACGGTCTGTCCTTGAAAATCTTCTTTTCATACAATACCTTGCTGACATAATACTTACCCAAGTACGGCAAGGCGAAATCCTCAGTATTCCATTCAAATTTATATTCGGTTTTCGGCAACATTTCGATAATATTATATTGACCACTGAAAAGGACATTCGTAAAAGTACTGTCATATATAATGATTTCGAGATATGCTGCACCCGCATTCAAAGTGTATGAGGACTTATTATACATCCTTTCATATCCTTTGATCTTGGTGTATTGGTCGAATTCAAGCGATCCAACAGAAGTTTTTGTTTGGTACGGTGCAGCCACTTCGGAACTATACCAAAAATTGAATACCGTACTATCGTGTGGAAGGTTGTAAGTGTATGCCCAAAGACGGGTTGTCCCTCCTACACTATTCAACGCATCTATCGAGTCATTCAATACCTTAATTGAATCGTTTAAAGCAATCTTCTCGCCATTGCATTCATCAAGCATAAGTGTCAACTCAGCGATGTTCTGTTGGTGAAGTGCGTCCGAAGCCTGGCAATCTTGCAACTGTTGTGTCAGTTCAGCAATTTTGGTATTATTGGCCGCTTCTTGAGCAATACAGTCTTCAAGTTGTTGTGATAACTCCAATATTTTGGCTTGATTCGCTGTATTTGTCGCATCACATGCCTGCAATTGCTGTGTTAGATCGGCTATTTGTTGTTCAAGTGCGGTTTTGGCCGTCTTGCAATCCTCAAGTTGTTGCGCCAAGTCGGCAGATTCACAATTCTCAAGTAATTGGGTTAATTCGGCGATTTTTGCCCGGTAGATTTCAGTGGCATCATTGCATTCCTTGAGTTCATTGGTTAATAAAACGATCTTGGTTTTATTGGAAGCGTTTTCATCACTACACGCCTGTAATTGTGTTGTCAATTCGGCGATCTTTACTTGATTTGCTGTATTCGCCGCCTTGCAGGTATTTAATTGTTGCTGTAATGCAGCCTTTTGGGTTTCACATACAGTGCAATCGTCATTACATTGCATCGCCAAACATAGCAATGCAACAATAGATAAGAAAAAAATAATCCTTTTCATGTGATTTTTGTTTATTTACATATAAATACAAAAAAAAGAAAAAACGCCCTTATGGCGTTTTTAAATTGGGTGTCAGGAATACGGTGCAAGCAGCCTTTGATGACAGAGGCGGCGTCCCGTTGTCCGTGACTTTTATCGTTAAAACCCATCTTTTCGGTTCGGTCAACCCGGTGGGTCTGTTGCGCCAATAAAGCATCCCACTGCTGGTCAAATGGAAAAGACCTTCCTCATTACCCTCTACGATCTCGAAAGTGAGTGTTTGGGTTGTGTCCTTGTCATATGCCATTACCTGTCCGATGAGGGAGTCTGGTGACTGCGCCTCGACTGTAGTTCCAATCCCCGCAAGGATCAGGACGAATAAAATTGCAAGTATCTGTTTCATTTTTTATTTAATTTGTTGCTGTTACTTTATAAATGTTATCAATTTTCACGATTCCTTTTACTTCTATGGTACTCGTGTTGTTCAACAAGTCGGTGCGATTGATGTACATTTTCTCAACTGTCCAATTGCCGTTAGATTTCAATTCGACAGATTTAATCGTGTTGAATGGTTTTGCCATAAGGCAAACAAAAAGAGAATCGTTTGTATTATAATAATCCAAATCAGCGAGTGTGTCGTTCACATAAATGCCCATCTTGGAAGTGCTTACGTCTGGCCACGCTTTAACCACAAGTGCAGATACTGCTTCGGTTTCGTTGTTGTTAACGGTTTCCTTGCTGCAGATCGTTTTCATACAAGTATCTACAGTGAAATTATAGATTTTATTGCCGAAGAACGTATGTGCATAAACATTGCAACCAATCATGTTGTCGATGAAGATCAACGTGTCCTTGAAAGCATATCCAACTTTATAGACGGTGACGACGGTATCTTTAACAATGGGACGTACCCAATACATCACCGTATCTTTCGTTACTTCATCGTATTTCTTTACGGGAAGTTTCTCGTTCAACGTCCTGGGGAAGAACATATCAACTGTTTTCCAATCCTGATCCTTTATAGCCACCCTGTAATGATACGGCAGGTCAATATCGGAATAATCCCATGAAGCGGCTTTCTTTCCGGACATGAACCATCTAACCGGGAATTTTGCAGTATAGTATCTTGAGCCACTTGCTGCTATAGAACTGATCATATTCGTATCACTGTGAAAAATCACACCGTTGATCTCAAGATCGAAAATAAGATTAAGGTGTTTCTCATCGTTCGGGATGTAGTCTACATCACCATAGTTCATCAATTCAAATTGGTAATACCTCATTGAATCATACATACTGACACTATCACTTGAACTTCCGACGAATATCTTCGTACCTTTGAAGATCGGAATAGTATCCCTACGTTCAATAGATACATATGCACAAGGCTCATCGGTGTTGCAGATCGATTTTTTCAACGCCTGGCATGAGTCAAAAAGGAGTCCGAACCCCAATAATATTGGGATTATAAACAATCTGTTAGTAGTTTTCATTGATTTGAAATTATGTATTAATTTGATGTAAACGCAATTACGAGCGAATATAATCATTCCATTTTAAAGATGAAAGGGTTTATAAAAAAAAAGAAGGGTATGGTTCACCCTTCCTTAATTTCTTTTAATGGTAGTTCTTTCAAACGAGAAGTCTCACTCATCTCATTTTCATGTTTTTCAACTACGTATTTCGCTTCATAAAGCACTTTAACACAAGGTTTTTTCGGAAGACCCATCTCATCCACGCATTCTTGAACGAGTGCCTTTAATGTTTTATACAACCTGTCCTTTTTCATAACTGATTGAACAATTCAGCCATGAAAGTACATGCTTTTTTTCAAAAGTCAAAGATGTTTTGAAATTATATTTACAGGCGTTTCCAATATTGTGTCAACTTCTTGTTGATACCGCCGAGATTCATTACTTCAATCACCCACCGGGTATCATCCAACATTTTGGTTTTGTATATTTTGGAAGTGCTGCCGACCAATTCTATCATCAGTTGGTCCATTTCAGTATCGTCGGACATGTATTCGTAGTAAAGATCATCTTCGACCTTATAATCCCCCCGGATATTAAGTTCAAGATCGTATTCGTTGTCCTTTGGAGTAATTGAATAATTAAATGTATTGTTGGCCGCCAACACTTTCCGAATGATTACTTCGCTTTCATTGGAAAAATCCAAGGTAGTGTCTGCACCATCGACATTTTCGGTGAAAATAAGTTCCCAAGTACCAATAACAGAATACTCTTTGACAGGTTGGTTCGATTCTTTTTTTATACCTGTTTTGCAGGCGATTAAAAGGATCATTGAAAGAAAAAGTAAGACAAGATTTCTCATAACGTGGAATTTTAAATAACTATTATTTTTTATAAATACCGAAAATAACAGTTATTTATCAAAAAGTCAAGGGATTTTGAAAATTATTCCTCTTCTTTTTCTTCGTTTTTCTTGTCCAAGATGTATTGATTTATGATTACCATTGGATTGAGTTCTTCCATGTCCTTACCGGATATCCCTGTTAGATTTCTCTCAACCCCGAACGCTTGTGACCAATCGAACATCAAACCCTCACCCTCCGGGGTCTCATTTTCCATCTCTTTGTCGAACAGTTGTACGAACAATCCGAGCATGTGATCCCTTCCTGAAACAACAGAGAACCTCTTGTCCCAATATATTGTATGTCTGCTCATGATTATCGATTATACCAAATTATGGTATCAAATTCCAGTCGTATTGATGCATATTTGACATCGGAAGGATATATTTCAATATTGGTTTCTTTACCATCTTTAACATAGTGCCCATAACCATCATAATCAATGAATCCACCATCGTTAACACATTCAATGAAATGATCGAGTGACATAACATCTCCAAAATCTGGAAGTTCAGATAGTTCATAAGGCATTATCATGCGCATCTCCCGGTTCAACTTGCCAAGTTTTCGCCGTTCAGGTTCGGTGTGTTTAAGGAATTTTTGGTAATTCTCAGTACTAAAATCGGAACTGTAATCCCAATTATCTTCCTTATTTTTAAGTAGTTTCTCTTGTTCCTCAATTTCCACTTCGATCTCTTTAAGCCTTTGCTCTATGAAAATCCTTTTCGATTTTTCGTTCATAATGTTATCTCTATTGTCGTGAATTTGTAATCAGGATTTCTCCAAAGCATAGAGCATTTGTAACAAAGGCCGAGAGTATCGGTCTTCTCAGGGTCTTTGTTGTAAAGAATTTCAAGAGATACTGTATCATCGCCACAGCATCCACATTTGAAACCGCCCCCACCGACTCCTGCATAAGCATGCCGGAACACGTAGGTCTTTTTTTGTTCCTCGATTTTTGCGAGGATTTCGTTTCTTTCCATTATAATAATTTTTCGAGTGCTTCTTTCACAACTTCCGTTAAATCCCACCAATCGTTCCACGTCAGATGTAACTTACCATTCATTGATATCTTGACGTTTTGGTGGCGTTTGGCATATCTTTTATGATCCGCCCTGTAAAATATGTTCGCTTGTTCCCAATAGAAATCCTTACTTCCACCATCATATTCAGGAAAGGTCGGTATACCGGGTTGAAAAGGGTTCTTATACACCACAACCAACAATTGAACGCCTTCAAAGGTTTTCCTTATCTCGATGCATTCATCGTCGCCTTTAATGTGTTTGGCGAGCCATCCCTTCTCATTATCGATGTTCGGTTCATCAAAGCATAGCAACTTTTCCATAATCATCCTCTTTGGGGTCTATGAGAACAAAGTTAACTTTTTCTGCTGAATTAAGGCAATTCTTGTTATTTGTTTTCAGAGGATATTGAAATATCCAATTGGGCGTGCATATAACCACCATATCATCGTGGTGTATTATATTCATGGTATTGTTTGGGATTATAATGGTCGGTATTGTTTCAAATTTCTCCCTGAATCTGCCGACAGGGGTTTGCCCAATACCGAAACACACGTTCTCCAATTGGTCAACGATCCTTGTGGGCAATTCGTTGATCAATTTTTCCAATTGAGCGAACTTATCTGCCGATGTGGTTGTTATTGTTGGTTTGTTCATCGCTGCTTAAAGTTTTTATTGTCAACGTACAGTATGACTTTCTGTTCCCCGCCGTGTGAACTATGGGTGATCATAACGTTCAATCCTTCGTTGAAAATTTCTTGTGCAACGTCCCAAACCTGCCAAGCAGGAATTTCCTCAAGGTGTTGATACCGGAGATTGTTGAACTTATTGCCTGCAAAGAAATAAATTTGTGCTTTCATGGTTATTCAAACATGATTTCGTTGATACGATACATAACGAACAGCAAGTCGGGACTCCGGAAACCTTTATCGGTTATAATCCATTCGATCTTTGCCTCCTTGTTCCCGCTGTTTTTTTTATAGTCCTCTTCGGCGAATGCCTTGGCTTTTGCCAACCCGCTGCCGTCGACAGGAATCATACCGTGCGAACCATCTAAATCATCCTTAAATGACTTCCGAAAGTTGTCCCACGTGCGTTCAGTTCCCATTCTGCCACCCAATCCGGTGAGGTTTTCACTGATCAATTCGTAGAATTTCATATATTTTGATTTTAGTGTTATTTCAATTCCTGTTCCAAGTGAAGAAGTTCGCAAAAATGCCACCGTATGAAGCATCCTCTCCGTCTGAAAACTTTTCACAGACTTTCTTATTCACACAATCGACCGTATAGCCAATCATTTCCTCCTTTTCAGGAGTGCTGAACAACATTATGATCACATCCTGTTTTTCTTCAAGGTCACGGACTTGTTTCTCACCTTTTTTCAAGGATTCAACAAGTTCATCTTTGTCACTGAGTTTCGCACCCCATGCTTCGATTATGATCCCGGCTGCAAGTACATCGGGTTGATGGGTGAAAAGTTTTATTGAATTGCTGACGATTGTTTTATTTTTCTGTGAGGAAAACATAAAATCGGGTATTCGAATTATTATTGGCTTACCTGCCTTCAAAAAAAACATTACAGGATCGAGCCTGCCATCATTTTCGAAATTGGCTATCATACCAACTCGCATCACCTCTTTAAAGAGGTCGACCATATTGGAAATTCCAGTAATTTCGGGTGTCATAAGGTTTATTTATTTGAGATTTTTATTTTTTTTCTTTTCCTCTTCCTCCCTAAGTCTTTGAGCCTCACACTTATTAAAAATTTCAAGCATTTCTTCGTCCTGTCTTTTCTCCGCCAATTCAAACAATTGGGGAATGGTAAGGGTCAAGAACTCCTCAAGGGAGAACCTCGGCTTATCGCACTCCAATTCGTCGTATGTTAATTGGTTGTTCGATACCCACATACAACTATGACGGATATCGACACCTCCCATCGGCTTTTCAAGATTGATCATTTTGTTTCGGTATTGAACCAATTCAGCGTTGATCTTCACCCATATATCCCTTTCCTTCTCAGAATTGAAGAAATTCTTCTTTATTTTTGAAGCCGTGTTCATAAATTTTTAATTTTTGTTTATGATACGTGCTGGAACAGGAATTGTTACATATCAATTTTATCCTTTTCAAAATAAACTGATTGAAGATTTCCATCCAAATATCCCACGATGTCTTCTTCGACTTCACAATCGTATCCGCCGGAATAATAATCATACGACGTGTCATATGTCACTTCCACGATCAAATAATTGGTAGTGGGGAACACGAATTTAGATAGGTCGTCCTCCGTGTGTGGAATAAATCCGGCTTGAGTGAACACTTTCTTAAAATCGAAATCCCTAAAGATTTCAATTCCGCTATCATCAATTTCAACCTCTAAGTTCCTGTCAAGCGTTTCCAAGTCGAAATAAAGGTATTTTTCGTCATCTTTGTGATTCGGATTGTTGAAATGACCCACAAATTGATGGTAGTGCTCGGCAATGACAGGGAAATTGCAAGCCTCTTTGTTGGTATTGACTGTATACCGGGGAAGGAATTTGAACACCTCTTCGGGATTCTTGTGCTTCTGTCTCAGATCGTACATAAATTTCTCAGAAATTTCGTACAATTTCACACCCAAGAGGCATTTTATCGATGATCTACCTTCCATAACACTCATGGTTTGTGGATTATAGTGTCCTTTATTGTGATGCTACTGTCACTCCAAGGCGATTTAATAAAGACCCAAGCACTATCGTTGACTTGTTTTACACGTACATCTCCTGCGAGAGCGTCAATCTGACCGTCGGCATAAGACTGTTCAACAACAACTCTTAACATTGAACCGAGGGTGTTTTCGAATTCATTTTTATCCTTTTTGACTGATATTGACAGAACGATCAACACGATAAAAGCAATCCCCAATATTACGAATTGAACTCTATTTTCTTTGAAAAACTGTTTCATGTCAATATATTTTGATAAAATAAAGATTAAATTCCCCCTCCCAACCAAAACGTTCCTTCACTTTGACTTTGATATCCTCTTTTTCGGCATCCGAAATATCCGGTACGGTGACAGGACTACCGCTTGCCCGTGGTGCATCAGGATCGTCGGGTTTGTTGAACACCTTCCCCACCAAATTGAACCTACCGTCACGTCCGGTGAAGGAGACGTTTTCCCTGAAATTCATGAAAGTAAACAAGGCGTCGTTGAAGTCTTCGCCCGTCTCCTCTTCCCATTCTGTGCATCTTGCAACAGGGACAAGCAGTCCAAATATAAAATATTGTCCTTTCTTCGGTTTCATTTTATTTGGGTTTTTGCATTATTACTGCGAAGTTGTTAGTTGAAATTCCACCTGTCACCGGGATGAATCCTATTGATTGCAGGTGATTGAAAAGTTCAAAATCGTAATCGACTTCCGTGAGTTGGTTGAAAAATATTACATAACCCCTTCCGGATTTGTCCTTTACACCCCAATAATATTCGTCCTTGTTCTTGAAATTCATTATTACGCAAGAAAAGAGCATGTAACCGCCTGGTTTTAATATTGAATACGCTTGTGTGAAATAGTCGAACCTGTCCTTCTGTGAACAGTGCTGCAGCACGTTAACTGCATATACAACGTCGTAGACCCTACTGTCCAAGATGTAATCGGGGATGCCGCTTTTGTTTATCTCGATGAGATTTTTGTGTTTTTTTAATCTTTTGGGAACAACATAATCGATCCCCGTGTACTTGCACTTATTATTTATCAGATTGAAAACATTTCCATGACCGAAGCCTATCTCAAAAATCATCAATTCCTTCCCGTCGTTTACACTTTTATCAATCAAATCGATCAAAAAGGGAAATAGCCTGTAATCTGTGCTTAATCTGAGAGTTTTTTCGTTGACTTCTTTGATGCTCCTGCTTTCACCGCTACATACGCTTAACAGCGGAAAACTCTTCCGAGCACGCAGCCAAAATGCTTTGTTGTCGATATTGTTTGGATGAAATCTTTCAACAGCCTCCTTTTTCACTACACCTTTCAAAGCAGTACGCTTTTCATCTAATTTCACAAGTTCAACATTTTCATATAATTTTTCAAGATCGAAAGTGTTAATGAATGCGGTATGCGTTTTAAACCGTCCCGCATGGAATTTGTATTCGTTTGACTTGTACCTCCACATTTCAAAGAACTCAAATGAATGTTCGAACGATTTGAACGTGTTAGTGGCGAAAGGATTCCTTTTGCCAAAATATGGTGTCCGTGTGTCGTCCATGTCAATAAATTATTTGATATGCACCCCACATCAATATAAGGTGCATAGAATTATCGGTTATAGTATAGGTCAGAGAGGCAAAGCCGCCTTCAATGATCTCTCTCCTTGATATTTCAGGTTTTTGATACGGCACGTAATCAAATTTTTCTTCATATCTGTGAACAAATTCTTTTAATGTGGAACTGCCGATTATTTTCTTGTATTTCTCGGCAAGTGCAAATTTATCAATCCAAAAATGAGAATTGAACACTATCACCATCCAAATCCAATCAAAATTCTGCATAAATAAGCATATCATCAAAGTATATAAAACACAATGAATTACTGCGGCAAGCCATCCAATATGAGTATTTTTGGACTTGTTTAACGCCATCCATCGATTCTGCAGAAGGTAGTCTCCCGCCAAATGTCCGAGTAACATTTCAAACATCATGATTCACACATTTTTTTAAGTTCTTCCCATGTCGGTTGAGTACCCTCCGGGACGAAGAACTCAATCCCGTCAAAAGCGAATTCATTCCCGTATTTCAGGACATGCTTGGCCAGTCCCTCGTCATAGATAAGATATCCGCTATCATACGGAGCACCATCCATGATAAAATGATCAACACTTGAACTGGCGGAGGCATATGGTTCATGATCAAGGACTTTCTGTATAAGAAACTTTCGCATGTAATACCAATCCTTTATGAAGTTTCCGCTTTCGAAAACCTTTACTTCTATCGGACTGCCGAAAGAAAGATCGACTGAAACGTACTCAAGAGTACCTTTTTTCAACCCATCTGTGTAATTAACGCCTATTACCGCCATTTTTATTCTGTTTTGATTTAACCATTAAATAATCTGCAATCGCCGACAATATCAATATCACACTCCACCCCGCCGTCGTCAAAGGAACAATATACACATTTTTAGGGAAAATGTTGCGCCCGTTTATCAGTGATCCGATATACAACGCTCCCACGATGATAAGGAAATACATCACGTATCGCAGAAGTTTCATCCAATTCACTAATTTTATAAAATTTTTCATATTTTTAGTCCTCACAATTACAATCATCCATTTGTGTGTAATAATAAACAATTGCATCATCAAGGTTTGCAAGCCAAACGACTGCATTATAATCCTCCTCGCTTGCAAGTACAACCAAACCCTTCTTTGTACCCTTCGTAAAATTTCTGATGACATTAAAATTGTTGACAGTTTGATACTGTCCAAGAAATACTGTCATAGAATTCTTCGGCTTGCCGATCTCCACAATCGGATACTTTCTTTTCTTCGGTATTAATTGTGTGTATGTGGGATTGATGGTGTTATTATCAATATCGTATATGAATTGAGGTTCAAGAACAAACCTAATCTTATTCAACGGAATATTGTTGTCGGAAAGTCTCTTCTTGCAATTCTTGAGGAGTTCCTTCTGCGCCTTGGTCATGAAACTACCGTTCAGAACCACCTTCTTGTAAGGTTCTGACCCATCTTTCTTGTTGAAGAGCGAAAGCAGGAATCTCGGAATCAGGCTCATTATGTTAGACTTTCAAACCACATATAATTATCACTCGACTTATCACCTGTTGCATTATCGCATTTATAGAATTTCAAATACATATCGAGGCCGTCTAATTCTAAAAGGACGCTTATTAGTTTCTTTGCACGACTTGTTGCCCCGTACCAATCCCCCCGTCGTTCACCTTTCTGCCACGCATTATACGCCTCGTCGTGGAGTTCGATGATTTTAAGGATGCGATTGTTTTTAGTGTATTTCTCTGCAAATCTCCGGGCAATCATACCATGATGATTCTCTCCGGCTTTCGGTTTTGTTTGATCGACCTTGTATTTGAACGTATCATGAATAATAGCAATCATCCGTAAATCTTCATAATCTTCATCATCCCTATAATATTTATAGATGTTGGCAAGGACGTCTTTTATGTGATAAATCACCTGCCCTTCCGGATGCCCCGGCCTGGGTTTCCCATATTCAGCACCACGAGTGAAATCTGGGTCGGCAATTATTGCTTCTTCAATGCCGGATTCGGGTTTGACGATATCTTTAATTAAATTATCCATTATCCTAATTTTAATACAATATTACGAAAAAATTCCAATCTTTGTTACAAGACCCTTGGATTTTTGACGCACATCAAATTACCGTCTTTGTACACCCCATCGACATAGACATCACTACTGAACCTCAATATTTTCTTGGGATTATGGGATATTACGGTTGTAGCCAATATCTCGAACAACTTCGTACCTTCTTCGGTGCGTAATTTATGTTTATATTTGCCGTTCTCGGCGATGTAGGTGCAATACGTTTCCTTTGTCCTCCCATACCCCGCTCTTCTTATCATTTTCCATGTCACTTTGAGAGGTAGGGTCTTCATTTCATCATTATTGTAAATTTGTTGTACAACGTCTTTTCTAAACTGGTATAAATGGATGAATCCTTCTCCCATTCAATAATGGAATTAATCAATTCCTCTGTCGCCTCTTCGTCCTTGCTGTTTTTTACATTAAACTTGTTTCTAACCGCTTCGGTCAGTTTCGGAAGGTCTTCGTAGGATTCTAATTCCTGATCACAAATGAAATTAAGCAATTCCCCTATCGGGGTTTTCATAATCTTAGCGGCGAATAAAACATCATTTTCTTCAATTTCCATAACAGTATTATAACGATCGACAACCTCCTGTGAGGCGGGAATGAAAACCACTTGATTGGCGATATCCTTTAACCCCAAGGATTCATCGGTCTCGATCTCCTCTCTCAATGCGGTATATTCATCAACCGTTGGTTCACTCCAATATCCGACGAATTGAATTACGGGTATGCCCTTTCCGTTTTCCGACGCACCTTTAATCACGTCGGATTGTTTTATTATCACGATGCCGTGAGTGAATTTTTTCATTGTAGGTCTATTTTGGTTGTTAGTACTGTCGCTGTGAGACTCGGTCTTGTTAAGGCCACGTATTTGATTTGATTGCGTTCTTTGAGAACCCAATTCAGATTTATATCATTCTCCATAACGAAAACATGGGAATAGGTACTGCCTTGACTCTTGTGTCCGGTGATAGCATATCCATAGTCCAAATCCTTTACAATAACGTCGTATGATTCACGCTGCTGCCCATTGATATACTTGTCAATGGTTTTCATCAGCAGATTACAGCGTCTGAACTCGTAATACTTCTTCCACATATTGCGGTTTAATTTCCCTTCATCCCGGTAGAAATCGTGTAATTGGGCATACAGGTGCAGGTTGTTGTGGTCGTTGGCGTCTATAATGAAAACATCTTGGTATTTAAACTGTTTCTTTGGCAGGTCTTCTCTGAGTTTCACTCGAAATCCCTTGATCCCGTAACTGTTCTCTTCAAGCAATGATTTGTCAACTACTCGGTAATCAGCGGAGTTTTCGATAATATTATGCCATTGTGTTTCATCGGTAATACTCCTGTAGGCCATAAGAACGTCTCCTACCTCAATAATATCGGTCTTTCCCATAAAGAGTTCGTTCCTTATAACTTTGTTGGATGCTTTTACCGTATCATTTTTCCAAGCGATTACTTTGCAGAAATCTGTGTTTTTTTTAAATTCCTCAGATTTGAATTTTTCAAATACAGCGTTACGGAACGTCATTTTATCAACGGTGAAGACAACTCCTTCACCCATTTCGTTCATGTTCGTAACCCTTTTAAAACCTCCGTCGAGTGTCTCTAAGTTGTTTCTCAGGGCATCGTAAACAAAGGCCAAAGGATTTGTGTCGTTCTGTCTTTCGATCTTGGTAAGTTGATGAAACAGATTGGTAGCCATATTTTGGTTGAATACCACACTCTCCCTTTCCCCAACAGGCGGTATTTGGGCAGAGTCTCCCATGAACAATACTTTCGTGCGGCTGTCTTTGGTTTTTTCAAGTATCAGATCGTAGAGTTCCTGGTTGATCATCGAAGCCTCGTCAATGATAACAAAATTGAAGTCAGTGATCCTTGGTATGGCAATCGGATTGAATTTAGGGTCGTTCGGGTTGAATTCGTCGAGATTAATGTCAGGTCTTAGACCAAGAAGGGAATGAAGCGTTTGACCATCTTCCCCGGTGGTATTTATTATAACTTTTTTGGCCTTATGGGTGGGTGCACTGACCACCACACCACCACGGTAATCGTCCAATATCTTCTTAATAACAGTTGTTTTTCCAGTCCCGGCGTAGCCTGCCAAGATGAAGAACTTCTGATTATTATCACGATTGTTCTTTAACCAATGCTTGATCTTCTTCAAACCTTCGTATTGTTCCTCATTAAAGGTTATAACCTTTCCACTTGGGAGCATCAATTGATTTTCCGGGAGCGTCGACATATATTGAACAAAATTTTTAAAATTATTGATCCTATTACCACCGGAATCACAATAAACAATGATATTTCGAGAATCCAAATCATTACCGGGATAATGATCATCAGGAAAAAGAAAAATAGGCATCCCCCAAGGCAACCTTCAAAACAGCCGTCTGAATCATACATATTATTTCGGTTTTACTCTTTCAAAATTCCTGTTAAAGAATTCCAACGCTTCCCTTATCGTCTCGTTATGACGGAAAGACCATTCATACTCTCTTTCATATTTGCCAAAAAAATCTAACATCGGCATCCATTTGACTTCCGCAGTTTCTTTGTCAGTATATTTTTCAATGTATAGTGGAAATTCAACCGTTTCATTATGGAAATCATATACTGACAAGTATATTAACGAAACGTTCTGTCGAGCGTCCCTATTGGGACTATCATGAACAGTAAAAGGTTTTTCGTTGTTATTGATTAGATATTTTTGATAATTTGGCAAATAAAGGGAAGTTTCTTCATATACCTCACGCACCATTCCTTCGTATCCATTTTCATTCCAATCAAGATAACCACACGGTAAACCCCATTTTCCTGCTTCATCACGCATTTCCGCCGATCTCTTAACTGTTAAAACCTGCATTCCACCGTCAAAAGGATTTGAAAATACCACACCAACGACGGCTACCGCCCTACTAATCCAATAATCAAGAACCGTTCTTTTAATTGTTGATTCTTGGATTAACACTACATGCTCATTTGGCGTGTTATTGAATTTCGGTTTGTTTGTCATATAAATTTTGTTTTCTTTTATAGTGAACTATTTTGTATTCAGTTCCCATTTTGCTCTTTAACCATGTCATAGAATCTTCACTCAATATTTCAAAATCGTTCATCAGTTTTCCTACGGGAAAAAACTTATTTCCGTCAGGAAACAGGTTCACAACTGTGATAATCGCTTCATCACAATAATCAATCAATGCCTCATAGATACTCGCACCTCCAGCGACAAAAACCTTATCGATATGAAGGTTGTTTAAGAGCATCAACATCAGGTCGATATCGCTGAATTGGTATACCTTCCTACCTTCCTTGGGTACAAAACGTTCTCCTTTATTGAGAACTATATATTCCCTACCTTCGAACGCTTTGTCGGGCAGAGTGTGATAGGTGACAGCACCTACAATCAGCATGCCTCCCATAGTGGTTTCCCGGAAGTGTTTGAAGTCCTCCAGTATCCGCCAAGGGATTTCATTATCGATCCCGATCGTGCCATCAACGGCGACGGCAGCAATCGCAATTAGTTTGGGTTTATCAGTCATTAGGGGTGTTAAAATACTATTCTTTTGTTATTTATGCCAATTTTTTTCCATTTAAAAGTTCACGCAAAAATTCATTTTTCTTCCCACCAATCAATTCCAACCAATCGTTATGAATCTTATCTACCGACGAGCCGTCCAATAAAACCATAGAATTCAATTCATCGTTGGTCTTGATTTTCAGTTTGATACTATACATCGGATCGTTGCCAGGATTCACCAATTGATCGAGATAATCAACAAAATCCGGGTAATCTTCTTTATTAAAAACCCTTTCATCCACAATAAAACACACTGCCGTAAGGGCGTTATTCAAATCGGGTTCGTTGAAATATGCGTGTTGAATCTCATTCATCCTTAATTCGTCCGATATGGTGTTCAATGAACCCCTAAAAACAGGACTTATCGATTCATTAGTCGTACCACCATTGAGGATAATCCACGTCTTCCAATCATCAATGAAATCGATGAATAAATCGGTTTGACCGTATTTCCTTGCATATTCCAACGCTGCATGTCCCGCTTGTATCGCTTGCTGTATCGGCGATATGTTGTAAGGCACAAAAAAATACATACGTAGTTCAAGTCTGTCTTTCATAAAGATTCTTCTTTTTCGTTATAGGCTACAACCGCATCAATAAATTCTTGTGGTGGTTTATAGTTGTGCGTTTCAATATAATGTATAATCATTTCCGGAGCGGCATATGTCTTCCCATCGTGTTGAAAAATATATTCTCCATTACCATGACGATCACGAATAATAAAAGTCGAATCGTTTTCTTTGTATGTAGTAACATCACAAAAATCACAACTATGAAAACCTCTATAAAGATTTTCCTTTTTCTTGGTTCTCAATTTTTTTATAACTTCCTCCTTTTCAGGGAAATCGCCAACAGGAAATTCTTTACCCCTTTCAAGCCATCCAATATTTAAAGCATTGACGTGTTCGGTATGCCCGTAACCATATAGCGTTAGATCAGCAAAATACATAATTTTAACAGTTCGTGTGATTATTAACACAATAATACGAAAAAAACCTGAAAGTGTTAAGATATTTTAGAGGTTTTTTTCGTAATTGATAGAATCGAGGTATTCGTCCTGTGTTGCGGATGTCCAAGTGATAATGAAGAATCTTTCAGTTTCATTGTCGACGTGAACCACATAGTGGAAGGCGAAAAATTCGTTGTCATCAGTGCCGTAAATGGCATAATCGGAGTAAAGTTTGAGTGTGCCGGGAGGTATCTCGAAATCTTTCCGGATTTGAACGGCCTGTTCGTGGATGTAAACAGCCATTTGTTGAATGATTTTCTTGAGTTCTATGTTGGTTAAAGCACTCATATAAAACCACTTTAACATAAATACTTCAACAAATGCAAGAACCCTTTTCGGGAAAAATTTTTAGGCTGTTTTCCTTTATGGATCGGCAAAAATTTTTCAGGAAATTTTGCGAGGTTTTAAAAACTGGTTTTATCTTCATGAAACCAGCAAAATTAGGTTTGCGAAATCTTTCCTACCCGGTAGGGTTTCTTTTAAAGGCGTTCAGGCCAATAATGGCACGTTATCCACCGATTCAATACGAAGCCACCGTATTAACTTTCGTGACCGAAGCGGGGTTCGAACCCGCACCCGTTGGTTTACCTACGTGGGTTTTATCCACCGAGCATGCCACGTGCTGACTTTACTCCGCTTGCGCTGACGAGGTTCTGCGTGTACGTGACTTTGGAACGTCTCTTCTCAAGACATGGCCTTGCCTATTAGGCGATCCGGTCAAATTCAATCTTTATCAATGAAATTAATATAATCCTCCAACCCCAAATCCTTTCCGCTTCCATAAATATATCCGACGACAAAATAAATCACTTTTCCATCATTTTGTCGGACCAACGACATTAAAAAATCGGGTGCACCATCAACAAATGTTGATCCTGGTGAATAAAACAGTCCCATATGACCAACGATTTTTTCATAATTTTTCACCCAATCGAGGTTCAATAACTCCTCCCGTGTGTTGACCTCGTGTTCCGTTTCCTCGAAACCTTCAAAAAAATTAGGAAACCTTCTTTTTATTTTCATCGCATCCTTCTTTCTTCTTCGTCGGTTATATATCCGGTTGTGGAATTGCCCCAAAATCCGTGACCGTGATGCTTCTCCCAATTCTCAATAGTCCCGTAACCTTGCAGGGCGTCTCCCGAATTACGGCTTTCCGGCTTCGCTTCCGGTTTTGATTCCACACCCCTTTTCAACCGCTTCTTTGACTTTTTCATATATTATAACAAATTTGTAAGATAATCTATGCAAGTATCGCCTTGTTCCATCTCCTTTTGAACCAATTCTTTGAGCCTTTTTCTCTTGTCCTTATCCATCTTCCTTGTCTTTAAGACTCGAAGCATTGAGATCAGGTTTTTCAACGGTGTAAGTTTGTTACGAATATCCGCACCAATAGCATCACCGTCGATTATATCCAATACGACGAGTTCGAAATCATCAAAACTCCAACCCTGCATGTCATAACCCGCATACAATTCTTTGAGTTTCTCCATTGTTGCAGTTATTGGCTGCAACCTTGGGATTTCCGTCGTGTAAACCCCAAGCAGGCACATAAAACTACTATTCATCTCAATATGGACAAACTCTTTCGAACTTTTCTTTCTTAATGTCTTGAATTTCATTTTATTACCACACGGGTATTTTCGTGTTCTCTTTTACGTGCATCCTATGATATCTGAAATAACCATCCACCCAAAGCAGCCTGGTGCGCAGTTCGGTGTGTTTAAACTCGGTGATTTCCCGTTCTTGATCGTCTGTAATGGTAGTTATATACCCCATTAACCTGCCTTCCTCATTTTTGACCTCTGTGGTCAATACGGTGATATTTTTCGGGAAGCAGTTACTTTTTAAAAATCGAATCGGCTTTATCATATTTTTCTCTTAAATCGATTAAACATCTTTCAAATGATGGGAATATTTCCCCTCCGCTAAGTTCAATGCTGTGCTGTATCATCAAATTGACACAGTTGTCCCCAAAATGCTCAACATTTGGAAATGTAACATTTATAAGAAAATCTGGAGTGCTGGCGACAAGTGTTCTGTAACACCACGGCGTATAACCGTACAAAATCTTGTTGTTTGCATATCCACAACCCATTTCCCATGCAGTACCATCGTCGATACAAGCACCCCTAAACGGGACGAGATTGGCAATGATCACATCACAGAGTTTAATGACGTTGACATTTATTTTGAATATGAAAACGCCGTGCTCCTTTGAGTACTGTTCACCCTTAAAGACATTCTCGTTGTCGAAAGGAGACATCCCCTCGAAATCGTATTTGTTGCACAATGCTTTCATTTCAGCAAAGTGTTCCATTGCATTTGCCCGGAACACATCCGGACCGGCCAAATAAATCAATAAATCTTTCATATCATAATTTTTGCTTTTACATGATGAACCTGACGGAAGAATGCAGTTCCCCATATGATCTTCATATCTACATTTTCCCGAATAACACATTATTCTTCATGTCTTATTCTAATTGCAACAGGAAATCTCGGCTTACCATATTTGGTAAATCCTTGATATTTTACAGTCACCATTTTTCCTATTATCAATTCAGGATGTTCAGCATATTGTATTAAATCATCCAACTTGCCTGTCATTTTTGCATCAAAAGATTCTCCATTTGGTAATTCAAAAGTAAAAACGGCTTTACCTGCCATACTTCCCTTTGTGCCAACCTTAACACCAATTACTTTAAACTCGCTGTCGTCAAACTCTTTCACCTTCTGTAAATCATACGAGCGTTTATTCACATAAAGACCATCTATATTCCTTACCATGCAACCCTCATAACCTTGTGCAATGAAATGGTCAAAGGCATCCATAAGTTCATCTTCGTTATTAACTATAATAGTTTCAACAATATGAATTGGTGTACCCTCAAAGAATGGTTTAAGACTCTGCAATAATGCATTACGTTCACCATTTGTCATGGTTGGATGTGGAATATCATACACGTGGTATTGAATAGCCTCGCAACCATCTTGTGGTTCTTCTTGGCGAATAAGACTTGAAAGGTCTTCAAAATTATTATGGTAATCGTGGTTGTACAATTCACCATCAAGATGTTGTAATTCAATATTATTCTTGCGAAAAACTTCACGTATTGCTTCTGAAATATGTGGAGCACTTTTTATAGGTTTGCGGGTTCTATTCCACAATGAACAAAATATTGTAATATCGTCGCTTTCCGTTTGTTCAACACACCTATGGCCATCAAGTTTAGGTTGTGCCAATGCCGGAAATTTGATTTTATGTCCTTGTTCACTGAACTTATGCGCAAGCATGGGTACAATGCCACCTTCAATAACATCATCAACTTTACCTGCTTGTGCATCTTCAATGGTTTTAACGTAACCCTTTTTAAGTTGCTTCTCCCATCTACTTTTAGCCTGTGCTTCTGCTTGCTCAAGTGCGGTTGTGGCATTCGACTTACCAATATTTTTGCCTTCAAGTACTTGTTCAATACTTTCTTGTATTTTACCATCAACCTGACCGAATTTTGTCACTATGGTTGCAATACCATTAACATCAACCGCTCCGGTCTGCCAGGCTTGAATAGCACCCGTGGATGTTTTTTTATAAAGAACCGGAAATGTTTTAATAAATTGTTTTTCCATATTATTTCTTGTTTTTTATGTCTCCTGAAACTGTATTGACACTACCTGCAATATTTCCACATTTTATGTCCCCTGAGACAGCGTTGACATCGCCGCCAACGTTTCCATCGATTTCAACATCGCCGCTTGATGTTTGGACATTCCCCATTACTTCGCCGCATTCCACGTCGCCACTTGACGTTCTCAATGAATTTACTTTGCCGTTGACGATGATCTTTCCACAATGATCTACTTCAATCTTTTCCACATCGCCACTGATTTCAATATTGATTGTTTTGTCGTCGGGGGTGACTTCCTTACCGTCGATGATCACTTTACCGTTCCTAACTATTACGGATTTACCCACGTATGTTTGATTACCTATTTTAATCGTGCCCATATCTTTTCAAATATTCGTTGAACCACCTATGAAACATGTGAGGCAGCAGGTTGAGGTCTGAAAAACCATACAAACCGCAGGAAAAGAAATCATGCACCTCGATCACAAAAGTGCTTGTATGAGAAGAATATTCGTTTATTCGTTTAACACCGATATCCAATGTATATACAATCGGAGCGGGGGCATATGCATATGCTCCGATCATTGCATTGATCTTCTCAATATTTGGAAATAAGGTGAAATCACCTGAATAGTTCTGCAATCCAACCAACTTGTCTTTATAAACAAAGGCTCGCCATTCGCTCCCAATTTCAACATATTCTGAAATCTGATAATTGCCGGGTGGAATGTCAGGAAAATCTTCGTTAAATTTAAAATGATTAAAATCACAAAGATTGGAATATCCTTTTATTTTCTCATTACTTTTGATGAACCACACACCCTTACGATCTTCCAAATCCATGTGATTACCATTGAAAATGACCCGCTGTGTGTAACACGGTAACATCAATTCAGGCGGCACATTCTTTGGTTTTGGAGTGTGGTTGTAAAATAATAACAGAAATTCCGATACGAATTCCACACTTCCTATCGGCACGTAGTTCTTATGAAACGGTTTGAATTCAACCGGGGCGAATACATCAAGTTTTTCATTATAAATGGTGTTGACGTATTTCACCTTAATGGCGTTGTTCTTCCCACTAAACCAACTATGAAATTCGACCGCCTTGAGTAAAGTGAAAGTGAAATCGTGGGCGATTTTCCCGTTGACTTTTTGTATGAGAAATTTCATAACCTTTTCATAAAAAACAAGTAAATGTATGAAATAGATTTATAATAATCAACACTTGGTGACGGTTTCTTGAAAACCTTCCTCCGAAAAACACGGGAATTTGAATGGTATGCCAAGATACCTGCCGATTTCATCGATTTTTATTGTGGTTAACTCGCCGTTTATCGTCACGGGTATTGCATTAATATCGGATATCTGATCAAGGCATGTGATGACGATGCCCCTGAGTGAAATAGGATTATGGTATTTGTCACATTCAAAAGCATATTTGAGTAAATCCAAGTCAAGGACGCTCTTTCTGAACTCACCTTGGAAACTTTCGTCAGTATTTGTTTCGTTGGGGTTGTCTTTAATGTATGAAATGTCAAAACCGTTATTAGTCATTGGACCGTTGCCATGTCGTGTCTGATATGCACGAGTCACATAATAAGTGTAAAGCGGTCTGTTGTCCAAACCGTGTTTTTTTATAATTTCAAGAGCGTTTTTCGAAGTGGTGTTGCTTCTCGTCACATGGGGAAAGAAACCGTAGTCCATGTCAAGCATGATCCCTTGGCCGCCTTCGAAAATCCAATCCATATCTAACATTTGACTGAGGTTATCAATAATCTTATATCTTTTAACAAGATCGTCACAGGCTTCCTTGAATTCTTCAATGGCTTTCGCTGTGTTCCTATTATACGGCCTCACATAATTTCCGTAATATTTTGACAGAAGATTAAGTTTTTCATCCCTAATCCTCGGATAAAACAAATCACGGACATAAAGGTGATAGTGATCGTCGTTTCTTTGTATGGTAGCACCAAAACCGACACCCACGCTACCATGATTATTACCGTTTTCAAGCACATGATTTTTGATGATGTCGAATATTGTTGTCACCATAGCATTAGCATTAAGGTACAACACGGGTTCAACACCCATTTCCCTCAACGCATTTCCTTCTTTCAGAACCGCCCTCGGATTAACAGTGCAATACTCCGACCAATACGTTGGTGCTCCGACAAGCGTCCCTGAACCGAAATTCGAAAAGACGTGACGCATTCCTTTGTATACGACGGTGTGGCCAACCTGATGACCACCGTTAAACCTAATTACCAACGGGTTTTTTGATTGAGTGCAACGATAATTAACATGTGCCCCCTTACCTCCATCCCCGAAGCCGAGGTCTATGATTATCTCAATTCCTTTCATAATCAAATGTGTTATAACGCAAATATACAAATAAAACAATACAATTAACAAACGAATTGTCGTTTTATTGACAAGTTGTTAATTGTGGCGCATAAAAAAAGGGACATTTTCATGTCCCTTTGTTCTGATTATACCTTATTATTAAAGGTTGATAACACCTTCGTTGTTTGTTGCAACAACAGTTCCAATTGTCACCGTTGCAAGTGCTGTGGTTACGGTTGCAGCCATAGCCGGATCAAGTTTGTCCGTTACGGTTTTCATATCTGCACCGTGTTGACATGCGATAAGAGTTGCAATGGTAGCACAAATTGCATGATAATCGTTTAATACGATCAGCCTTTCACCGAGCATCTTCTTCCAATAACCCAAAACATTCGGGTCGTCCCTGTAGGAAGCCTCATTGACGTGTATGTGATACACGTTGTAAAGCCTCTGTGCTTCTTCAAGCAGTTGTTTATCGGTTACATCTTCTGCTTTTTCATAACCGAAAATGCTTTTCAGTTGGTTTGCAGTCACTTCATCCCAACTTTTTTCATCACCGATGGTGAAAAGGAATCCTTTCGTATTCCTCTTTTCGAAGCAGTCAATGGAGGTATGTCTTCCAGCAATAATCCATGCGAGAAGATAACTTTCCATATCCTGGCCACCTCCACCCCCTTGAAGGGCAACACCTGTCAACCACTTGTCGAGCAGTTCGGTCGATGATTCAAACTGACCGATCTGAACGGGAGTATTTATGCAATGATGATCGTTGATAGCACCGAACAAAATCTGCGGATCAGGAACACCATTTTCGGTGATGACGTCCATGAGCGTTTTGAGTTCGTTTTTGACGATGTTTTCGGGAATCCTGCCCATGCTCCCCGTGTCATCGAGCATGATCATCACGGCCACAGAGTTTGGATGTTCATCACTGTCCCTCGACTCCCTGATAGCGATCCCAACCGGGATCATATCACTTACCGCCGTTTTTGAAAATATATCATCGGCGTCCTTGTGTGCATAACCTTTGCTTGCTGAAAGGTTTGAATATGCATCGCTTGACCAACTTCCGTACCCCATGATTATTCTCCTTCCTTTTTAACTTCCGTCTCCGGAGCAACTTCTGCTTCGGGTTCGACAGGAACGATTGGTTCGGTTGCTTCCGGTGCAGGTTCAGTTACCACCGTTTCTTCTACGGGTGTTTCTGTTACTTCCTGAGTTTCGCCCATTTCTTCGAGCGAAGTCTCTTTTGAATACTTGTCAAATCCCATGATTAAAAGTTTTAAAAATTAGTACTAATTTATTGAACATATATGGTTTCACGTTATTACCCACTTTAATGCTTTAATTTTTCCTTTGCATTTATTAATTCTTGCTCTCAATGTCGATCCTTCCTCACTGAGCATACTAATCTGATCGAGATTATTATGTTCTAACTCTAATTCTTTTACCCGGATTTCGCAATCTTGGATTTCTTCTTCTATTTCCTGTTTCGTTTTCACATCTCCAACGGATAAAATTTCTTTTCAAAATTCTTTTTCAACAAATCCCGGTACAGACCATATTCGTCTTTCATGTTTTCGTGCTTCGTCAAAAGGAAATTTATCATTTCCTGATTGAGGGTTTTGTCCATTTTCAATTTCGTCCCTGCTGCCGATCTGTCCCCTAAAATATATAAGGCAATCTTCTTACAAAGTTCCAAATCGATGTCTGGAGTTGCAATCTTCTTTGAGAAAAGAGCGGTAGGATACCACATCTTATATTTTGCCGATATTGTGCTTGCCTTTTTACCTAACGGTGTCATGTGGTAGAAAGAGACAATTATAATGCCATGAGTCTCAGGCACGACAAAGACCGTCGTTGGATTCATACCCAAATGGACGTAATTTACCTGTCTTAACCACAGTACGAATTCGAACATCCTGCTGAATATCCAATTAACATGAACTTGTGGAAGTTTTTGTATTGTGAAAGGAATTGCCCTATCCTTTAAATTTATGATTAATTTGTCTTTTTCAAGAACCATACTTTCTGGCAGATATTTGTGAAAATTCTCTGCCGCTTTGTCATGTAATGACATTAATTTTTTGTAATTCTCAATGGACTTGGCAATTAACTTCCGGTTGGCATCGGTTACAACCCATTCGATCCTTTTTTCATATACCCGGAAAGGTCCGGCTTCGTCAATATAAGGTATGCCGTTCTCAATAACGTCCTTATAGTGGTTGATTATAGCCATTGCATCGCTCGCCTTTGGTTGTCCGCAGGTGTCAGGATGGATTAATTTACAATATTGAAGGTACTCCTTTTTCCAATCATTCGACGTATTAAAGAGGTCGGACGGCTTGTGGGACTTCAGAACCTTGTCGATGAGTTCGATATCGGTCATTTTCAGTGTATTTTATCACAAACATAAGAAAATTATTCGATTAAAAGCATCCTTTTGTCAAAAATTTTGTTACTATATGTGAAAATATCCGTAATATTGTGATGTGTACGACAAAAACCGAATGAAATGAAAAGGATTATATTTTTCAGATTTATATCATTGATAATATTCTTTTTTGCCACTACATCAATGATCAGCAACGGCAGTAACAATTCAATTAGTTCAGCCGTTGATGAAATCCTATTATATGAGGATGTTTGGGGCAGTATATATCATGCAGAAGAATCTCAATGTGACAGTACCCCTTACTCCACTGCAGACGGTTCGAGGATCAATCCTTGGAAGGCGAGTGGCCACCGTTGGATTGCCATAAGCCAAGAGATGATAGACGACGAATATCGTGCAAAATTGGTAAAATCCACCGATCCAAGATTCAAGGGTAGAATAAAATATGGTGACACCGTTTGGATCGACAGTCCTTATAAAGAAATAAATGGTTGGTGGGTTGTTTGCGATGCGAAAAATAAAAGATATGTCAAGAGCATAGACTTCCTACAGACAATCGGAGACAAGACCCTGATCGAAAACTATCCCCGTTGGTCGGGTAAGTTCGAAAACATCAAGATTTGTCGTTTCAGTTCAAATTCTTAATAAATTTTCATCGAAATCATTTGGAGGTTTGACGAAAATTTCTACATTTGTAAGTAGAAAACAACTACTTGCAATATGGATATTGATTCCGTCAAAAAATACGCATTCAAGTGTCACGAAGACGCCAAATGCTGCTATGATGGGAATGAATATTCCGTCCATCTTGAGGATGTTGCGAGAATCGTGGACAGATACAATCAATCATTTAAAATCCCAATCGACAGAATAAATACTTATTTTGCAGCGTTCTGCCATGATTTAATTGAAGATGCGAGACAATCATATAACGACATTGCTGAAAATTCAAGCACCGTTGTTGCAGATATTGTTCTTGCTGTATCGGACGTCCCGTCGACGAATCGTCTCATGAAACACTTGTTGACGATGGGCAAGACCGTTCAAGACTACCGTGCTATTGTGTTAAAACTTTGTGACATTCTTGCGAATGCGACATACAGTTATCAGCACGGCGACCCCATGTACAAAAAATACAAGAAAGAGTATTCATACCGCAAACCGATATTTCAACAGGCATTAAGTTGGTATACAAAAGAACTTGATTTGGAATTCCTTTCCGGAATTTGGAAAGAACTCGACGATATTTTTCAGGTGTAAACTTGGGCAAGTTTATCACAAGAAGAAAAGGGAATGCCGATGCCCTTATCAAGTAGGCACACATTAAACAAAACTACTATGATTTTATTTAAAATCTTGGCATGGATTGTAATGCTTTACGGTATTGTTGCGTTCATTTTGCGCTTCATAAAAGTGGAAAGGGAAGTAAGAAATGAAACAGGTCGGACAGTAACGGTCAACGAACCTGTCAAATTACCGTTCGTACTGCCGACACTACTCATTGGTTTGGTTTTTGTCATTCTGTTGTCATTAATTGTGAAGATCGGTCCACAAGACGTGGGTGTTCTTGTAAAACCGGGTGGTGTTAATGATGATGAACTCCATACAGGTTGGCATCTCGTCGCTCCTTGGTGTGAAGTTCATAAAATGGATAAAACCGTGTGGGTTTACACTTGTGCACATTCTACAGGCGAAGGAGCAAAACCCAGTACGGACGCTATTTGGTCTCCAACCAAGGATGGTATTAAGATGGGGTTGGATGTGTCAGTGTCGTGGAAAATTATGCCCAATGAAGCATCATGGATTTATCAGAACGTCACCGAAAATGATGGTGGCAATACGGGCAGATATATTTGGTTGGAAGAAAACGTTATTCGTACCAAATTAAAATCCGCACTTGCATTAACGGTGAGTAGTTATACTCCAATTGAGGTTTACAGTACCAAGCGTCAGGAAATCCAAGATGAAGTCCTCAAAAGGATAATAAGTGAAGTTAAGGGGTATAAACTTATCATTGATCAGGTTGATATCCGTGAAGTCTATTATAGTGTTGAATTTGAAAAGGCTATTGATGCTAAGAAACTTGCCGAACAGGAGGTTTTGAGACTTGTTGAAGTAACGAAGCAACAGGCTGAGAAACTCAAACAAGCCGAAATCAATAAGAACATTGCCATTGAACAAGCGATGGGTGAAGCAAAAGCATTGCAGATCAAGGGTACGTCTGTTGCTGCCAATCCCAAGATTATCCAACTTGAATGGATCAACAAATGGGATGGCAAACTTCCTGTCTACATGATGGGCAACGGACAGGACGTAATTTTAAGCCTGCCAAACAAATAACACAAACTGCTAATTATATCAACTTGGAAATTAAGGAGAGGGCAACCTCTCCTTTTTTATTTGCTTATTAATTATTTATTTTCTACATTTGACCAAACAAAATTTAAAATGGCTGATGTTAAAATAACATATACCGAAGAGTTTAAGAACCTCGGTCACCTTATGCTCGATCTTGAAACAATGGGTACTCGTCCGGGTTGTGCGATTGTTTCCATCGGAGCAGTTGAATTCGATATTGAGACTGGGAAGTTCGGCAGGCATTTTTATGAACGTGTTGAACTTCAATCTTGTTTGGATGTGGGTCTCTTTGTTGAGGCACATACAGTTTATTGGTGGATGCAACAAAGCGAAGCAGCACGGAAAGAGATTTATAATCCCGATAATAGAATTGATTTACATACTGCACTCACAAAATTGGGTTCATTTATGGCAGATTTAGAGGTTTTTTATATTTGGGGTAATGGTGCAAGTTTCGACTTTGGTATTCTTCAAGCAGCAGTATACGCCTCCGGATATAAGAAAGTGCCTTGGAATTTTAGATTGGAGAGAGACGTCCGGACGATTACTATGATCGCACCTGAAATGAAACAATCCATGCCGTTTTGCGGCACAGTACATAATGCTCTCGACGATTGTATTCACCAAATCAAATACGTTTCAGAGATTTGGAAAACTCACATCAAGAAGAAATTATAATCATGGCGGTCGATTGGAGGAGTGAGTTAAAAAAATTTGCAATGAAAAAGATTAAGGAAATGCTCATTGCTATGGGTGATGAAGATATTGAAGTCACCCCCGATCAGGTTCAGATTTATGAAGTGCCTTTCGAAATCAACAAAGAGACACTCAAAAGTCTTGAACCGCTCGCTCTTGCAAGAATATTCGCTCATATGATTATGCGGGAGGATTTCGAACTCGTCGAAGCCATCTCAGAAATTTTAAAAGAAAAGGGATATGAAACAAAAATCGACATTGACGAATCGAAAAAGACGGCAAATATTATTGTAAAAAAACCTGTGGGAGTGGAAATGATCACCATTCCAATGAAAATTTACCCCGACGGAATGATAGTCGATTTTGAAAAAGAGGATGATTTATAATCAATAAACAAGACTATGGAAAATTTAACCAAAGAAACCTTCAAAGAGAAGGTATTCGACTTTGAAACCGAAACTGAATGGAAATTTAAGGGGTCTAAACCCGCCGTTATTGATTTTTATGCCGATTGGTGTGGACCATGCAAAATGGTCGCTCCGGTGTTGGAAAAATTGAGCACTGAGCACCCCGAAATCGATTTTTACAAAGTGGATACCGAGGTGCAGGCAGAAATTGCCGCTGCTTTCCAAATCAGGAGTATACCAATGATCCTTTTTATACCTCTTGAAGGCCAACCGGGAATGGCAATCGGCGCATTACCGAAAGAAAAACTCGAAATAGCAATAAAAGACATTTTGAAAATCGAATGAATTCAAATTGGCACATATTCCTCGACATTGACGGAGTGTTGGCAACGACAATGCAATACTATTCCAATCCGAAAAAGTGGAATCCTTTGTATAATAGATATCGTTTTGATGAGAAATGCGTGAAAGTTTTCAATCAAATTATCGAAAAAACCAATCCCGTTGTGATACTTTCAAGTGATTGGGGAAGAGATTACACTCTTGAAAAATTAAATTTGATATTCGAGATCAATGGTGTCAATTGTACAATAACTGACGTAACCCCGAATTTTTGGGATGTCAAATATTTTGATATTAAAACACAATTAGCGGTTTGCCGAGCGGATGAAATAAAATCTTATACAATCGATCATAACATAACGAAATTCCTTGCAATCGACGACGTCGACCTATCACCTTGGCTTCCAGATAATTTTGTTAGGACGAGAGTGGCCAATGAAGGTATTAAACAAAGTGGAGTGAAAGATAAAATCTTAAAAATGCTGTTATCATGAAAAAAATTATCACATTTTCCTTTATTGTATTATTCGCTGTTGCGTGCAGTATAAGCATAGCAAAGTTCGACAAGACTAATGAACACAAAGGCGATGTGATTCTCAAAATCGAACACGATTCTGTTGGGAGCATCGATTCGTATACTTTTTTTGTTAGAGACTCTCTGAACAACATCGACAAACTGATAATTGATCCTGATTATGCGCAGTTTTATTCCGTAGGCGACACGCTTTAAAAAATCAACAATATGAAAACTGAAAATTTAGACCTTTTACTGAACAAAGTGGTTGAGTACAATCAACCCGGCAAGTGCCGTTTCAAAGGATTCCTTTACAAGGATCGCAACGGCCAACACTACATTAAAGTGATTGAAACCTTTAGCGGTACGGATATCGCCGTGGACGACAAACTCGTTATTAGGAAAGGCGAGGGGAAATACGTGGCTTCCACCGACAAGCCGAAACTCATGCGTGTCAGCATGAAGTCGTGGCATTACCGCCTGATCAAGTTTGTACTCAAGGACAACGCACCGACGCCGAAAACGATGCAGAACGGCTGCCCATATTTTTGGTTGCTTGTGTTTTCCTTTTTCGCAGCACCGTTCCTTTTACTGTGGAAAGGATTCGTTTTTCTGATATTGTTGTTACCAAGAGCGTTCGTATGGTTTCTTGAAAAAGCATTCGACGCATATATGAAAAGCCTGGACGATGCCGCCGCATATGATTATTATCAGAGTGGACAATACGGCAGCACAGGGAGCAGGATGCCGTTGACGGTGAAAACTTTCTTCAAACTGTCGAGTAAGAACGATTATGACGACCGTAATGAATTTATGGACTATTTCCTCCTTGAAAAATACAACCTTTCTTCCGAGAAAAATCCGGAGGAATACAAACGCATGAAAGATGAACTAAGCGAAAAATACCTGACATGGCGTGAAGAAATCAAAAAAAGGAATGAAGAGAGGGAAAAACAAGATTTTATCGAACGGGAGAAAAGAAGGATTAAACAATTGGAATGGGAACGCAAACAGGAAATCAGACAAGCCAAGTGGGATGCATTGACGAAACCCTACAGAGACGGCATCAACGGCATACTTAAATCAATCCGCCAAACATTTACTTTCAAGGTAAAGAAGGTTAAGTTTGATTTTGATTGGAAGACGATCATAAGAACCACCAAACAGGTTGTTGGTGCTATAATCACCCTAATCTTGCTCACTGCAACATATTTTGTAGTCAACGGAATTGCATATGGGTTAACTGCCGCTGCAGATTGGAGCATTCACCATTGGGAATATTTTGCCATCATGGGTCTCCTGCTTGTCGCTGCAGGTATCGTCTATGTCTCATTCATATTCATTACCGGATGGGTGCAGGGTATTGTAAATAGGTATAAAGGTGGCAAGAGAGTGTGGTATATCGAACCCCTCATTTACGTAATATATTATCCGATCAAATATGTTGTACTACTTATAGCCTACGGGTTGTTCTATATTGTGTGGTGGCCAATTAAGTTCATATGTTATACGTTCTTGTTCAAGATTGTCATTGCCCCGGTTGGCGAATTCCTTGCAGTGAACATATGGAAGGGATTGTGCGCTTTCGGCAGAGGTCTTGTTAACAGTACTGGCGTATTCGGAGAGTATTTTAGTGCGAGTTACACCGACTACTGCCCTGGCCTTGAATGGGTCGATACGGATGAAGAAGAAAATAATTAACCAATAATAACACAGATATGTTACTATTCATTACAACAACATTGGTGGTCTCCCTTATTGCATTCTGCTTTTGGGGAAAGAGGTTTTGGGAATACAGATATATTGTGCTGTTGATTATTGCATGTGTGTCGCTCGTTGCAACGATCGTGGTCAATTATTCCATAAGAGGTGGACTTGAAACCAAGGCGGAAGTGCTGCGGACGAAACCGTTGACCGTGTTTTACATAAACGATACGCTCTTTAAGGATACTTTGAAAACCCAATTAATCGAAAATTGGGATTTTTATGAAAAGAAATCAAACTCGTTTGGAAAAGACACTTCCAAAAAACAAACTCCTGTAACTTTCATTATATACACCACAGGGAAAAAGACCAAGACGACGTACATTGGTTATTACAAAAACGGGAATCAGGGTTACGACTATTTCAGCAACCTTTTCCTTGCGCCGAGTTCCAATGATTCGATCGGTTATTTTTGTAAGAAACGCCTCGTCTATGATGTGCCTCCGGGTAATTGGCTGACGGGGTTCAGTATGCCGAGGAAATCCACTTTAAAGGTACTTTACGTTCCGCCGAGCGAATATGCTTTGATACCCGATTCATTGAAACGCAAACTCCCGTACTGACATGAAAACAACATTACTTGAAGTGCTTTGGAAGAAAGAAATCATTCATTGGAAGCGGATAAAATTAATGTTCAAGAAATTCAAGAGTTGGCCAAACAAACTAACTTTTGGTTTTATCGTCGCTGCCCTCATAACGTTGGCGCATTATTGCTTTGCTTTGATGCACACGCTCTACGAATTGCTGCTGTTCTTCTTTGCAAACGACATGTTCAAAGCGAACCTGCAGAAAATGAAATTTTTAAACGTATAAGATCATGACATTAAAAGAATTCGTTGAATTTCTCGGTGAAGGCCAAGGGCATTTCATCGGTTTCGTTATAATCTTGATCATAGCCACCGAGTTTATCATCCGGATATTTCACGAAATATTCAAAACAAAGAAAACGAAATGATCAGAATATGGATGTTCCTTTACGAAAAAGTGATATTTCCGGTATTTTTCGTTATTGCATTTGGATTATATCATGCCTTTTACCCCGTATTGTGGCTGAAATTGCCACGAAAGGATTTTAAGAAGGAATATGACGAGCCTTTTGGTGATATAAGGTATATTGCATTCATATTGTTCATGATAACTGTGATGATCGGTTGTGTTAAATTAATCAAATTAATATGAGTTTATTTGTATTGGATGTTGAATCTGATGGCCAAGTCATTGGAAAGAACAGTATGGTGTGCTTCGGTGCTGTCAGAGTCGATTTAGAGTTGAAAACCACATTCTACGGTAAAGTAAGACCGATCTCGGAAGAATACAATCCGGATGCCCTTGCTGTGAGTGGATTCAGCCGGGAGGAGCATGAGAAATTTGATGACCCGTTTTTTGTCATGGACGAGTTCGCCAAATGGTTGAACGAGAATTCAAAAGGCAGACCGATATTGATATCGGACAACAATGGATACGACGCCTCGTGGATCAATTATTACTTCCACGTCTATCACAATAGTAATCCGTTCGGATGGTCATCCAGGAGGATCGGAGACTTGTACTGCGGTGCGGAGCACGACATGTTCTATTCATGGAAGAAACACAGAGTCACCAAGCACACACACAATCCCGTGGACGATGCCAAAGGTAATGCAGAGGCTTTGATGCATCTGTTTGAAAAATATAATTTCAAGTGGCCTAAATAAATAAGATAAAAGGGAGATTGTTATGGAATACGTAAAAGACACGCCGAGGATAACCGTCAAATTCATCAATGCCGATACGGAAGAGGTCATATTCGAAATAACTGACAGGTCTTGGATGACTGTTGGTGAACTGTTCACCGACGGTATCGCAACCTCCTTGATGATTCAGGAGTTCAAAAACAAGAAGAAACCCATGCCCAAGAACATCATGATCTTGGCAGTAGGGGAATATAAACAGATTGAATAATAATCAAATCAACAATCATCATGACAATATTTGTTCACGAATATAAAGGTTTTGGCGGTTGCCAAAGCAAGTGTAAGGTGTATTATCTGAAAAAAGATGGATTGCACCTCTTCTGTTTCGAGGATATGAACAAAGGTACTTCGGTCACAAACATGAGCGAGTATTTGGCGACCCAAATGATTGAAAAATTCAGCCTGAATCGAGATGTGGATGAATGTAGATTTTTCGAAAGTTATAATGATCTTGGAAATGAGGAAGATAGGACTTTCGACGAAATTACTTATACTTGGGAAGGTAACGTGGCTGACAATCCTGATTGGAAACCTTCCGAAGAACGTGACATGTTCGGTTTTTAGACTGAAAAATTTGCCTTTTTCCTGTAACACGATCGCTTGTTTTCCGTATTATCTACCGTAAAAACACGTAAGAATATGAAAAAATTAGCGGTTTTGTTGATTATGGTGCTTGTTGTAATTAACACTTATGGGCAAAAATCGGGCGCATTTGGTATGATTTTTAACTCTCCCGAACATGCGACACTTTTCAAGTACTTTATTGATAGAAATTGCGTACATACTTTAAATGCGTATATATCGGGTTCTGATCACAGCACCATTGAATATTATGAGAACCATATTAATTATGTGAAAAATTCATATTATTCTTTTGTTGAAAACGGAAAATTATATGTGTTATCATATGGTGATGTCAGAATAACAGAACATTGGACGAATTCCATCAACAGTATTGAAAGAGATTTACTTCTTTTTTGTTGGGATGGAACGAAATGGATTGTAGTGATCGACGAACCAATACAAACTGATACATATAAATATTTTGGTGACGAATATAATGGTTATTGGGTTTTAAAAAATTATTATCCCAAATTATGCCATGATGGAATTACGCCCGAATATGGCCAAAAAGTTGAAAAGAAGGAAAACGGAGACATTAAAATTATTTTAGCGAGTAGCGAATATATCACCAGTAAAATGAATTGGTCGAATATTTATATTGAAACGATCGTTTTAGAATCAAATAATGATGGCACATATCATTTAAAAAACAAAAGTGGTAAAAAACAAATAGAAAGTAAATTTTAATGACCAAAGCAGTCCCCTATATTCGAACAATGGGTGGCGAGAGATTCAAGGAGTTTCTCGCTATTCCTTTTTCCATAGACATGTTGCATCCCGTAATTCCCGCACTCAACACCCCTCCTAATGAAATTCTTTTCATGGGTTGGAAAGGTAAAGAAATGATCGGTTGGTGGAAATTTACCGACGAAAATAAAAACATCCTTGAACTCTATCCCGAATCGTACAAAGTGTTTGTCAAAACCAAGACGTATACTTTTCCAATACCAAAGACCCTCAATGACTTCATAAACGACATGGATAGGGTCGGCATCGCCCTGTATTGGAGTGAATGGGTTGAGAAGACCTTTGAACCCAAGGACTATCTTGACAAAAATGAAATCTACACTTACCACATCAACCTGCTTGGCAGGATGGGCAAGTCTCAGGAGTTGAACTGAGAAAGTTTGCCATTCCCGTTTTTTTTCATTACATTTGCCATATGATATTAATTTCATATGGGAACATCAAGGAAAAGAATACAGAAAACCCCCGTTCTTGACCAATTCCATTATCATGAGGCAATGGATAGGACGTACATCGCCGGAGACGTCGTCGAACGGATGCTAATCGACCACCCGGTGTTTGACAAGCATAAGAAGTTGAAACACAAGGTCGAAAAGGCATTGGAACTTCTTGCTGAAACATATCAAGAATTAGGTAGGTTGGAATTCGAACTGTTTGACAAGTATAAGGCTGCTGACAGCCAATAAGTTGGTTCTTTCCGGTTTTTCAAGTATTTATTAGTACCCAAAGAATGGAAAAATTATTCGACATATTGAAGAAAATTCGACAAAATACACCCCCAGATATAAGGATTTTGGCAAAAAATCGTGGGTCAAACTCCCCAATACCCGGAAAAATACAGATTTCCGGGCATTTTAGTCTAAAAACGGTACTTATTCACAAAAAACCGACGAAAATTCTCATTGGTTAAAGTACTGTTATTCACAAAAATAACATTATTAAATTCAAAGACTATGAAAAGTACGAATTCTATTTTTCGCAGGCTGAAAGTCGCTTCTGCAATCTTCCGTAAATTGGTGATTGCTTTTGTGATCTTGCTTGCAATAAATGTGGCAGTCTTTTTCAGTTCAGTCCCTATGAATGCCTCCGGCTTCCCTGATGACAGCACTTCGGTTAACACCAAAGCCAGCGTCCTGTTATATGAAAATTTCATGTTGAGAAAAAAATACGTCGAACTTGAAAGAAGATTGAACGACATCGAATATGAATTGGTGTCAATCAACGATTACGACAATTACATTTATTATCAAACGTTGGGTGGTGATGTAGACAATATCGACCTCCCAACCTTTAAAAATTACTCGAATTTTGAAACGGTTTCAATAGATTCTATCTTTGCATATCTCGACAAAAGAAGTTTGAATGTTTCATACGTGGCCTCAAACCAATTGGAACAAATGATTCAGACCTCCGACGAGATAAAAAAGAATGGGAATATATTAAACTACTATCCGACTATCTCCCCGGTTAAGACCGCTGACTTCATCAGGGTCATATCAGGATTTGGTTGGAGAAAGCATCCGGTTTATCATACACCTCTATTCCACGACGGTATTGACATTGATGCAAAAAAGGGTGTCAAGGTTTATGCCACGATGGATGGGATCGTTGATAAGGTAGTGTATTCAAAATTTGGATACGGTAACAAAATCATTATTAAGAATCCAAGGGGTTTCGAGGTGCTTTACGCTCATCTCGGAAAAATATCTGTGAAAACCGGGCAAACAATCTGCAAAGGTGATGCTGTTGGAACAGTGAGTAACACCGGATTGACTACAGGAGATCATTTACATTATGAAATCCGAGTGAATGGTGAATTGAAAGACCCATTGGCTTACTTCTATAGTTATTTAACAACGAAATGGTTGGCTGAAAATGGAAACAAGGATTAAAACCGTACATGAGGAACAAAGTTCCGATGGGAAAAGGACGTTCGGAGTCCTATTGAACTACCCACATGAAAATGAGATCGGACTGATCGCCGAAGGATGGAAGGACAGTTTCATCTATCTTTTCAAAAGCGATAGGTATATTTTCTTCGACACCATTATCGACATGATTGATTATGAATTATATGGTGACATGGGTAAGGTCAGAAGGGCGTATATGAGCGAAGAGGAGTTTGATGCGTACTACGATTCGCATCACATCGACGGCACTTTCACTGAGAAATTGAAGTGGCAGTGAGATTTTGATTTTAAAGCGTTTTAACAGGACGTCAAGGGAAATAATAGGGCAAGACCTGAAAAGGATTTAAACCCCTCAGATTTGAAATTTGAGGGGTTTATTGCTTTATTTCGGTAGATGTGTTAGGATAAAAGGAGAAATGTTTTAACGATTTCTAATCAGACTCATATTGCCTTTTAAATCGGATAATTCAAGTTCAAGTCTGTTAATCTGTTGTTGCTGCTCCTTGACCGCTTCAATGAGAACGGCGGTCAATTTATCGTATTTTAATCCTAATTTATCGTCGATGATGCCATATTTAGCATCCTCTTCAGCGGGGATCGTATGGGAAACAACTTCCGGTAATACTTTCATTACTTCTTGTGCGATGAGTCCAATATTCAATTCACATTTTTCATCGCCGCAGAGATGATAAGAAACCCCTTGCAACTGCGTCACTATCGATAAAGCATCCGTGATCGGTTCAATATCCTTTTTCAGCCTAACGTCTGATGTAGCGATCCAATCGGGTGCAACACCGCAAGTTCCTGCACAGACACATGTGCCCGCTGCAAGACATGCAACAGCACAAACATATGTGGCTGCACGAGTATAACTACCTGAACACACATATGTACCTGCAAGAAGATATCCGGTTGAACAAGTATAGTTGATGGAAGCAATGGCTGCAGCAGAAGTGATTGAACTACTTACACACAATGCTCCTGTGATACAAATACCGGGAGAGGAAATGGTGTTCAATACCAACGTAGTTCCATTACGATATATATAAACTTCTCCAGGAGTACCAATAACAGTACCACTACCCGCTTGACCTCCTTTAATACAAACATCACCACCAGTACCACCTATACCAGCAGTAATCGGATAACCCGAACCACCAGCACCTCCGGCTATTACTACATCACCACCAGCACCACCATTTTGATTGATATTTGATGTAGCATTACCACCAACACCACCACAAAAAAGTGCCGCACCACCACTACCACCTTGAGCACCATCGGTGTTAATACCCCCAATGCCAGAACAAAGATTGAGTGCGCCACCAGCACCAGATTGAGTACTTGAATTATATGCGCCACCACATCCTGACCTAATTATAATTGCGCCACCTGCCGCAGTACTATTACCAGTATTATCTTGACCAACGACACATATTGTATTTCCAAGACCGGATGCTGCGGGCAGACAAATAATTCTTGCTGCACCCGTTCTAAAAACCAAATTACCTGCTAAATCCAAAGAAGTTCCATTAAACGTAAGATTAGCCTGTGAACAAATTTTATTTGCATCAATATAAGTACCAATACCATTTGCAGTCGTACCCGACCATGTAAGTCCACCGCCACCAACTTGTGATAATACCCATTCTTTATCAACAAGTGAACGATCAGTATAATTTGAAGAATAATTACTACAGTATTCAATTCCGGGAAATCCGGTTGTACCACTAACTTTTATACATGTAGAGTATTGATTTATATATGTTGTACTTGTCCCACATCTTACACATAATTGATTAAGATTTACAGAGGTATCACTATATGACGAAATTTGAGTATATTGTGTGGGTGCTTGTTGAATCTGTCCTGCAAACAAACGTGCAAGTTTATACCCCGACACCAAAACATCGGCACAACATGCACCACCACCAATATCACCAGACCCCATACATATTGCATTACTACCTGCATCAACCCCAAATACTACTCCCGAACTTGCATTAATATCGGTATTCTGTATTGAAAAATATCTGGTATTGTTGTGGAGTATACGTGTAGTACCTGTCAACGTGCCTCCCAATGATATGTATGAACCTATTTTAGTTAAACCATTACTTGCACCGTTCACCGTGCCGAACGGGGTGCTCCAAGCGGCATTTCCATTGGCATCGGATGTTAATACGCATCCCGATGCCGCTCCGGTTGAAACCCTGAGTGTCGCACCGCTGATCAACCCGGTGGCGTGGACGTTTTTGGTATCGATCGATGAAAGGAATTTTAAATCCATGTCTGTTGTATTTATTATAAATACAAAAAAAAGGAGTAAATTTTTGAAATCTACCCCTTTTCAGGCAAGAAATTAACATAGATCGTATTACAACATCTTCATGAGGGTCATGAGTTGCATAGTAAGGTTGGTTTGTGTGGCCGATTGAAGTGCCATAAATTCAAGAGTCTTCGGCTGATTGATTTTGATATTTTCCCAATAATACTTTGATAATTCACTTGCCGTCATCAAATCAGTTGTCTTCTTCAAATTCAAAAAATCGGCTATCAGCACCAGTGATGTTTTATCGTAACCATTAAATTTCCATACGTGTTGAATATCAACCACACTCGATTCCCAAGGTTTAGCATCCAACGCCTTTCTGACGATCAGAGGTAGTTGTTTAACATCAAGTTTCTCCTTGTGTAAGAGAAATCTTTTTATAAGCAGTGGAATGTCGTGTCCAAGGATATCAAATCCACAAAATGCAGGAAAATATTGTGGGGTGGATTGTACACCTTCTTTGGAAAGTTCTTGTAAAATGTTAATGAAATCGTTGACGACCACAGTTTCCTCATCTCCCACAAGTTTTCTTATGAATCTTTTGATTTCACCGCCATTTTCGTCACCAGAAAGGTTTCCGTATGTAATCGCCACAATACGGGAATATTCCGGGTAATATGGAGCATTATTTTCATATGTGTTCCACAAAAGAAGTGGTACTGTTTCAATACTCTCAAAATCAACATTGTATTTCGTCTTCGAAATGCTTTTCCACCTCTCAAATAATATAGGATCACCTTTTTGAAGTTCATCAAGGTTTGGGTATACCAAAACCGATTTGATGTTGAAGAACAATACTTCAAACGCTCCGGTCTTACTGAAGACCTTTTCAAATAGTTGTGCCATATGGATTTTGATTAGTTGTTATTGCCAAACAAATATAGCAAATAAAACTACATGTTGAAAATAAATCTGAAAAATCTTGCGATCTTGGTAAAAAACGACTTCGACTTCCTTTCCCGTTTGATATCCAAGAATATCACCTTGACATCATCGAGACTGTATGATTGTAATTCTTCCGCCGTGTGTTTTCCTTTGGAATGTTTTAATATGTAAAGGATATGTTTGTATTTCACCATAGTTTCGGTGTTCTTCTTGGCCTCAATCTCTCGCAGGAATCTTTCGCCTTTCTCCATTATTTCGGCGGCGGTCTTATCTTTGACTTTTTTCGTATAGTCCTCGATGTTTTTCACGAATGAACCGTAATCCTTATCATCGTCATTGGAATCTATTGATACAGATTTCTCAAGTACTTTTTCCGGTGGAACGGTTCTGATTTCCGGCCTCTCCAACTTCCTCGGTTCTTTCTTGGGAGGTTTCAATTCCGGTTGTTGTGCCATTAAGACCTCTGGAATTTCAACCTTCTTCTCAACGAAGTTTTTTGCATCCGGTTGCCCCGTCCTGCTTTTAACATTTCTTGAAGTTGTTGACATGAAGATATTTTATTATTCGAGTTCCAATAAGGTAGTCTCCGTATTAACAGATTCTTTTTCTTTTGATTCAACCGATTTTGGTTCTTCTACAGGCTTTTCCAAGGGTTTTTTCCTGGAAGGTTTCTTCTCTGAACTTTTTTGAAGAGTCTCCGTTAAATTCTTGAATGAGTTGACTTTCAATAGTTCGAGTTCGTCATAAAATTTCTTCGCCTCTTTTTCGAATGCACCTTTCATCTGTTCTACCTTCTGATTGAAAAGTTTTTCCTTTTCAGCGATCTTCTTATTGGTCCTGACGATTGCTTCCACGAAAGAGATTAAATCATCTATAACAACACTGTAGTTCTTCGGTGATATTTTTATCAATTTACCTTCATCTGTTTCGGTTATAATTTCACAACCAATGCTTTTATTATCACCATAAACCCAACTCTTGGGAATGCCAACTTTCAATTCATACCACCCCTTTTCCGGATTTCTCTCCATTGAAAGGAGATAGCCTGTTACAGGTTCTAATACCGATTCGACTGTCTTCATTTAATTAAGTATGATAAAAACACTGTTAATGAAATCCAAAGCAGGATTTTTTCGTCCTTTGTTAGGACAAAGCGTGTTTCGGCTTTCAATTTAAACCTTCCATACGCTTTCAGGATCACATTCCCAAGGATGTAGATCATGAAAACGATGGAAGATATAAATAACGCCTGATATATTTCAGTCAATATGCTTGTCAACAATGCCATCGATTATTCACCGTGCGTCTGTCCTGGATGGACTACACCAACTGGTGCTCCTGCAGGTGCTGGAACGGGTGCTGCAGCAGGTGGAGCATCTTGGAAGTATTGACCGACCAATCCCAATTCCGCATTCAATGTTGCGATTTTTTCAAGTTGAACTTGCATGTCATCGATCTTCGTCTTGTATTTCATGTTGGGATCGGCTGCAAGACGGACTAATTCAAGTTCTGCATAATACTTCTTGTTCATCAAGTCGTTCAAAAGGTCTTTTTTCAAATCTGCCATAACGTTTTTGCTTTTTAAAGGTAACTGTTATTTATAATCATTAAAAATAATGATTATATAGTCGAGATGCAAGAGTTTTTAAACAATTTCCAAAATATTTTTCTCTTGGTTTATCGACTTGTCATAAATAGTGTAAATTTCAATTAATATGTTGATAATGTTCTTATTTTTCTGTTTGTCTATCTCGAAGATGTTTCTCCAAAACTTCTCATAATATGCCAAGGACGTGTCCTTGTTGCTATCTCCCTTGATTTTGTAATATTGGTGGTAATAATAAGAATAGTAATATTCTTTCAATTCCTTGTTATTCCTGAAATCGATATTCTCCTTCAAGAACTCTTCACAGACCTTGTTGTAACACCATGAATAGTGGTTGTATATATCCTCATTCACCTTGAGGGTCTCCCGGTCAAGATAATAGGCGTCAATGTAATACAAGAGATTCAATGTGAAATCCTTATAGATTTCAACACGGTCTTTCACTATTATGTATTTCTTACTGTTCATTTTATTTTGCCAACGATTTCAACATTTCAATCAATTCTGGCTGCGGATGACAATCGGACTTTCCACTTCCCCTGAAACTGACATGTGTCCATATTCCAGGCCATCCTCCTAACGCCTTTGTCGACTTATTCCACATTGCAGAATGATAGACAAGAGGAATATTATACTTTTCATGCCAATACATCAACAATTTTCGCACCGATTCAATCTGTGCATCCGTATATTTTTCATACCCGTTGAATCCCATGAACCCCTGTGGGTATTCTTGAACATTTTGGATTGGTTTTACGCTCGTATTTGGAACGTTTTTACGGAGATTCTTGTCCCATTTCACAGGATACCACTTGTCGTCTTTTTTCATTAACGCACCCCATGAATCAATCTCAATTCCAATTGATCCCTTGTTCAGTTCTTCATTATTGGATGTTTTGCATCCCAAGTGATGTGCCCAATACTTGGTTGAAAAACATTGGTATATTTTACCGTCCCATCCAATAATAACCGCCGTCCCAATCCTTTCAACAGTTTGTCTCCACCATGAAATGTCTCCATCAACACCCTGTCCCGACACGGTATGATGTAAGACAATTTGCTTCTTTTCCGTCTGTTCTCTGAAATATTGATTGTCCGGAAAATCAACCTGAATAATGTCATTGAGATCAAGTTTCGGTTTGGAGTTTTCAACCATATCAACAGCCTCGTCATTCTTGACCGCCGCAGCATATGATTTGGTATCTTTTAACAGACCCAACGATAATAGATTCCAACTTATCATGGCAATATTTTTTATATAAATACTGCCAACTTCATTAGATGAAAAAGGGGCGTCGAACCCGACACCCCCGTTTAACAAGTTTAAATAAAACGGTCTTTCACTCGTGATAATATTTTTCAGCCAATTGATTGTACTGCTCCAATGTGACACCCAATTCCTTTGCAATCCTTTTAATCCTCAGATTGTTCAATTTTACTGCACTGAAAAGATATAATACAAGTATTCCAAGTATTATGCTGTATGCTATCGTCGCTGTTCCAATGATCGCCCTTGGTGCGCTAAATGCCGTACCGAGAAATCCTATCACAAACAAGCCGATCAGGGTGTATATGACGACGTTGTTCAGAACCATGTCTTTTGCCACAGTCTGTCTTGAGAAATAACGGTAAGCGAACTTAATCCATCCGCTTGGCAGATGATTGTTGTACGCCTTCCAAAATTGTTCGTATGTAATGTCCTTAACGCCCATGATGATAAATTTTAGAAACCCCTGTTATTCTTCACGTTCTTCGTGCTGACGAATTCGTTGGGTTTATATCCGAGCAGGTGTTTCATCTTGTCCACCTGTTCATTTATTTTTGGTTTTTCGGTCTTTTGTTCAGTTTCATTCAATTTTTGGACAGGATTTTTAATGAAGAAGACGTCCACACCATTGGTGTAATACTTGTTCCCTGTCAGGATTGCTTCAACTTCTTCGTTGATGCTGACTTTGTAGTCATCGGTGGATTTGTTCTTATACTTGTTACCGAACCCGGTGAAATCAAGTTCGAACAATCCGGTCTGTCTTGCTGTACCTGAAGGGGTTTTTAATTCTTTTGCCTCATTCAGCCGAAAATCTTTGATGAATTTCTTACCAAGATCATCGATGAACCTTCCGGTCACCATCGTTTCCATAAGACCTTCCCTTTCGTTCCACCCGGACTTGTTTTTGTCGAATTGAACGTTTTTGTCGGCACTTACTTCCGTGGGTTGTGTGTCTTTGTTGTACATCGGTGCTTTTGCACGGTATTTCATCTTCTCCTGTCTGATTTTATACAAGGTATCGCCCATATCGGCCTTCATACGGTCTTCAAACCTCTTGCTCGGCTCATTATCAAAGACGAGGTCTTGCTGACCCTGGCGCATCATATCAACTTCGTGTTGTTCCTTGGTAGTCATGTTGCGTTTAGGTATCTCGTCACCCTTGTCATTGTCGGAATCTCCGGCATTTTTCAGGAATTCGTCACCTTCGGCATCGGTGTTAACAATTTCTTTCTTCTCGATATCCAAACCGAGTTTTTGTGGATCATCGCCGACATCGGTTTGCTGATCCTTGTATTGTAATTCTTTTTCGACATCAATGATCTCCTTAGTCCCACTTTGTTGCAGGTCTGATTTGAAATTTTTCACATTCTCGCTGCCGAGACGGTCTTTCAATACCAATGCCGATGGTTTTCTATCTTCGCTCATTTTCATAAGTTTATTGTGATGAATGGAATATGCTTCCAATTCCTCGTTCATTTCTTCGAATAATTTTTCGTGGCTTTCGTTCATTCCTCCGCCACTGCTTCTTGCGCCTGTGTCCATATTGGCACTTTGGTCGCCTAAAGGTTGTATTTTATTTGCCATTGTCATAGGATTTGCTTGTACCATTGTTTGTGTGTCTTCTTGAACACTACCGAATTTATTATCGAGATTCTTTTTCATGTTGTTGTATATCATAGCAACGGTGTTATCGGTAAGTGTGTCCAACACTTTTTTCCATATAACTCCTTCCATTCCCGTAGGTGGGTCTTTCGGGTCTAATTTCGCATCCATTGCGATAATATTGTTCACCATCGTATCCCTGTCAGGAGTAACTTCCTCACTTACTTTTTCAGGAAGTCCCTTGTGTTTCGTTGATGCGAAATCTTCTGCATCCTTGTTGCTCATGCTTGCTGCAACCTTTTCAACACCGCCACCAACTTCCTCCGGACTCAATTCACCTTTTTGAACTGCATGTACCATGCCCATGAAACGCTGTTGTTTTCTTGATTTGGATTTTTCGTCTAAAGGTGGTTTAATGTTATCCAAAGCCTTCACAGGATCATTGACCTTGACCAAGTTGTATCCGGTCGTGTTCCAATCCTTGTCGTACTGCCATATTCCCACATTCCCGTCACTATCAAGCCTAATATCTCCCCTGTCGCCATTGATCTCATCGCCGTAATTGTCAAGCACTGTCCCGTAGGAACTATGCTCTTTATCATAAACCATATCACCAGGATTGAATGTTTGAGAACCCACTGCGGGTTCGGGTAATCCTGTTGGGGGGTTCGCCTCGTTCATGAGATCGCCGAAACCCTCACCTTCCTCTGATAACCTATCGTGCGCTGCCGATTTCACGGCTTTTATGAAATTTTCGAATGTCATTCCACCTTTTTCATCAATGTAATCCCACATTGAGTTGGTGTCTCCCAAGTCGTCCCAACGCATGGGAAGCATCCTGTCTGCTGTCTTGACCGCAACATTATAAAGTGCTTGTCCGGCTAACAGGGGAATGTCTTCTTTAGTCAGACCTTTGCCGCCTTGTGCTTTCTTCTGTGCGACATATGCTTTTAATTCCTCCGGTGTACTGATCTTGCTTGGAGGTTGTATTTGTTGTTCCATAAGGTTCAAATTCGGTTTATCCGGCTGTCCTGTTGCAAGCGTATCCATTTCAATCTTGGCATCAGTGCCGTTCCATCCTTTTACTGCATCGCTTGTGAACGCCGTGGTTTTATCGATTATGGTATTGTTCATCGTATTTCTTTCATCACCGATGTTTATAGTGAATGGTTTGCCTGTCTGTGTCGCTGCCTGCGCTCCTGAAATTCCATCTTCAGGCAGGTTCTTATTTTCGGGGTGTGGGAACATCGAATTCTTGTCAACCATATCGTTATGTAATATCTCGACGTCCTTATCGGGCATCCTGTCCACATCTTGGCCAACGTACAATTCCGTATTGGCATCGATATCTGTTTTCAAAGCATCTCGTTCGGGAGTTGTGGGTATTTCACTCACACCCAATCCATTATTACTTGCATTGTGGGATTGATCGTAATCATCACCAAGTTTCTCTTGGTATGAAAGATCGATATCCTCATTCAATGCCTGCACATATTTTTCAAAACCTTCGGTCTCCGTCAGGTAATTGGTTTCTTGTATAAGCGTACCACCTGGCCAAATAGGTTTTCTCATGACTTTACCTTTTTTGCCCTTCATCAAATCACCGCCTCCCCATGCATAAGGAGTCGAATAACCGCCAGACCCCATGCCCGCACCACCGACGCTGCCAGTGGTAGATGTTTCTTTGAGGATGTTTCCTTCATCATCGATCAATGAAACGTTGCCATGATCCGAGACGAACCACGTATTTGGATAAAAATTGTTCTTCTGCTTCCATTCTTTCACTTTCGCAAGAGCGATGTCCATTTCAACGAATTCTCCTTGAAATTTACCGCCACATGAAACGCTATATTTGAATCCGTTTGATTCTATAAAGCAATCATCATCCTGTGGTTGATCAGTTTCTTCTTCGTCAGGTTCATTTTCCATCAAATCACCACCCTTTTTCCATGCAGCAGGACCTGAATACGCACCAGAACTTGCCGCTCCTGTGGTTTCGTTTGTACCTTTGTATGTGGGATGTTGATCAAGAATTTCAAGATTGTAACCAATACTTTCAAGTTCGGCTTTTAAATCGGCATACTCTTCCGGTGTGGCGAGTCTGCTTTCCGCAGCATATTCCGGAGAAACCGCCGAATGTTGTCCGATATGAGAATACCCGGTTTTTAATTTACCTGCATTATCATAGTTCTCTTCCGGAAAGTATGCAAACACATCAAGATTCTGTGGATCACTCTCATTGACCAAAAACATCACTCTCACTGGATACAAACCACCAAATCTTTTCTTGCTGTCTTCTGCAAGTTCGGCTTTTGTTGGTTCTTTGACTTTGAATGTAGGGTTTTTCATGGTTTTCTCGCCTGCTTTTCTTAATTGATTGATGCCGCTCTTATCTCGCCTTTTCTTTTCCTTTGGTATCGCCATCCTGTATTTTTGAAGGTATTTCGGACTGTTGAGGATATAGTCATTAAATATCATGTTCATGATCGTCTCATTGTAATGATACCCATACTTTTCCTCACCTTCTTCTGACATATCATCATAAACCGCAGTCAATTTTGGATCAGAGAAGACCAACGCTTCCATTTTTGGAAGGCTGAATATCTTCTTTTTCAACGAGAATTCCGTCTCACTTAATAGAGTGTCGGTTTCGTTGACCTTCATTCCCGGATTAAACTTCGTCACGGTTTTCTTGAAATTTTTCTCGAAACCTTTCGATTGGTTGTTTACCGGGTCTTTGAGCGTCGGTTTGAAATTTACTTCCTCGTTCATTATTTTATGTCGGTTTTCCAAAAATCTCTCTTCTGCCATAATACTTTGGTAACGCTTTCCATAGCCGCTTTCATGGCATCTGCCACTTCACGCCTCGATTGGCTGTTTATATTCTTGAGAATCTTCTTCATCTCAACATCCAACGAATCTTTGACGAATCTTTCAATCTCGTCCCTGACTATTTTCTTGACATCGTCGCCGTTCATATCATGCTTGGTTGATTATAAATACTTAACGAAAACAAAAAAACGGTTTCAAATAAAAGAACGCATATTTTAAATTATGCGCTCTTTTTGATATAAACGGAACTTTCATTTAACGTTACTTCGTCAACAGCCAAAACGCTGTCGCCCCACCGATCGCCCCAACCGCCACAGATGCAACCGTCTTGCCGTTGCGTATAAAAAAATTACCAATCTTCTGCCACCCATTCGGATCAAGTTTCTCCTTGGTGATCGGTTTGATCGCATAACTGTCAATATTGACAGTCTTGAAATAACCGTTCGTATTGGTGACACTGAATGACACGGGATATCCTTTCTTCTTGTCATTCTTCCAATGGAATTCTATGAATTGCTCGTTTGGCAGTATGAATTGTTTGAATGCCAATGTCGGCAAACTGTCTAAGTATGCAGGCATAACTCTTCCAACATTAATATGATACTTGAGGTCTTTTGTGGAATCAACAAAGGCGATGTTCCTTCTTGCCGTATCGATATAAACCTTGTATGGCTTCAATGAATTGATTATGACATTCGTTTCAATGAGTGCTGCAGCAATTATAGAATTCTCCTTCTCAACCTCATCGATTTTTGCCAAAAGTTCCTTTTGTGAAGATGTTAATTGGCCATTCATCTTCTTCAAGTCCTTGATATCAGCCTGTAGGGTGAGTTTTTCAGCCACCCATTCGCCATGCTCGTTTTGATAATTATGAACGCTATCAACCAAGGAGTCTTTCAATTTAACCTCAGATTGATATTTATCTTTCAGATTTGCAATTCTTTTCTGTTGGAAATAAATAACCGCAGCCAAAATCAACACGATTAAGACTACAATCCAAATCACGATCTGTTTTTTCTCCTTGAAAAAATTCAGAATTTTTTGAATGAAGTTCATTTTTATAAAATTTTATAATAAATACTTTGAAAAATAAAAAAACCCGGCTAAATGTCGGGTTTTCAATGTGGTTATTATTGTTGAATCAGGTTTTCTCTCCAATATTTTGAGAACACTGTGTCATAATAAGTCTGTATTCTGTCGATGATTGGTTGGTTCTCAGGGTTGTCGGGTGAGAAATCCGGATAATAATCGAATGTGACTTTACTTGTGTTCTCTTCCGGGGTCACAGCGAATGTAAATTCGAACACTCCATTGACAATGCCACCCCAAACGATATAATCGTCGAAGACTTCAAGTTCGTCGAATTTTACGCTCACATCCATATCGAGGTAACTCAGAAATTTCTTTTCTTCAATATCTTGGTCGTAAGCGGTTTTCTTGTTCACAGCAGGTGCTTCTGTTTCAACATTATCAACCTGTTCATTCAATTTGCGTGTGATTTTAAGCATATCACGCATGGTCATATCTTTTTTCGGTTCGTCTTTAGATTCTGCGACTTGATACTTTTCCCCACGCATCCTGCGCAACAAAACCCTCATTTGATTCGGTGATGTTTTATCGTTCATTTTTTCGATTTATTATAAATACTTCAACCTCCGCCATTTTTCAACATCTTATTGAACTTCTCAATATCGAATAGAGGATTAGTATCGCTGCTATCCTCAATATAATTACTCCGAAAAACAATTCCTTCGAATTTTACGGTGTCTTTGTGATATGGGTGGAACTCGATACATTCCTTTTTAATGCCAAACTCTTTACAGAGTTTTTTGCACAGCAGCACCACGTTTTTGATCTGCTCTATTGTGAAACGTTCCCAATAATTATATCCAAGATAATCATAGGCAATTACGTTTTCCTCTTCACACTCCTCGTTCAACCAATTGATATACTTTCCATCAGACGTTTGAAACAAATACCCCATATTCTCAAGAACGATCGAAATAGACAGCCTATCTGCATCCTTGATGCCGAGAAAGTCACTGTAAAATTTTGGGTTATAATGTTGATACACAACACCGTCCCTTGTTATAGTGAAAGTGTTCCATTTCTTCGTGTTTCCAAATTCCTTGTGCGTCAACCTGGTAATATGATGGCCGTTTTTTCGCAGGCTCATCCCGATGACGATCTGTTTCTTAGCCGTTTGAACCTTATAACGGTTGTTCTCCTTGACCTCATATGTCGTGTCATCTATTCGCATCATAATTCATGAATATTACCTCAATTCCACCTTCCTTAAAGATCACCAATGCTCTTTTAAATCCTTCACCAAACTTCGGATCGTTAAAATCGGGTTCTTTGTCTACAAACACTCTTTTTATCCCTGCTTGAACTATGAATCCGGCACAAGTATCACAAGGAAATAAATTGACATAAATGTCGGAATTCATGCTGCATTTACCCTGCCGTGCACAATTAATGATCGCATTTGCCTCGGCATGAATGAACCAATGGTATTTCTCCGGCCTTTGATGTCTTTCCTCAACTTCATCATCGACACCCCTCGGCATGCCGTTATATCCAGTCGTCACAATCTCCCTGTCCCTGACGATTACTGCGCCGATTCTCCTTGAACGGTCTTTGCTCCACGTAGCGATCTCCGAATCGACCATATGCATAAACCGCATATGCCATTTCATTTCGTTATTTTCCACCATACTTCACACTAAAACCATTGTCAATTTTTTTATCATAATAATTTCTTTCCAATTCCAAAAGTCTTTCCCAATCAATAACAACACCTTCTTCCTTGACTGTTTTACTGAAATTGAAATACTCTCTTATCTGATGGATCGATTCTCTTTCCATACCCTGCGTTGCGAGATAGAATATGGCGTCTTCAATCTTGTCAAACATCGCCACATACGACATATCCCAACATTCGGCAGGATATAATTGCCCTTCGGAATAAAGGATATAACCCGTAGTTTTGCTTTTGTTTAATTCAATTACTCTACCGAGGTTTTGAGGTATCTTTCTACCCCAAAAACTGTATGTACACCAAATGCCAACTTTTTCCATAGCATATTAGGTCAATTTCCACCATCTATCCTTTTTCAACCCCCTTGCCTTAACAATCAAATCTTGCAATTTGGGGGCGTCAAAATCATTACTGGTGATAACGTCACCATCAATATCCGCAAGGTCGGATTCGGCAAGTTCATCCACGATTTTGAGGGCGTTTTTGATCAACCTACCCTTTTCAAGTGCTTCCAATCTTTCCATGTCTGTTGCCATATTCGTGTTATTTCATATTCTCAATCACCCGGAAAGAATCGTCGAATGTTTCAATAATATTAACGGCTTCGTTGTATGGTGCTGAAATATGCCTTCTCTTCCCGTTAGTAACAAAGATATTCAATCTATCCATATCTTGCAAGAACTCTTCAACTAATTTATTGGAATTCGGTATGGTACTTTTCTCAGCCACGATGGTCTTCAGTTCCAAGCCACTGAGCACCCTATCACCAGGGGAAAGTTTTCCTCCGCCATAGACAAAGGCGAGCAACGCCCTATATCTATCTTTTTTTTGATAAACCTTTTCAAATTTCTGTTGGTTTATCTCGAAGAGTCTATGTTCATAGTACTCCCGAAAGTAAATGCCCCCGATTATGAGAACCTCGTTGACTATAACGATTATAATGAATAAGAATATGTTCTTCGTATCCTCTGATTCGTGCCCAGATTTTGCACTCAACAGAGTCTCTTTCAATATATTCTGCTTTGTAAGAAATTCCTTATCGATCCTTTCGATCTGTTGTTCATTATCTTTGATAATAGCCAAGTTCTTGTCGATATTGGTCTGATAATCTCTTCGCACCGAAACATAGTTCACCGGAGTTTCCGCCAATCTCTGACGTAGATCGTTATTTACTTTCCGAAGTGCCTCGTTGTCATCAATGTAAGTTTGTTTCCTACTTTCATAAACGGTTGCAAGACTGTCACCCTCAGACGTCAATCGGGTCTCAACTGCGGCATTTTTGAACACACTTGTGGTGGCAAGATTCTTCGATCCGGCGATTGACAAGTAGAAACTGGTTGCCACAATCACAAATGCAAGGGTGAACCAACCCCCCACTTGGAAATTGATCTTCTTACCATTGGTGAAGTAGTCGTCCGAAAAGTTTTGTATGAAGTACCGTTTGATTATCTCGAAAGTGCCGAGGAAGATCACTGAAAGCGTTAATGCTATCGTATTGCCGACTGCACCCTGTATGAAATTGATGGTAATTGTTTTCGACAATGCCGGGTAAACCAAGAAATATGCGAAGAATATTGCACTTATATTACCCAAGAAAGAGAACCGCCACAACCACGTGTCCAACCCTCTATTCCTCGACTCAAAATCCTTCTTATTTATCTTACCTCTTAACCTGTCATAACTCGTTAAATCCATGCTTGTGTTTATTTACCATAAATAGTAAAGAAACAATTATTATTCAATTACAAGCGACGATATCCCATCTTCATCTAACTGTACATTAATCAGATAATCAGGATTTATTTCGTGAACTTGTTCTATCACAAGCGTTTTTTTCATGCTATTTTTTATCATGTGGAGTATCTCAATGAATTCTTCCACACTACCTTCTAAATCGAGTTTACCCATCACCTCATCGAGCAGAAAAATAGTTGGTTTTGCTTTGACATTAATTTGATTGAGAGCAAATTTCAACACCACACTTGCAAATGTCCTTTCTTTGCCGCTTGCACCAATACAATCTATAACGGCAGATGGCCTATTATTGTAAGCCAATTTTGGCCTCAAATCATCTTGGTCGAGCCATACTTTGAACGGTGCTACCGATAATATGGTCTCCAAAGTCAGATTAATTTTAGGAATAATGTAATTCGACAACATCTGCCTGGGAATGCCATCCCTATGAACGCATTTTTTGTATAGATTCATCACCAAATCACGGTATTCCTGCGCTTTGAAATCGGTGACAAGGGTCTCATTATCTTTTATCCTCTTTTGTCTGTCACCTACCTTGCCTTTTAATATAAAAATGTTCTCCCTTTCATCAGTTTCCCGTGCTTCGAGTTCTGAAAGCCTCTTCTTTGCCGCTTCAATACCCTTCTCGATCCTGTGGTTCTCCTCGATTTGTTTTAGACTGTTCTCATGGTTGTCGATTTTTTGTTGAAGAATTTTAATCTTGAGTTCTTCGTTTTGAATAAGGGTTGGTAATTGGTTCAACTCTGTCTGCATTTCCTTACGCTTCTCAACATCGTTCTTGTCGTTGGTCAGATTGCCTATCTCAGCCAAAACATCCTCTAATTGGAGGGCAGCCTCTTCAATAGTTTTCTTTATGAGAAGGATTTCATCATTTTTGAGTCTGATGTTTTCCTGATGAACCGTTTTGTCGTTACTCTCCTTTTCATTAATCTTGGCGGCAACGGCAAACATTTCGGTCTCTTTTTCTTTGATCTTGGCGTCGATATGACTTTGATGCTCCGCAGTCAATGGCTGTCCGCACGTCGGACAAATCTTACTATTCTTTAATTCCGAAATGTCTTTTTTATATTTTGCACCGTCCTGCTTCAATCTAAATATATCGCCATTAATGATCTCAATAGCATGTTCCTCATCCCTGACGGCTTGTTCAACGGCTTTTATCTTCAACCTATCATTGTATTCAGCCAGTTTATGTAATTCCTTTTCCTTTATGAGGGTTTCAAGTTTTTGTTCGTCATAACTTTCTTTAAGAGGAACGATGTTTTCATTCAATACCCTCTCACGTGCATTATGTTCATCGATCTTGCGTTTGTACACATCTATCCACCCCTTAGTGTCCAAGACGTTTAAACCATAAATTTCAGGGTCTATGGTGTAAAGTTTTTTGGTCAATGTCTCAACATATGTCCGCCCAGTTAAAATGCGATATTGAATATCGGGCATCACAACCGTTTCTATATTGGTTATCTTACCGTCGAAATCCCGAATTTCCTCAACATACCCGGCATTTTCTACTTCTTTCATTTCAATGCTGCAGGTCACTCTTGGTTTATCATTCACGCTCTTCTGATATATTTTCAAACCTTCGAGTTTCTTGTCGAAGATATCCAATCCACTATCATACAGCAAAGAATCGATGAAAATCGCCATATCATTTGACAATATCCTGTTAAGGGTATCGGAAGTCGTCATTACTATCCGCATAAAGTTGTCATACGATCCAATAATAGATTCAAGTTTTTTTTGTGTTGCGACACGCTTGTCCTCATCCAACTTGTCAAGCAGGTTTCCGTCGTTCATTTCATCATCCGGACCTGGCAGTATATAATAATTGAACGTGGTAGGAGAGCCATTGATTGAACCATCCTTTGCCCGGCTAATGTCCGTTCTTTTCTTGATTCCGAAATACTCACCATTAGCCTCAATTACAAGGTATGCTTCGCAATACGAAGCACCATTTCGGTTATTGACAAAGCGGGAATCCCCATATTTCATACGACTCTCGGTTTCCAAAGACTTGGTGAAAAGGGCGTATGTTATCAATTTCATGATCGTTGTCTTTCCTGCAGTGTTGATTCCTGTGATTTGGAACAAACCGTCCTTGTCACGCCAATCGACGTCGAGAGTTGCATATGATGCGAAATTAACCCCACCGAATTTGATAATGTCCCATTCAATACCTGCGTCTTCCTTAATATCAATCAGGTTGAGGATTTCCTCATCCAATGCAAGAATATCATTAATAACATCCGGATCAGTCCCAATTTTTTCAAGGTATTCTTTGAATATCTCATGTTGGACGACTTTGTTGGAGATGTTTTGAAGGGTTATGTTCTCATTTACCTCGATCTTCTCGGTTTCAATGAACACATTTTTGTGTAAGATAATCGTGTTAGGGTGTTTGGACTTTATATAATGAAACAATTTTCTTTCATTGTCTTTCGTCCTTGTTTGGGGGAGGGTTTTCCACACAAATCTGACGTGCATTTCCTCTGTGGGATTCTCGATCTCGAAATCAAGGTCGTTGAAATCCATGTACGGGGATATGTCGACATTCTTGAACGAATGATAATTCCTGACAGGTACAAGTTCCGCTGTCTTGTTTTCCGTATTCCAAAGCATATAGCCGTGGAATTCACCGTCTCCTTCTGATATATCCTGCGCTATCAAAGAACCACAATAAGCCTTCGTCTGCTTGTCGTCAAGGAATTGTGCCTTGTGGATGTCGCCGAAAAACGATAAATCGCCTTTGAAATCGCTCAATTTGTAAAGCGACTTACTTTTCATCTCAAACCCGGTCGGGGTCTTACAACCATTGACGGGGTCGTGGAAAAGATCGATTGCAACATAATCATTATTTATTCTTAATTTTTCATAAATCTTCCCCTCCTTGGTCTTCCAAGGATTGTTCTTTGGATCACCGTGATGCCAAACCATCCACGCAACGTTTTCATCATAGAAAACATCTGTGTTGTTGTAATAGATTACATTGGGGTTGTTTAAAGTTTCAACAATAGCCTTAACGCTGTCAACACGTTTTAGATTCTTCTTCCGGCAATCGTGATTCCCACGAGTGATCCTTACGGGTGCTATCGTTGCCAGGCTGTTGAGAAAGCCGTTTGCAAGAATTAATTGCTCTCCCTGCAGGTCAAGATAATCGTGGACGAGGTCTCCGGCTATAACGATCCTGTCGGGTTTTTTTTCTGCGAGGGATTTGAGAAGGTTTTTAAATACAAATCTATATTCTTCGTTTCTTGTCGGGGTCTTGCGAATGTGAATGTCGGCAAGATGGGCAACGGTTTTAATCATAACGACATACTTTTTAACAAATATACCCAAAACATGAGCAGAGTGCAAGGGTTTTTAAAAATTGTCAAAACGGCAAAACAGACCTTTCTTTTCATGACAAATTTTCATGTTCATCCCTATGGCATGGTATTAGTAATACATACTGAAAGAAAAATAATTTTAACCTTAAATTTATAAAACCATGTTAGCAATAAGACACAAAAATTCACCGACATTGATCGACATTCTCGATCATTTCTTCAGCAATCCTACTTGCTGCGATACCGATACCGATCTTCCAGTAAAAACGCCCGTTCACGACATTATTGAAAATGATAAGGAATATGTTGTTGAAATGCTTCTTGCCGGGGTGAAGAAAGATGACATCACCATTGATGTTGAAAAAGATGCAATAATCATCAAAGCAGAACGCAAGGAAGTTAAGGATTTGAAATACAACCGCAAACAGAGTTATTTTGGCAAGTATGAGAGGGTGATCTACCTGTCGGACGATGCTGATGTTGAGAACATCTTGGCTTCTATGGAGGACGGTATTCTGAAAATCACTGTGCCGAAAACGAAAGACGTGAAAACCGTAAAGAAATCCATTGAGATTAAGTAATTATTAAAAGTCCCGGATTGAAAGGCGTTGGAAACGACGCCTTTTTCATTCTTGAACAGCGTATTCACATTTCCGACAAATTATGTCCGAACCTTCCGTGCTCTGCAACATTTGCAATCTTCGTCTTTCAATATTAAATTCTTCCGACTCATAATCGTGTTCATACAGATTACCGATCTTGTGTTTTAATCCAAAATCTTCACAGCACATATAAAGGTCTCCATTGGGGAGCATTGTGTTTTCATAAAACACCAAATCTTTATCGAAATGGTCGCAACGTAATCTTCCGGTCTTGAATACCGGATCGGGAGTTTCAAGATTGCCCGCCCTTGATTTTATATCAGGAGTATCCCCGTTCCTATATATTATTTCGATCTCGTTTGTAAATCTCGCTTCACCGTAGTTAAACAATCTTCTGTTGAAATTTTCCCCCGTGTATCTGTGAAAGAAAACTGTTTCGAATTTAATTTTCGAATTAACGAGCCTGTCAGCCTTCTCTTTGTCAATCCCCTGCATTGTCGAATACAAACCGATCTTGCGACCATCGTTGTATGTATATATCATCATATCAACAAATTCGGGATTGAAAAAATTCTCACCGACTCCAGCAAAATTGACGATGATGTCCTTATCAATGTTCTTCAACAAAATTTTGAGGTTTTCAAGTGTCAAAAGCCTCACATTTCTTCTATATGCGGTCAACAAAACTTTTTGGGGGCAATACCAACATCCAACGGGACATCCAACAATTGTTGATAGATTAATTTCCTTCATGAATCTCTTTGGAATTATTTTTTTTCAATTTCGTCTTGATGTAATTGACTCTGTTGCTGACCGTGGTGCTCGTGAGATTGAATTCACTACCAATCTCATTATAATCATATCCTTGCACGTATTTCATACTCAACAAAGTATAATCCTCCGGTGATAATTGGGTTGACAAATATGCAACAGAACTACTACTTTCGAAATCCGTACTGTAGGAAATGTTCAAATCCACTCCGGAAGAGCAGGTCACACAATAACAATTGTCAGGCATTATAATGTTGCAGCAATGTGAAGTGATATTACTTCTATACTGATCAATCATATAATTCTTGGCAACGGTTGTTAACCAAGTTTTAAAACCTGATTTCTCCCGATCGTATTTATCAAGATTGTAAAAGACTTTGATTAATATCTCCGATGTGTAGTCATCAAAATCACCGGAAGGCACTTTAAATTTATTTTGTTTCAAATAGTTCTCAACAACCTTTTTGTATTTGTTGAAAAACTCATCCTGCGCCTTAGTATTTCCGCTCAGAACGCATTGGATTAAAAGGTTTGTATCTTCGATCATAAGGTTTCTTCAATCTATATGTAAAATAATCATCAACGGTCAACCCCCTCGCCCCACGCAGACTTTTAATAACAGCATTTATACCCTGCTTCTTTCTTAATTCATCCAAATCATCATTCGTAGGAAGTTTAACCAATTTGACTCTTTCCTCGCAGCCTACATAGATATTTTTCAACTGATAAAACAGGTTGATAGCCTCTTTGTATGCGTCCGGGTCTAACAATACCACAACATCAGGTCTCAATTCTTTCAATTTTCTAAACAATGTGAGCGATAATGTTTTCCCAAGCATGGGTATACAATTAACAGGAAAACTGAACATTTCAAACACACCCTCAACAAGATATACAGTAGAATCCCAATTTACAAAACCTTCATTAAATATAATAGCGTCCTTATTCGATTTCGGATTATCGTATTTACCTTTTTTTACTTTTCTATCATAAGTCCTCGCAACAAAATAATTCACTTCGCCATTTGCATCGTAAGACGGTATTATTATCCTCTTTGCATATTTCCCGGTTGTGCAAAAACCAAGCCGATATTTCAAAATGATACTCTTGTCAATCATTCTGTCAAGTACCATATAACTATACGCCTCAAAATGTTCCGAATTTCCCCCTTCCATTTGAGAAAAATAAATCATTTCCTCCGGAAGTTGAACTGGGACGTATTCTTTTTCATCTTCCTCCCACGAATAATCATCACCGTAAATGCTTGCATACGATTTATAAATCTCGTAATCAGCATCCGATCCGAACATCCTAATCAACCTACCCAAAGAACCGGAGAATTTCGGTTCGTCGCACTTCCAACACCTGAAAACCCGTTTTGCGGTGTTGATTTCAAGGTTGAATTTTTCGTCAGGTTGGTGTAATCCTTCCCTTTCTTGGCAGCGGGGACAGTTGACCTGCACTTGCTCCGATTCCAAGTATCCATTGACATCTTCGAAGATGTTCTGGATTATCGAATGAAACTCTTCCCCCCTGATCATACACAAATATAAACAAAATTTGCCCCAAAACAAAGGAATTGGAGCAAATCGGGTAAGATTTCAGACGGTGTTGATGCTACACCCTGTATTTCCTTTTGTTTGCGAGAAAAGGAAAGAACGATACAATTTTTTCAAGGAATGCAGGAAATTTAACTATTAAATTTCCATTACCGGAGTTTAAATTATAACCCTTTGAAATAAAGTAGTTCTGCAATTCATCGAAATACTCGACAACTTTGATTTTCAATGCATTTTCATCTACTATTCCGGCATTGGTCTTCATTTGTTGGTATTCTCTGAATATCTTTGCGTAATCCTCTTTCGCCACTTCTGCTTCCTTCCGGAGTCTTTCATTCTCCTCGGTCAGAAGTGTCATTTGTTCGGTGAGCCAATCGGTACTCATCGTATTCGGACGGTCATCGACTTCAAGCAGATCATCATTCGCTTGTTCGCCGATTTTTGGAAGTCTGACTTCTTGCAAGAGTGTATTGGCCATCTGTTTGGCTTTCAAATCCCTTTCTTCTTCAGGTGTAAGGGTCTTTTCCTCTTCCTGTTTCTCAGACTTTTTATCACTTTTCGTGAATTTAAGTAAACCTTCTTTTCCCATGATTTATTCAATTATTAGATTGGTATTGAGGTGGGCGACCAATCCGAAAACATCGTTCCAAATAAATGCGTCAGCCGCTTTTATTGCACCGACGAAACCTTTCTTATGATGCCATTCCTCCGTACCTGTGAGGCTTGAGAGATACCTGACGGTTACACCCAAATCCTCGTTTAATGTTTTTAACTTATTGTCACCCACCGAATAACTAACATTCCTTTTCCTGTGGATGTGACCGACATGCCATTCGTGGAACTTCGTTTCGCTCCACATCGGTTTTGATTCTATATCACTCGCCATTATTAATGGCAACGAACCTTCTTTCTCCTCGCTACCATGCGTGAAACCAAGCAGTACATTACCAAAACGGTAATACTTCCTCGGTGATGCGCCGTCGTTGACACTCACCATTTCATCATCCTTAAACCATGCGAATAAATATTCTCCCATATAGAAACTACGTTCAAAATCATGGTTTCCTGGAATAACAATAACATCTACCGGGACTCCGGTTTGTTTCAATAGATTTATTGCGTCAACAAGCAATCTCACACCAATCTTGAACGTCTTTTGCCAACGTAAGTCCTCGTCTTGTTGAGTACCCTTGGTTGTGGTGTTGAATATCGTATCCGAATTGAAGAAATCGTTCCCAACCGGAAAGAGTATTCTTGAATAAGGGAATCCGCTCGCCCGGTAAACAAGTTTTTCAATTGCTGTCAAGAATCTCTCCCGTGCAATTTTCACATCGTAATTTTCCCCGGTTTCTCCACCCCAACCAAGTTTACCCAAATGCAGGTCGAAAATGGAAATTTCAAGTAGGTTATTTTCATCACCTTGTGAAGGAATGTGTGATTGAACATTAAGTATCGGTGGTCTATATTCTTCGACCATATCTTTGAATATTTGCACCATATCCAAAGTTTCCTCAATTTGGAAATTCTTTTCAAGACGTGCCTTGACTTGGAAGTTCTGTATTGTTTCGGCGAAATCACCTTTCCAACTTGTGACATCCCATTTATTAACGATATAATCCTTGACTTTCCACAAGTTCAGATCAACTTGGCAGATTTCAAGCAATTCGTCAAGGGTTTTGATGTGATCAGCAGGATAGTTCATGCCGCTCTTCCATTCGATTTCCGCTTGGCCTCCATTGGCATTGAACTTAGTCTGTTCACCTTTTGTCAAGGGAGGTAGGTCTTTAGGTTTGGTTTCAGGACCTGGAAATTCTCCATGTGTTTGTTGATCGTAATATTCTTTCGGTGGTAGTTCTACAAATGGTATGGCTGAAAGGTTTTCGTAACGTTTATACGCCGTATCGAACATATTGAACAGTTCTTCGTTGAGGATACCCTTTTCGTATAATTCGTAGACTTTCGCCTTGGTGTTCTTTACATAAGTATCGGATTGGTCACACAATACTGACGCCTCTTTTACTGATACTTTGTTTTTAATCGCATAATTAATGATTCTTATCGCTTTTTCAATCCGTTCTCTTTTCATATAACAAGAAATTTTAATAAAAAGTCTTATTTTATATCAAACTTACCTGATAAATACCAAAAACGCAAGGTTTTATAAAAATACATTGCCGTTTTTTTTCAGAAAAATCAAATTTTCTTCGATCTTCTTACATTCATTGATAAAAGCGATCTCATTTTCTATCGACATCTCGAACCATTCACCCTCTCTCCGAAGATGGGAGTGCCTTGCCTGTAATGCTCTTTCGATTTGAAAGGCATAATCGGATGGATACGTTTCAACCAATTTTAAAGGAGATTGATTCCCGGTTTGAAGTTCCCCAACCCGTTGCCGGGGATGTTTTGAAACGCCGATTTTGTAATAACTGTTTTCCAGTGATTGGATCAGATATACGTATTTAATTTTGTCTTGCGGATTTGTTGGTTTCAACATGATTTATTTAATAATCCCCAATTGTTTTAACCCGGCATACCCCACGGCATAACTATCAGACATATCGAAGCACATCTCCCTCGGCTCATTGCTCTTCTCCTTGTAAACCCATTCGATTTGAGGTTCTAATTTACATACCTTCTCCCAAATGTATAACTTCTTTTGATCCCTGTATTTTTCGGGGAAGGAAAGAGTTTCGATCTTCTGTCCCTTCTTGTATGAAACCCTGACAAGTTCGGAGCAAAATGCCTTTCTTGAATCATAAACACTGATTTTCACCGGGTATATATCGAAGATTAGAAACATGATATACCTGCAAATGCCATTGAAACCGAACAGTAACGCTGCTGTTGATGGGTTGTTACTCCCACCCAATGGTTCTTCAACAATGATATTGGCAATTTCGCCGTTGAGGTTATTGAAAATGTGGTTCTTATATTCAAGAACCCACTTCTTAAAAATCTCAGCCTTATGAATTTCCCTGTCGACGACCGGGACTTTCTTACCTATTTTTAATTCAAGGTGTTTGAGTTCAATCAGTTTCCCGTTACTGTCCCATAACGCACTACCGATATTAGTGGTGCTAATGTCCAATGACCAATTATATTTTTCCATAACTTATTGAACTTTAACGTCCTTTGTTTCCTCAATCAGGGATTGGATTTTCTTTGGGTTGTCAAGATAAAGCCTGATCAAATCTTCGATCACCCCCCCGATTTTTAGACTCTTCCCTTTGCAAAGCGATTTGAATCTATTATGCAACCCTCCGTCGATAATAATAGATTTTGGCTTCGCACCGTTGAGTGCAAGTAAATCTTTCATATTTATTATAAATTTTTTGTTCTCCATTCATAATAAATACTGAAGGATTATAAAAAATTATAAAATTTTATGATTATTTTGAATAAATAATGTGGTTCAATTCTTTCAGGATACCGTTTTCTCTCGCAAACGCATCCTGTTCATACGGCCTTTTATCGTATGGAACTTCCATCATGTCGATCGTTTCACCCTTATAAATCACTTTCGGAACTCCAATTATTTGAATGAGTTCGCCTTTTTCCATCTGATCCAAATGAATCAATTCGTGTGAAAGGAATTTTTTTACTGAAATCGGCAAAACGCCTTTTTTTATAAGAATTATGTATTCGTGGGGATGGTCGTCGAATTGATTCTTTTGAATAAATCCAGAAATTTCATAATTATCATTACCCCATTCTCTTGGAAAGTAATATATCGTAACAATTGCCGTGTCGTATTTAAGAATCCTGTTCAATATCACCATCGCCAAAGTGTCTGCACGCTTGTGTTCAGTGTAATTGTTCACAATCATCGTTTCCGGAAAATCGAAATGTCTAAATCTCTTCTCCCGTTGAATGTTTATAATAATGGTGATTATTATCCCGATTGCAAGTAATGCAAGAAATATCACGAATATCAGCCAAGATTTTTTCATAATTAAAAATCAACTGCGAAAACAATCGTTCTTGAAATGCTTGAATTCTTTGGGACGGGGTTGTTCAACTTACCAATAGCCACAAGGTTCTTTTCGCTATCATACAATCCTATTTCTGTAATATACACCGGAGACGCACTGTCCCACGTCGGATTCGTTGTCGAATTAAATTGATTGAGTGGTAGATTTATTGCCAAATCCATTGTATAAGCGATCGCTTTGGCATCGGCAGACACATTTCCAATGAAATATTGTTCTTCTCCAAATGAAAGCGCATCAGGTGCTGTTTTTTCGGGATAATCAAGATATTCAAGATTGTAAATCGGCATCTCAACAATATTATTGTACTTGTAGATCGGGACTTTAAAGATGCTTCCACACAAGTATTCTGAGGTCAACAATTGTCCAACGGTAAATCCTGTATAATAATCCTCAATTTGGTTAGTCACGTCGTATTTTCTCCAATTGGAAGCAATCGGTTTCACGTCATTAAGGCTGCTGTATGCGTTGTTGTTTATCAGTTGAACGAGCACATAAATTTTGTTTACAGTATATCCAGTACCACCGTTAAAACCTGCCGCCAAAAACTTGAAATCGTCAACATCATTGAAATAAATGTTGACTTCCTTGTTAACGACAGTCTCCAAAGGGAGGCTATTGATATAGTTGCAATGAATTGCTGTGCTATATCCATTGCCGGGGGTCGTCTCCAACAGGTAACTGAAAAATACTGTGTATCCGTTCGCCATAGTATGTATAAATAGTTAGAATTTCAATATCATATTATCCCTGTCAACATAAACCACACCGTATGTGTTCGTCCCGCCTGTTAACGAGATGTTCGGGTCGAGCCAATCCGTATAAGCATTCAAATCAATTTGGTAATCAGGTATGATTAAATCTTTTGAATACCTGTATTTAAAATATGTCTCAATAAAACCTGCCTGAAATGAGATCGTTCCGGCTATAGTCTTAGATGGTCCACTCATAGATTCAATAACTTCGGCATGTATTTGGTCACTAACATCGAGATAGGTGAACTGACTACTGCCCGTGACACCTGTAATTGGATTTATGGCAGTTATTGAATATGATACAGTTCTGTTTGACGCTAATGGCTCACCATTCAATGTTTTGAACCATAAATAAAGCATTATGTTCGTATCCACCGGGGTATCACCAAAATAATGCTCTGAACGATTCGTGGCATCTTCATTGAATATCAACAAGGTGTCTTGTGATTGGCCGACAACCATGCGATCCCCCGGAACAACCGTTGTGGTTGTTGTTGTAACGAAAGGATCGACGATTATTTCCTTTTCATAAACACATCCATTCGAATCAGTGAAAACAAGAGTATATTCTCCATCTTCCACATCAATAAACGAATATGTCCCCGTCTCAGTATGAACGTTCGCCGGAATGAAACTCGGTGTCAGTTCAACTGTAACAGGCATCGCCCCGTTTGTTATAGTATAAAAAATCGTCGCCGCCATTTATTCAATTCTATTATTCTATTGAAGGAACTGTCCCTCCACCTGTTGTTGGAGCAGCACCGCTTACATATGAAGTTTCATTCGTCCTTTTCGTTGTTGATGTGGTGCGTGTCACATCTTCACTTCCACTCACTGCATGGATACAAACACATCCTTTTGTTGCAAAATAATGAGTCAAATCAGAACCAACTGTGACATATGATTTACTCCAAAATACATAATTGGAAAGAGCGGATTTTGTTATGTTGTTCAACACCAACGAACCATTCTGTGAAACGATATGTGTCCCACTGGAAGAAAGTGCAGTTGCTTTAGTGGTTTTTGTTGCCCCTTGATAATAATATGCACAAGAATAAACCGCCCTGAGTGTATTTTGGGTGTCCGTATTCGCAATAAAATTAATCGTCACATCAAAAGTTTCCGCATCCGATAAATAACCATCAAGAGCCAAACATGAACTGCGAGTCCATTCTATTCCACCACTATCTCCGTCCAACGGGTCCATCGTATTCGTCAAGGTTTTAAAACAAAGTATTGCAGGTCCAAGAGTTGGAGGTGCTGCCGTTGTTGTTGGTGCAACATAATTAAGATTCGATTCCTTGCAATATGTGCTCTGAACAGGTGCACAAGATAATGTAAACGTCCCCGTATTAGCCGTAAGTCCTGCGACTTTTATTCTCGCATATCCGCTTCCTTCGAGTGCGCTTGTCTGCAATGATGTGCTCAGACTCCATGTTATTGCATCTCCATAATTAACTGTTTTTGTAATGTATGTAATGGGATTGCAAGAATTGTTAGCATTGAGATACTGCCCAAAACTTACGTTTGTGCCACCACATGTCGCACAATTAAATGAGACACTATTGTTTGTGTTATTCGTATTGCACGTGACAAGGCATAATTTAACATCATAACTTTCACCAGGTTGCAGATTTGGACTTGTGCAAAGGCACGTGTTTCTGTATGCACAAGATTTTACACTTGGCATATATCCCTCACCAACCAACATAATAGTCTTTGGAGTGGCCAAATCCGGTATGTAATGTGCCGGAGTTGAACGTGTACAACCGCTAACATTTCCAATTTGGTCTGTCACTTTCACACAATATGAAGTGTTCGGTAACAACGAACTGATCGTCACACAAGTACCAGAATAGTCGATTCCTTTTTGGTAATCGTATGAACAAGCACCAACCGCTTTGCAGACCTGAATGAGAAACGGTGGTTTATCTCCACATATCTTGAATTTAATTTCCGCCATAATTAACTGATTGTTACCGTATTACTATAATTTCTTTGTTCTATTATTATATTGTCTTTCCTCACCCTCATCGAAATTTTATACACTCCATCCTCGGTGACAGGTATGTATGTCGTGGACATTCCATTAGCACTCACCCAATTCAATGGAACTGAATTGGATTTGTATACACTGATTTCAACGGCAGCGTAACCAGTTAAGAGTGCATACATTGGCATGGTCATGTAGTTGCTTACCGAGATATATGTGCCCATGTAACCCGATGTGTATGATGTGGTGATTGTCGTATTCAACAATGGCGTCGGTATTGCTATATAATCCTTCTGTACATAGAGATATGGTGTGGATGTACCTTTATCACGAATATAAATCGTATACTTAGCCTTCGGCGTCGATGGCAGAGTGATAATATTCGATGTCTGCCATGCAGGATCACTTAACAGCGGATATGTTCCGACCGGATACGTCCCATAAGGTTTGGCAATGAAATATGGTGTTAATCCATATGGATCACCATAACCGCTTATTGTTATTCTATATTGATTACCACTTGTCGGAGCAATCGTGAAATTAGAATTCATTATGTTACTTGTACCTGTCACGTCGTATAAACTTAATATGCTTGTCGGATCGGAAAGTGTCACAATTGTTGTCGGACAACCGAGTGCCCCTAAGTCATAAACTGTCACATAATACGTGCCTTCAGTCAAGCCAGTGATTTTAATACTAATATTTGGGTTGGCTATTGGTTCGAAATAAATCATACCTGTTGCACCAGTAACACTGAGTATGAGTTGACTTCCCGGAATATTACCGTCGATGTCATAAATCATCAACCAACCGTTCGAACCACCAATCACTGTTGGACTGACTGTCTGTACATTAAATGTAATTGTACATGGAGCACAACCGACAATGACACTATCATTAACGCCAACAGTATAATCCGGGAGAGTCCACGACCTATTGGACTTGTATGACATGGCAAACAATAACTCTTGGTCTTCAATAACGAAAATCTTCAAATTATTGAACACTTTTCCCACTATATTACCATCCTCATCGGCCAAATCATAATAAGAGGTGGTTAGACCGGACAAGGATTTGACTGATCCTGTAGCACTCAATTTCAACCCCAATGTGGCTTCCGATTTTTTATGCCACATTATTGTCGGAAGATAGATTTGTGGTAATTTAGCGGGGTCGTTCATTCCGAATTCCTCTGCATATGTATTTGAAGGAGAGGAATTGGTGTAATGAATCACCCCCAATTTTTTATAAACAGGTGATTGTCCTTGAATATATGAAACAAAACCACCGTATATCCGTGAATCGAAATTCACATATTTTGTGTCACCTGATTGAACTCCGGCAATTTCATCCGTAAAAATTATTGATAGATTCCAAAACGGAAATGTCACCGTAGGGCATTGACAATTCTCCAAGAACGCCAAGACGCTTTCGTTGACGAAATCGGTCGAATATTGATTGAACGCTGTGTTTCCAGAGAAATTAACATAATTGTAGAATACGAGAGCACCTGCTGTAATACCTGTTGCACCACTCGTCATTCCACTGAAATTCGGTAATTCCCGATCAACAATAGCGGTTAAATTATTTGTTGAAAGTTTTCCGGAAACATCAACAATTTTATACATCAAGAATGGCTTTGGATCGTATTGTGAAGTCCATATTCCGCTTGTATCACCACCATAAGTGGTAGTCCATTTAATCAACAAATAATCCCCCGGTTCGGGTTCATTGACATTTGCAAGGTATTGTGGGGATTTACGTAATGCGAGAGTTGTTCCACCAGTAACATTTGAAATCAACACCATTACATCCGGTTGTTTGATATGGTCAGTATCTGTTATGAAAGAAAAACTATTGCCACTTATGTTGAAAAAACCAAGAGTTTGAACTGTGTTTACAACGGGTGTTACCGTTACAGGAATGCTTGAGATTTCATTATACTCGCTATCTGTCGTACTTTTCTTGATGAAGGATAAAAGACTCGGATTCTTGTCCGCAGGTCTCAGTATTTGTGAATAAAACGGCGTGTATTCATCATCCACGGCTTCCACTTCGGAATTGAATTGATAATCCATTTCGCTATCACCAATGGCGAAGTATTTGAAATCCAACAATCCTCTGGACAGTTGCTCCCTGCCTTTCGAAGTCAGTTTGATATTTAAAACTACTGGGTCTTTTTTATCGATGAAAGCCATTTTATTTACATTTTAACATAAATACAATTAATTTTACTTTATGGTCTGCATACATATTTTTTATAACACGTTCCAGGTATCACCGGGGTAATATCAGGACTTGCTGACAAACTTTGAATACAAAGATCAGCGCACGTACCATTGCTCATGGTATTTAAAACACCAATATAATAGCACAAACAATCGTTGGTACACATTCTAATTGTACCGCTATAACTACTTGGATGTGGTCCACCGCTTGCACTTGTTAATGTATGTGTGCATTTCAATGTGAACGTACCGCACACACCACCCTTACAATAGATTTTAACGAATGCAGTTCCGGCATTGATAAGAAGTAACGATCCTCCATAAGAAACATCAATACTCTGATATGTCGTCGTCATTGCCGGAAGAACGCAGAAGCAACCTGTGTCATATTTGTAACCATCAAGATCAACACCTCCATAGATTCCATGCAGACATACCGTCCTTGAAACAGGTGTGGTACTTAAACAACGACAATTCGAGCATTTTGTGATGGTAGGATTTATCGACGGATCGACACCAATACTACCAATGATGGTGGTCAAACATACGTGACTGCACGAACCATTATTACCATAAGCACTGTTAGCAAACTGTATTGTATCACCGTAATTAATAATCATTGACCCGGTAAATGCATCATTATTTGTTTCCCCGATAGCCGATGAAGTGGTGTGGGTTGCTTTATTGACAAATGACGACCCACCATTCGGCTTACAGGTAAACTGCAACGTACTTGTTCCACCCCAAACCGAGGCTTGTGTTAGATTATAATTTATTGTGACGTATTGTCCTGTTGCCAACGCAGGAGTGATTGTGAGCGTACCACTTCCGCCGTTTGTACCACCCGCAGTTTCACAAAGTGCTGCAACCGTAGCCACTTTCGGCACGGTGACCGCTCTGCAAACACAATTTTCAGCCGCCACCGGACTGACTGATGGAACAAGACCAATAGAACCTCCCACAGTTCCTAATGAGAGTTCAGCACAAGAACAATAACCCGCACCGGGTGCACTTAATGCAATACAATATTTCACCGAATCACCATACCTCATGGTGATAGTTTTTGTTGTGGGTGAAGAAGAATTGAAAACATCAACCACAACATGATCAGCAACACAGCAAGCACCACTTCTACAAAGTATCGTAGTTGTCGATGTACCACCACCGGACGCCGGATTTACTCCAAACAAATTAATATCCAAACATTCTCCTGAAGGTAATGGTTGACTCAACATGATTGAACCACACGTTACACACTGCGTTGGTGACGATACAACAGATGTTGGAGTTCCAAGACAAATTGTGACATCTTGCGTTGGATTATATGCATTAAGCGTTACAAAACAATTCGTGATATCTATTGTCGGTTGGAACGTCCTATGACCGTCAGCATCCGTTAAACAGAAACTGGAAATTGCTTCAGAACCCAAGTTTCCATATATCGTCCGAAGTTCATAACACATGACATCCCCCTGTCCAAATGAAAGATTAACCAATTTTTCTTCATTTGGGTTGACGATTGAACAATATGTTTGAGTAGTTGAATTGCATCTGAAAATAACGCACGATACTGCTGCTGTTCCAACTGTTGTAGCATTTGCAAGAAGATTGACTGTCACACACTCCCCAACAATAAGGTTCGGAGTTACACACACTTTACCAGTCTTATACGACACACCTCCACAAGTCACCACGCCCGCATACTGTCCGGTCAACACCAATTTAACACTTTTTGGTGCTAAAGTCGGTGTAGTACTTGCAAGTAACAGGTACATATCGATTATTTTCGATTTTTTGAACAATTCAGCACCATTATAAAAATCACGAATTTGAAAACTATATGTCTTACTGTAATCCAAACCCAAGAATGTGGCATTACTTTGCCATCCAGAATCATATGTTGTTCCAGACACCCTGTATTGTAATTCACCATTGGCTTGGCCTGCATTTACAATCCTTGCACCATTGTCAAGGAATTTATATGCGAAGAAATCATCATTCAACATATCGTGTTCGAACGGATATCCAGGATTATAATAACTTGCTTCGTTAAATAGGTTCTCTTTAGTTATTTCACTCTCAATCTGTTGAGTATCAAGGAAATCAATTACCCTCCTGTCAAAATCGATCTTCGATATTGCTTTCAAATCAGAGCATGTCAAAGCCACATAACTTTGAGATGTCACCGGATTGGTGTCACATGTAATCGTGAACGGGTTCATCAGGTTGCGGCATACGATTGCACTATAATTGGTGCTGATCCCGCTGCTGATCACCTCACTTAATTTAAGTATGTATTTCCTTGCATTATCCATGATTAAAACAATATATTGGCAAATGTCTTCTCAGTTTCTTTAATTTCTTTCACATAATTGAACCCACAATACTTGTTACTGCATTCAATCTCTTTATTGAACGGCGATTTTTGATAATTGGTCTTCAAAAAATAAATACCGTTATTCAACACCGCACCCGCATTATGAAAAAGATGCGTTTCTTCCCATCTTTTCATAGGATCAGTCGCCCAAGAAAAATTCAATCTTTTAGTTATTTTTGTTTTATGCCCGGCACGCCATGCATTCCATAACAACGCCCACATGTCCGCAGTCCAAGCCTGTATCGGGTTCTCCGAGTTGTATTTATACGATGTGGCAATCATATGACTGAACAAGTTTTCGCTATCGTTTTCAACCTTTTTCCAAAAATCTGCATCAACGTTTTTCATCAAATATTGCGCACCCCCGGCATTTTCATCATTCATCTCGACCACTTTCGGGTCTATACCGACAATCTCACACATTTCCATGAACAATCCCTCACCCTTGCTCTTAATATATTTGCTGTCAATATATGAACGAGTATCGCTCAAATACCAAACATCGTCTTTTTCAAGATCGCTCGTTTTTAGTTTCTTTGTGAATATCACGTCAGGGTCAATGTAAAATATTGGTTCATTCTCCAATTCGGGATGCTTCTCGAAGAACTTGGAAATAATATGCGGCCTCATCGATGATGAATATTGCGGACTTGTCCTTGTATCATTCAACACATGAAATTGAGCATTCACATTGCCACTTAAAATTCTCATAAGAGTTGCACTCGGCTCGCAAGTTCGCTTGCCAATGAGATAAATAACATCCTTTTCCAAACCAAATTTTTTGAAATTATTGATTTGGACAAGCATCTGCCACAAAAAATAACTGTTATCCGGTAACGCAACCAATATTTTCATAACTATAACGTTTTATATGCTTCCATAATAATCGAACTGCCTGGCACGAACGAAAAATCACCCATGCTTGGCGTAACATCCACCACTTCTACCGTAAATACTGTCTTTGACAAAGCGTCTGAAGTTATTGCTGTGGCTTGATTCTCAAATACGATATATAACGAATCTGAGTTCACCAATGAGACAGTTTGAGTGATGCCTGTATATGCACCCGGCGTATCACGACTGATCGTCGGACCGACTTGGCCATCATTTAATGTAACTTCCGCCATCGCCCTATAAGTGTTAGAAGAAGAACCTGTTAGGAACATGTCAAACCTCAATCTCAACGTAACCTCATATCCCGGCGGTATCAACGGCTCAAAAAGTATGTCTCTGGTTTCATACTTGGCAATCCCCGTACCTCCACCAATCGATATTTGAGTAAAACTCGACTGATAAAGAGTTATCAATGAATTATATGGTGCTTGTGTCGTCGTCGTGGTTGTAATGGGGTATGAAACAATAATATTATCGATGATAAGATTAACACACAAATCATCAATCCTGACATTATCATCAGTCCATTCAACATCCACCGATTTGGGTCTTTTCAGAAATGTGCTCCCATCGTCACCGAAGTAAAACAATGCGGAGTCCTGATTAACACCACGTTTGTATGTGAATTTCTGCTTAGTGAATATACTATTCCTTATCAAAAGTCCCGACTTTCTCAGGATTATGGTTGCCGACAACATTTGATCAACAAACCTGTTGAAAAAAGTGTTGTATTTACTCAAAAATGAATATAAATTGGCAAATGTGTAACCATTTGATTGCAAAGGATTACTATCTGCAAGTCTTGCCCTATTGAGATAATCAATATAAACCCTTAAAAGCGTTGGATACCACCCACCTTTGGAATCTGTAACAGTCTTCCTGTTTGTGGCGTTTATCATCCTTTGCTCCATCAATATCAAGAATTCAAGGAACGACATTTGACTTATGTCACCAAGACCGAAATTCTCACCGATCACCGGAGCAAAAAATTCATTACCCCCAACAAGATAGTAAACACTTATGACACTGCCATATTTCAAACCTTTCGGTAGGTATATCTCATACGGATTATTGGTATTCAATGAATAATCTGTACCCGGTTCGAGTGCAATACCGTCGATCAGGACCTTAGCCTCGCTTGCGGCATTTAACTTGTAATTGAGTTTATAAACGTATTTATTGGCGGCATTGTTGAAATACAATTTCCCTGTACTGAAACTGTCGATCCTGAAAACTTCATTTCTTGCACTGACACCCGCATTCCCCGTAACATTTATATAAACAACTTGAACCATCGGATTGACAGCCAAATATCCAATAACATCAGTATTTTGAATAACGATTTTGGTTGGATCATACGGGTCGATGATGTAATCTGCATTGAACTGCCCATTTCCTTTTGTTAATGCAATCCCGTTGATCGTTAATTGAATATCCCCGCTTGCTGGTGACGGAAGTTCCACAACCGTACCTGAAAGTTTCGCACTGACCCTTGTGACCATATATTGGACACTAATTCCTGTTATGGGTGTTGATGTTGTGCCTGAGTATATGTATGTTGCTTGAATGACATCTCTACGATTACTCAAATTGATCGCCGGATTTGTTATCGTGAACGTATTCCCGGAAACAATATAATCGCTTTGTCCAACCATATCGGTTGGTATGCCCGTGGTAGTCCCAGATTTTGGTGCATTCAAAAGAATTCCATTATACCTAACTTCAAAATCTCCTTGCAGGTCATCGACCGACACTGGAAGAGTGAAAGTACTTTGTGATCCACTGACACCCAATGAAAGATTAACATAATTGTATGAAAGAGTATATCCGCTTGAATTTGCCGGGAAATCAGTGTATTTTATATATCTGTACACATCATATTCAATTCCACGTGCCGTATCGAGAGAAATATCAACCTCTTTGGTGTTGATCACCAATTTACTGTCCTCTTGATAATATGTTGGTGTGGTGTCGTGCTCCCTTGTCGTTGCTCCGGTTTGAATCCAAGATTTTTTGTTGTCAACTGTTTGTTGCAAATCAAATCCTGCCATCCTGAACACATCAAGATATCTTTGACCGCTGTCTGTATTACCCGAAATTTGAAAGAAAAAATCGTTGGTTTCCAATGGTGCTGCAGGATAACCGTCAGTATCATATGGTAGTGAATTCGTCGGAAAATCCTCTTGGCTCAATGTCACCATGTTCGGATTTATCTTGCCGTCGACAGTGTAGACATATTCTGTGATATTAATAAACGGTTCAGGGATGCCGATTATCATGAACATCGATTTTATCGCTTCACGTGTACCCTTGGCTTTCCAATAATAATTGGTATTCATTATGATTCTACGCCAAAGTTCGATATCAATTTCCGCCGGAAGTAAATCTGTGTTTAAATTTCTCTCTTGATCGTCAATAGATAAAAGACTATCCACCAATTCACTTTCATTAAGAAGTGAAAAGTAATCCCAACCAAATGTTCTCGCCAAATTCCTTATTACTTGGTCGGGGGCATTATTTACCTTATCGTATGTTACTTTATTGATATGAACAAGGGAATCAATGAACTGTCTCATTTGATCGAATTCCCTGCCGTAAAGTCGTAAGAGTTTGGTCATCTTACCCTGATCGGTGAGATCATAGGTTTTAAGTGATTCCGGAGAGAGAAATCTTGCAATTAAATCGGTTTTCACTGCATCATACTTCGCCCCAACCGTCAACATACCCTCAAGGAATGCCCTGTAAGTTGAATTATCAATATCGAGATTATATTTGTCACCTGTTGACCACGTAAATGACACATCAGTGTATATAACATCCCCATTTTCAAGCAGCAAAGGTTCTTTTATTATAAATTTGAATCCATTTACTCCATCTCTTTGAGATATCAGATATTTTTCATAATCATCAAGTTGTGTCCTAAATTCCTCAAAAACATAACTGTTGGGTTTGATGTGGAAATCAAAATATCCAACGGTCGTCCCGGTGAGTGTTGAAAATGGATTTCCAACGGTTTTCACAGTCAAATATGGTCGTCCTGAAGTGTTTCCCGTATAACCAATAATCTCATGGGTATTATCGTTTGAGTTTACTGACGTCCAAACGATATAATTACTATATGATGCATTAAGATTTTTAAATTCTTCAATCCCTGTCGCCCCTGTTTGTAGATAGTTGTATATCAGATTAAACTTGTTGATGATACAACCCACCGGGATTTTGAATGTCGAAATGTTCGACGGCACATCAAAAGAAAAATCAAAAACGGTTGAATTACCATAAACCCCCGTGTTTGTGCTTAAAAACAGACTACCGGGATAGTTTAATATTATGTCTTGTATGGACGTTCTTAAAAATTCGTAGGCAGAACCGTATCTGACAAAAGTTTTCAAATCCGATCTATCGAGATTCAAGACAGCGTTCACCGTATAATCATACAATATCTCAGATTCAACGGTTGAATAACCCAACGTCTCCAACGTAACAGGACGAACAAAAGTGCTCAACTCTGTAGAGTAATCAATCGGCACTCTTTGATCAAAATTCGTTGTGACTGAGAAACTTCCAAACGAAAATACCGTTTGAGAAGCCGTATTGTTAAAATTAACGCCGTTCAGATTCGAATCGAGGTTGTTATTTACGACTTTTACTTTTGCCACAATTTTAATGTTTTATATAAATACGGTAAAACGAAAAAGATTGTGGCCGCACCGTAATTAAAACCTGTAGTCCATCCCCATATAATTCAGCAACGGTGAGATCATTCCAAACGATTCCATATTAAATGGAGTATTTGTGCAATGATAGATTTTGAGATAGTGATCGTAATCGTAAGAATTTCCCCCGTGATAAACATAGACGTATAAATGCGGCATCCCTTTAATAAGAAGTTCTTTTAAATGAAAGCATTTGGCAATTTCAACATCTTCACCATATTGAATATCATCGGGATATTTGTAATCAATACTTGTTTTGAACATGATTGATGAAGGTATTCCACCAATATAATTATGTATTGACCATCTGTTTGTCGATAGAATATGTGTGTTCTTGAAATACATCATGAACTCCGTCAAAAGACAATAATCGTAATCATCTCCAATTATGGCTTCGTATTGTTTCTCAATTCTTTCTGCATGACAGAGATCATCATCGTCCCATTGAACACAATAATCTCCGGAAGCATGATTTATCGACACATTTCTCAATGCCCCCATTGGAAGTTTGTGCTCATGATAAACCAATTTGATATTATGATCCTTATATTTATTCAAAAGGTCTATTAATCCATTCCTGGTCTCAGTATCACAATCAGTTACCACCACCAATTCCTTATTTTTCCAAGTTTGATTGGCATAACAATATAATGCCCCATCAATAATTTCCGGGTTCACCCCCCTGGTGACCATAAGACAACTAATCAGCGGTTTTTCCTTGTTCATATTCCTAATATCTGTATTCAAAACCCGCCTTATCGAGCATTGGCGTCACCTTATCGAGAACATCCATGTCAAAAGGGATTTTTGTTTCATTATATAAACTGAGATAATGATAATAATCATAACAGTTATGCCCATGATAGTTGTAAATATACAAAAACGGCATATTATCTACAAGACAACATTTTAATTTTGTATTCTCAGCGATTACAGTATCCTCACCCAAATGCGTTCCATCAGGATATCTGTATTTAATATTCTTCCTAAACATTATGCTTGCGGGCTTACCAACAATCGAATAATGATCCGGCCATCTGTTCATCGACAATAATTTGGTGTTTCTGAAATACATCATGTAGTTCTTGAGAAGGCAATAATCATATCCTTTGCCATCAATCAAATGAAAAAATTGCTTTTCAATCCTTTCCGCATGATAAAGATCGTCATCATCCCATTGGATACAATAATCTCCGGAAGCGTTCCTGATTGAAACATTTCTTAAAGCACCTAATGGCATTTTTTTGTCCGGAATGGCAAGTTTAATCTTTTCATCCTTGTATTTTTCCAAAAAGGCTTCAAGGCATTCCAAACTTATTGGATCACAATCAGGAACTATAACAAGTTCCTTGTTCTCATATGTTTGCGATATATAGCAATATATTGCATTATCGATGAAATTCAAGTTGGCTGCCCTCGTAACCATGAGGCAACTAACCAACGGTAATCCTGGCATTGCAAATAAACGTTTTAAAAACTACTGCACTTCGCTCGTTATGTCGTCGAAATTCTGCGTTTCGTCGATATTTTCTCTTTTTTCCTTAACTTCAAACAGTGGGACGTTTGTGGTATCATCCTTGATTTCATACAGGTTAATTTGTTTGGTTATCGCCCTGTCTTTATTGTAATATGTTAAAATGCCTTTTTGAACATCTTTAATCTGTTCACCCGCCACAACATCCATTATCGTGTCAAGCGTGTTCTCCACGAGTTCAACTTCGATTGTCAATGGGGTAAAAAATGTATTTGATAACAACATTTCTTGTCCCGGCGTGCCGATGAATGGATATGAATTCGGCTTAACGTCCGATGAACTGCTTGGCGTTAATTGAATGAAAACAAGTGAACCAGAATCATCGAAACGGTATCTTTGTGTTTTCTGACTCGTGTTTCCAACATTCTCGCTAACCGCCACAACCTTATTCGAAGTCACCACATACCTGAAAACATTGCGTAATTTCGTATTGTCAGAATTAATGTACTCAATACGGTATCCTTGCAAAGCATTGTTTGCCCTCAATCCATCAGGAAGATCATTAAGGTTGACCACCAATCCTTTAATCGTAGGAAGTGCCGACAAAACACCGCAATCCTTAATCTCGATAGGTTCGAGCACTTTGGGTTTTATGTAAATCGTATAAATCCCCAATTGATTAAAAATTGATGCGGGAAGTCTCAGGTTATAAAGACCTTCCAAAAGATTTTCATAGCCAACCCGCTGTTCACTTTGCGGCAGGTAGCAATACGACAACATATCACTTGGCGATTCGATCTTGAATATGTCGTCGTTCAACGTCTGCCTGTCAGGGATATAGTTGTAATAAATGTCGATGTCTTCGATGCTGACATCTGCAGGTCTTGTTATACCGTATGTTCCTATCGCCATTTTAACTGTTTTGTATTATGTTGAAATATTTTCCGCCAGCATATGTCTCCAAATCCAAAAGGTTTCTAACGAATTCTAACTTATAATTCTTGTCGAATGCCGACACCTCCTGTCTGACTATAAATACATCATCGTCTATTTTTGGATTACTAACGATCTTTTCTTTATCCGGATTTTTGAATATCGGTGCTGAAATAAAATCAGGACTGTTTGTACCTTGCGCAGTGAATGAAAACGTCGTGCAAAGTGTGACCCCATCCGAAATCACATCAACATAACCCATACTGTTTATATAATAGACATAGCAACTGCCCTGCACCGAAGCGTTGTAATCCACTCCATCACTAACCGATGAACCATTGGAAACATACTTTTCCTCATATGTGGGATTTACAGCATATTTTTCCAATTCGCTCAACCTGCTATATGTAGTACCCGTTACTGTCATTTTTATTCTATTTCATATCCAACCACCGCTTGTTGATTTTTCAAGAAATATATTGTCATACCATATCCAATCTTCCCTTCCGCATTTCTTGCAAATGCCCTGAAATATATTTTATTACCAACAAATTGCAATAAAGCAATTTTTATTGAGTATAAAACATTTATGTTGATCGAATTCTCGATTGATGTTTTTTTAACCTTAACATCCGAATTGTTGTATAATAATGTTGCATTTGTAGTATAAAATTCTGAGGCAATCACCCCGTATTCAACAATGGGTGAGCCACCCGTGTTTGTCACTTTATTGCCACTGACCCCCATAAATACACCAACAGTGCTCGCAACTCCTGTAACCACTGTTGGAGCGATTGTTGTACCGCCCAATGTACCAGAAAGGGTAGTAGTCCCACCTTCAACAGCAGTATTCCCGGTAGTGTATGCATCGAAAAATCCCATATCCTGCGCTTCTTGCGTCAGACAGACTTTGAATGTATAATAGATATTTATGTCCGGTATAATGATGCAACATTCCGTACAACCCGTGGTTGCTCCGGTGGTCATCACACGCTGTATGGTCTTTTTCAAAACTTCCATTATACAATCTTCTTTCTCAAATATACCTTAATATCCTTTTCGGGATACCTGATTTCGAACATCGAATCCTCTGTTGAATGTATTGTATTGTTTACGAGGTCTATCTCACCTGTTGTTGTATTCACAATATTTTGTGGAATGACGTTGTTTGAATACTGACCGCCGACTTTATTATAAACTTTGATGCTAATAACGTTTACTACCCCATTTGCCTGCAATATCTGCCTTTGTAATTGGCCGAGGAACACGTCTTGGTTCATCTCGTAATCGTTGATGTCAAAATATTCCTTAACAAGAGATATTATGCTATTGGCCACTTGATTATCAGCGATGTTTTCGACATATACGTCAATATCAAACGCTAAATTAAATATCTTACCGTCTTTAACCTCAACATAGTCGTTGATCATGCGATATTGGGACAAATATTCCGCAATATTGTCCTTCAACAGCGAATTACTCGTGTTTGACAACTTCCCATCAGACCCCAATCCGAGAATTGAGATCACGACTTTATTATTTTGTTTAAAAACATTGGTACGGAATGGTGATCCGAACTTCCCCGGCATCTTGTAAATCTGCATCAAATAATCTGTAAGGGTGACATTCCGGTACTGTCCCGAAAAATTATATTTTACCAACTGCCTGATCTGTTCCACACTCAACCCATCATTTCCACCTATCGCCGGGATCGGATTGTTCGCCATTAAACTTCTTTGGACAGCCTGGTTGAGATCAGAACGTGAACCAAGAACCCTCAAATTGTAACTGCCGAGTTGCGTCAATACGCCGCTTCCAAGATTCGATGCACTACCGCCCCCTGTCCTGTATTTCACGAACAGCGTATATCCGGCTTTAAGTTTCTCACCCAAAGCAGTGTTATTCAAAAAATTTTCAAGGAAACCACGGTTGCTGACCCCTTCTTTCAAGAACCCCTCGGTAAATGCGTTGACATCAGCATCACCAGACCCAAAGGTTAATTTACAAAAACCGTTTGCAGTGAATTCTTTGATGAATTTTTTCGTTACATCAATCCACCTACCTGCTTTCAAACCATTTGTATTGGTATTGGCTTGTGAACTATTAGTGTTCTCAACGAAAACTTTTTGTTGAGCCAAGTAGTCCACTTCGTAATACCTGTAATCGTCATTATAAAAATCACTCATGGAAGGGTTCGACGAATAATTCGTACCTTCCAAAAGGATAATACTTTCAATCTCAATAATACTTGGATCGGGCAATGTCACAGAGAAGAATGGTATAACATCCCCCGCAGTTATGGTTCTCTTAAAAATATTTGTTGAACCGTTTATTACAACCTCCCGTTTGGTTACACTGTAATTCTGAATGATTCCATTAGAGTCCAAGTTTGGAATTATCGAACGATTTGGGTCTCCGAGCGTGCTTATTGCAGAACTCCAATCAATGTTTTCCTGTGTCTCAAATGTTTTTCCGCCGCCAACCACCTGCGCACCTTTTTCAAGCACAGGATAATATGACACATCCGGTCTATCTCCAAGGACGGGAACGTTTACGGTGAAATCAATGACCGTCACTGACGCTCTGCGTGCGGGAATGTTGAAACCCATATTTTTTGCAATATTCAATATGGATGCTTTTTGTTGCGCATATTCAAGTTGGGTTTCTTGGAATGCCCTGTCCGTATTAATCGCCAAGTTGTTGGTGACACCTGCATTTATATCGATGAGCATTGCTCCGACACTTGAATCGGTGAAATCATTCAACACTTCAGGATAGGTCTGCCGGATAAGGGTGATCAAATCCGTCCTGATTTCGCCGAATGTTCTGCTTCCGTATTGTATCACATTTGTCGTCATGTTTGTTGCCATGTTCTATGTCTTAAAAATTTAATTCTAATTCACCTGTTTCAGAAAACGTATCTTCGGTGTATGTAAATTTAATGTAAACGTTCAATTGACTTTCAGACATTGGGAGACCTTGGTCATCGACGTTCTTGTTGAATGTGATCCGGTCTATTTTCAACGCCGGAATGTAGGATGATACCGTCCTTTTTATCTCCTGTTCAATATCTGATTGTACGAGATTATCATTCGGTTCGAAGATGAATCTCAATAAGTCCGTTCCATAATCGGGTTCGTAATATCTTTCGCCTTTCTGTGTTAATAATAACAAGAGCAAATCCGAAGTCAACGCATCTTTGGTCGTCTTGGTAAGTGCGAAATACGTGTTCGTTGTGACATCGTCGTTCAACGGGAATTTGATATTATACGATACCATTATGAAAGAATTTATTATAAATACTCATGAACAAAAAAATCCCGACGGATAACCGCCGGGATTTATAAATGCAACGAATGTGATGTTTATTTATTAAACTTCTTACCACGTTTACCTTTACGTGCAGCCTTTTCCTCATCTTCTTTCTGTTTTTGCTTGTCGAAAAGACTTTTTATCGACTCATGCAGCACAATAATCGGATCGTGACCGTATTTCTCTAAAACACCCCTGTAGGTGCTGAAATTGGGTTTTTCCAATGTGACAGCGTCGGTTTCAGAAACAGAAACGCCTGCCAAACATTCAATGATCGCCATTTCTTTCTGATCATCAGGCATTTGGTCAAGAATTTCCTCGTTGAAAACAACCGCAAAATTAACCCCCGGTGAATCCGAAATAATGCTTGTCAATGTCTCGACAAGATCGTTCAATTTTACGATTTTATAAAGCATTTTCTGCTTGTTACTGCAGAGAATTTCAAATTCCAACCAATGTGGAATTGCAGTCTTTGCCTTAATGCCGTTAAACAGAGTAACAACATCTTCGGACGCTCTTTCAAACTTTGCCATAAATAATTGATTTAGTTAATGATAAAATTACTGTATTTCAGTTTAATATCTTCAATTTTCTGATACAAATCGCCGAACACAGGGTCTTCACCCTCGAATTCTGTCGCAAATTTGTCTTCAAGTTCCTTGACGTGAGAGAACATGTCGTCAATGCTCATCTTCACCATGTCTTCAATTTCGATAAGGGTGACCAACAATTTATTGATTTCATCCTTTTTTGTCACAACTGTCATTTCGTTCACGTAATTATTGTTCGCTGCCAACACCTCTTCTTCTGTAACAACGGGAGGTGTTTTTAATTTTTCCAACATTTCTTTCTCTTCATCGGAGAGGAACAATCCTTTGGCATTATCCGCATTCTTTTCGATCTCATTGATCTTCTTAGCCGCTTCCGAATTAAATTCGCCGTTATCGACCGCTTTTTTCAATTCATCTAAAAAATTTCCCATATAAAATAAGTTTTATCTTCCAAAATTTACCGTTTCCATTTCAATTCCCTTGAACTTCCAAACTTCGTGGGTGTCATTGTATTTAATCCTTTTCATGAAACCGATTATGTTGAAACCGATCATCTCACCATAATCGTTATTAATAAAAACATCCTTCATATTGCAAACCTCTTTGAAAACGTTCGAATCGTCTGCAATATCTATAGTTCCGAATTTCAACGGAATAAAGAATTCCAACAACCTGTATTCCATTCCAATCTTCTTTATGTGTAGGAATTCAGTGAGTTGTTCAATCTTGTTCACAACGTCTTCTTCACGGAACACTTTTAACGGGAACACAAATTGCTTCGACTTCTTAAACACGTCCAACACTTCATATTCAAAATCAACACCTTCTTTTTCTGTCTTTTCAACCACGTCCATTATGTTCGACAAACCCGTTTCAATTGGTTTATTATTGAAAATGTAAAGAAGTTCGTAATTATCGTCTTTGGTGCGTCTTTCTTCGTATTCCAATTCCAGTACTTCGCCCAACGTCTTACCTTTGTGCCTGTGTTTCCCATCAAAAAAGCCGTAATGCTCGTACCGTCTTCCATATTGATCCTTTTGACCATAATTCATGTGATATTTGTCGGCAGCCACCGCCACTTTATGGGGTGTCGCCTTGCGGACGAATTTATCGGCCTTCTTGAGAAGTTCGTAATAATCCTGCACGTATTTCTCATCACGCTGCCCTGCGTAGAATTTTTCAAGCAGGGGGTTGTGATGTAATTTACGTTGGACGTACTTATCCTTCTCATCAAGATCATCGGGGTTAGCCTTGAGAATCTCCTCCTCAGTATTGTAGAGGGCGATGCTTATATTAATCATGACACTGTGGAACTTAATATACAACCACAGTACTACTCTTTCAAAAAATCTCCTCATTACCCGGCGACAGTTTTTTCCAATTCGGTCTTACGCTTTTCAAGGGTTTTCACCTCGGTGGTCAATAGATTTAACTCACGCTGTCTTTGTTCAATTTTTAATTGCAAGTCATCGGCCTTGAAAGCATATGTTTTATTGTATTTCTCGATCAATTGTTTGAATTCCGTGAAAAGTTCGTTGATATATCTTTCCTCCCAATCTTTTCGAGTTTTCTCTTCACTGAGAATGAACGTCTTATTGAGACGAACACTGTTGGCGAGGGAATCGATTAAACCATTCATCCCCTTTTCTTCTAAATCGGGAAATGATTTTTCCACGATCTTCCGGATTTTATTGAACTTTTTTTGTGTTTTCTTCTTCTTTTTTTCTAAATCCTTGACGAAGGTAGATTTTTTCACCGGGGTCGACTTGACGGGGTTCTTCACTGTTGAACCATTCGCAAGCCTGATAAGATTCTTATCCTTTTCAGGAATTTTCGATTTGTTCTCCGATTGTGATTCGTTCAACTTCCTTTGAAGTTTGATGTACTTCATTTCAGATTTTGAATATAATTTATCCAACTTCCTTTGAAGTTTATCTAATTTCTTTTTAGGTTTAGCCTGTTTTTTCAGAAGTTTCTTCTCCTGTTTCTTCACTTTCTTACTTTTTTTCATGGTATTTGGTTTTAAACTACTGCCAATGTCTTTGCAACTGCCGCCCTATAAAAATCAGCACGTTTTTTTGTCACATCAGCAAGATTATATTGATCTTTGAAGTCCTCGTACAATTGCTCGCCGAGTTGTTTTCTCAAATCGGGATTGAGGATCAACCTTTTGAGATATTTCGTCCAATATTTATGTGCATTTTTCACTGCAGGAATTAACACACAGTTCTCCATGTGCCGCCCATGTACGTTATAAGGCGGAATATCTGAACATACGATCGGAAGTTTTCTCGACCAACATTCAACCTGTTTCAAATTTGATTTCATCCTGTTGAAAGAATTATCGGCCAACGGGGCAATCACGATATCGGTTTCATCGAGAACTTTCGCATAAGTATTCGCTTTCTGCGTCCACCTGCGGGCAAAATTACCCTCCTCCGGGTATTCGACATTTCTTTCGAAATTATGAAGCCATTGAATGTAATCAGGATTGCTTATCATCCTATGATTATCGGTTAATATCTTCTCGTATATGTAATATACGCTTTCCGTCGATTTGATGTCCCTCTGTTGGCTGTTGAATATCTTACCACGGTACTTTTCCTTCAAATCAAGCGGCAGATCAGGTATCTTGTCCACATCGCCCCTCGATTTATTAATATCCTTAACCATTTTGTGCACCCATAACCCTCTTTTTTGCAATTCAGTACCGAATTCTTGGTTAAAGGTGATGTCGGTGGTATTGCCCTCAGTATCCCATCCGGCGATTACAACCTTAAATTTATTCTTTAAATTAGTGTCGTTTGAAAGAACGTTCATTACACCTTGAAGTTGTTCAACGTCCGCCATATGGGACGACCCGGCCATATATGTTATCCTGACACGACCGTCGGGATCGGGTCTCCAATTATTTTGAAACTGTTTCATCCAAACAGGGTCAACGGAATTATAGAATACCCCAACATTGTCCCTTCCAGTTACCTTGCGGATTTCCTCGGCGAATAAATCGGTGGTTGTAGTAACATAATCCGCTATTTTAAGGTTCTCAAGGATTGGGATGTATAACTTCTTTTCGAGACTCATCGTGTAAAACGGATGTTTTTGATGCAAATTCCAATAGTCGTCTATATCAACTATCAGTATTGTCCCCGATTTTTTCAATTCGTTTGCAAGATTCAACATCTGCTTTGAATCTCCAAGAAACTGACGGTGGTAGTGTATAATATGAAACGTTTTTAAATAATCCACAAAAGCGGGGTCGTTGAAATTGATTTGGGGGTTGATTTCAACGTAAAATTCATCCGAATGATTCCTTTCAATCTCTATTGCCGGAGTCAGAGTCCTGAAATAGTTAACTCCCGCACCGTCAAGGTTATAGAACAAAATTCTTATCTTTCCATCCATATCCGATAACTTATAAAATATTATAATTTTTAGTAATTAATTATAAATACTAAAAATAAGTGAAAAGGATCAAAGATGAAAGGGTTTTTAAAAAAAATGCCGACTTTTGGTCGGCACAATGTTTTGATGTGAAAATGTGTTACTCGTCCCTGTGGACTTGAACCTTCTTTTTGGCGATCTTTTTAGTTTCCATCTCGTCTTTTGTTTCCTCAACGGATTTGACTGGTATGGAGACAGGTTTTGCCACCTTTTTTATCTCGGCGTTCAACTCTGCAGATGTCACCTCAATAACAGTAACAAGTCCCTTGACTCTCAACCTGTGTATCGAAAGTGGTAAGGTTTGAACGGTAAGATAGATCGAACCACCGGGTTTTACCTTGACGGTCTTCTTCATCATTCCGTCAACATAACTGACGTCTAAAGGAGAATTGTATTTGAAGTCACGTTTCCCGACTGAGTTTGTTATATTTGTTATTCTGTATGTAACCATGATTTTAATTATTTAAGTCCTTGTATTAATTTATCGCCATATTTGACTCCATCATAACCCAATTGTTTCGCTTTTTCGGCGATTGCCTTGCTTTTAAGGTTCTTCGGATCAGCATCGTATTGGCCGCTTATTTTTTCAAAATTTATATGTGGAAACCACATCTTTGCCACAATATCGACAGGGTCTTGACTGTCCTTGTAAGCCACCCCTAATTCATTCGTGTCAAGTAAGTTGTCAAAATCAATTTGATATTTACTGAAACCATCAATCGGATTCAAAACAAAGAAATTGCCAACCACAGAATTCTCTTTTATTGGGTCTTTCCTGTAAGCAATTATGGTTTTCTGATTCGTTTCAGGTTTTTCTTGCCGGATCGCCTCATTATCCTCTTCCAATGAAGCAAGGAACTCACTTTGACTTACGCCCGCATCCATTTGGTTCTCATCGTTGATTACCTCATTGTTGGTGGTTTCCTCCATAGCATGCGCCATCTCATATTCATAAATGTCTTGAATTTTGTTCAAGACCCTGGCAGCATCCTTTTCGTTTAGATTGATACTGATGGCTTTTAGAGGCTTTTCATCAAGCATCGCACGGACCATTCTATGGTGACCATCGAGAATTTTGTTTTGCTCCGCCATCCAAATCGGATTTGAATCATCAAGATTCACCTTTTCTACTTCGTCGGAAAAAGTGACACCCTGAGACGGTTGCAATTCATTGGGATCAACCTCGACAAAATCATAACCCACACCCTCCTCATCAAGTTTCTCAAGCACATAGTCATATGGTGCATTCATTTGAGGAAGAAACCGTGGTTTGTATCGCATGTCAATCATTTTGATATTTTCATATAAATACAATCAAATTAATTTTTGAATTTCCTCCTTAATGGTATTCAAAAGTTTGGATTCCGTCAACGCCAAATTACCCTTATCAGCAAAATAAATATTGAATCTCACATTTTCGGGAATCTGATTTTTGATAGCATTATACGCCTCTAATTCAACATCCCGGTCTTCATAGACATTGATTTCTTGGATATCTGGAAATTCTTTCAAATAATTCAAGACTTTCTGCCCCTTGTCGAGATCGTCGTCCCCATTTTTCATATCAAGCCTATCAACATGAACACCACCCCTTTTCAATATCTCTTCAACTTGAGGGCGCAACTTCTCGATCCTCGACGTTAGAATGAGGACATATGTACCCGGTGTCGACTTCTCCTTTTGATATTGGTTGTAGATACCGGGAAATGGTTTGATATCAAAAATATCCAAATCCAAACTTTCAGGTTTACTCCACCATCCGATATGAGGGTATTTCTCACCCGTTTTTTCAGTCCATTCTTGCTTCCCGACCTCTGGATGTGGTGAATTCATCAACGTACCATCGAAATCAAATATTGCAAGCCTTTTCACCCCCCTTGGTGTGTTCTGTGGGGTTTCAATCAGTTGGTTCTCAACTTCCTCAATCTTCCCCGTTACTTTAAATCGAAATCCAAGTGGTTTCCAATCCGTCAATTCTTTGGACATGGCTGGTTTTCCACCCGCTTCTTTATTGATCGCCAATGTTATATGAGGTTTTGTACTTTCGCTCGGATACCCGGTAACACCAACAGCCATCACCAAATCATTCAATGCATAATCGACAATATTGAGTGTGATTGTTTTACTCCCTTTCATATCCAAATATTCTTTCGAATTGGGATCAAGTTCATCGAGCCTTATTGTCATGTGATGTGCAACAACCTCCCATCCTTCGGGGATCATGGCCTTGAAAACTTTCAATAACTGTTTTCTCGATTCCTTGTCAAGTATCACCCCGGTGTATGAAACCCTTTTCATTGGAGGTCTCTCTTCAACACCTTCATTCAGGACCTCCCTATCAGTCAACATCCAACGTAATTCGTTCTTTAATCTTTCATCATTTACCAAATCGGGGAACTCGTCTTCCAAAAATCTCAACACAGATTCTTTTGACGGATCGTGAAACCTACCCCCGGCGTTCCATTGGTCGTATTTGTCGATGAATTGATCAAGATTCAACGATTTCACCCCTTCTTGAATATCGGCGATGTCTCTCTTAACATCAACACCTTTGTTCTGCTGTGCGAATTTCATCAATTCCTGCTTGTCGTTTCTTAATTTATCGGCATATATTTTCAAAAGTATGCTTTTAAGCATATCGCCAATCTCGCTGCCTTTAAATCCCAATGTCATTAAATCATTTCCGTTCACAGTCAATTCGCCAAGAGTCTTCGGGTATTTTCCCTGCACCAACTCTCGTGCTGCATTCTCGATATTTTCGGGCAATATCGTACTTTGAAAAGTCTGTGGGGACAAGACGTACACATTATGAGCAATCGCTCTCGCCTTGACAGGATTGGATTCCTGCGAACCATTGTAGGCGGTGTCAAGTGCCTTAATCTCCTTGTATGTGTTGATGTCGCCTCTCAGATTATTTTTGTAATATCCTGCAGGGTTCGGATTGAGGTGGATTAATAGAAATATAAACTCACCCATCGTCTTCACATCCTCGAAAGGACTCCTATCAATTGTTGATTGTTTAATGTCAAACCCAAAAATATTTTGGAAGAGTCCTGTATTTTTCAATAATTGCGCACCCATACGCTTATTGCCTTTTTTGACAATCTTATCGAATTCAATAAGAACCCTTTCAGCCGGAATTTCTTTTATTCTACCTGCATTGGTTTGGATCATTTTCATCGTTTCTGGCTCAATTGTGAACCCAAAACGTGCTGCAAATTGAACCGCACGAAGCATTCTCAACGGATCATCACTGAACGCCTTGGGATTGACGATGCGGATTATCTTGTTTTTTAAATCCTCCCGTCCGCCATAAGGATCGACTATATTACCCTCACTGTCTTTTGCAATAGAGTTGATAGTGAAATCCCTTCGTTCCAAATCCTTTTCGATTGGCAAGGCATGATCCGAAGTCACGCTGAATCCATGATAGCCGCCTTCTCCCGTCGGTGTTTCAGTTCTTGGTATAGCGACATCGACCTCCTCGCCACCTCTCGGTTTGAATTTCAATATACCGAAAGATTTTCCAACGGCGTTAACCACACCGTACTTTGAAAGGATTTTTTCAAGTTCATCGAAGGGAATTCCCGTAACAAGAATATCCAAATCCTTACTTTCTTTGCCAAGGAATTCATCCCGGACAGCACCACCGACAGAATATATCTTTCCACCCACCGCTTCAACGTCATTTTTGAACGGCAGGTCAGTCAATGACGTCGACACCGCCTCGTTCAACGATTTTGGCAATCTGTACATTGATTCAGATGTTTGATAATCAGCGTGAGTTCCCTTGTTGGGAACAAATCCATACGATTTATACCATTTCTTCAATCTCTCTTTGCTTGCACCCCAAACATTATCCGGTGTTAATGTTAATATTTTATTGTTTTTGTCGGCGAAATCAATCAAGAGTCTCATCGCTTTATCGGCGAATCCACGTCCCCTAAATTCCCTGTGGATGATGATTTTATTTAAAGTAAGGTATTGGTTCTTCCTATCGGTGAGTTCCATCTCACCCACAATTTCACCGTCGTTAATAATATTATGTACGTTCCATCCACCCCCGGTGCTACTTGCAGGCAAATTTACGGTTAGTTCCTCTTGTACCCCACCATTTTCATTCACGGCATACGCTAATTGAGGTAATTCAATCACTCCATACCGTCTGTTGAGATATTTTAGAATAGATTCGTCCGTATAATCCAATAATTTCCCGATCTCATACCCTTCTTCCGGTGTCATGTCTGCCGTATAACCCCCGTGAGTTTTCATAATGTCGTGCAGCCTGTTCGCCTGATTCTCATAGCCTTTCCTGTAAACAAGGACGGGTTCAAAACTTGCAGGATGATTCGTTTGCTGTATCGGTATAATACCAAATCCTGCTTCTTTAACTCTGTCACGGAGCATGCGCCCACCAGTCAATCCGAAATTAATGAAACCAACATTTTTGTCACCCGCAATCATCGAGTCAACGGTTTTTTCGTCCGAAAAACCCTCACTTGCATCAACCTCTTCTTTCAACGATCCATTTTCTTCCGCACCAATTTTTTCCGCCTTTATTATTTCAATAATATTGGGGTTATATATTATATAATGTTTTCTGTTATTGGGTTTTTCTATTATTTGACCGTCATAACCCAATCCTACCATTGCCCGTACAAATTCCTTGGGGTAATACCTAAAAAAATCATACCATACTTGTTGAAACAAATCTTTTTCATTCTTGGAATATTTAAAAAACGAATCGATGGCCGCATATAATCCCTTTTCAGGATTTTCTGACCAATTAGTCGCACTGTCCTCCCAAGTCGGAGACATTTTGATCAAATTCACCAATTCTTTTGGAGAAACTTTTCTGTGGGACGATTCGTCAAGTAACTTTCTTGGTGACAATCTTACTGTATGCATATAACCGCCATGACCGCCATACATCCATGCATCATCATAGTCGTTTGTAAAATAAATGCCAGGTCCTTCTTGATCCGTGGCTTTTTCAGCACCCACAAACTCATCGGTGAAACTATCAATTTTATTTGGAGAACCATGAAAGGCCAAAATACCACCTTCTTCAAAAGTTGTAATCGATTCGCCAATTGGTTTGATATCAAGATTGCTTATGTCGCCCTGGTTGCAAGCGGCACTTGTATTCCCCATACCTCCGAGTCTGCATTTCTTCTTGACGCTGACGGCACTGCTGCCGGGCATATAGGATTGTAATCTCTCGTTTAAATTCTCACGGGTTAATTCTTCAAGCACCTGCCGGATTGTCTTAATATGAAAATCACGGTCTTCTTCTTTCAAGAACCCAATAACAGTAAACATTTGTTGCAACGCATCCACTGGGTTTATAAGAACAAATTCCTTATATTTGAAACCTTCCTTACGAATGTAATTGATTATGTCTTTCAACGCCTTAATGAAACCCGCTTTGTCGCCGTTATTAAATGCGTTTTCCATTGCAGGGAAATAATCGTTCAACACTTCGCCTGCAATCCTTTTTGCGAGATCGATTTGTTCGTTAACATCACCCTCCCTCGGAACAGCATGTTTTATTATCCTGGTAAGATAATAATCAATCCCTTCCGCCTCGGTCATAATGAACCTGTCTTTGGTAGCATCACCAACATGGTTATATTCCAAATCCTCGCTCAAATTCTCTTGCGGTGGAAATTCATCTTGTCCAACAGCAGAATCGGTTGAGAATTTCGAAGACCCGTCTTCATCAACTGTATTGGGGGTCACGGCGGTCATTCCGTTTCTTATATCAGCACCACCGCCGATATCCGAAAGAATATCGTCATTGCCGTCGGCGTTGAATAATTCATGTAATTCATCCATTGTTACTTCTTATTGTAATGTTTATCATATATGTCATTGGTCAACCCATAATCAACCAAAACAGCCGTAGGCTTACCATTCCGGAGAATCTCACCATAAGTATTTATACAACTCAAATCCCCAAAATGAATATCATATTTAAAAACAAATTCTTCAAATTTTATGATGAAATTATCCCCATTCATATTATTTTCGATATTGACGGGCAATAAATGTCTCTTCTCGTTTCCCCTTCGTACTTCACCACAATTCACCAAATAAAAATAAACATCTTTCAACTTAAACCCTGTCAACTCCTTGAATTTTTTCAAGGTAACCCTTCCGGCTTTTTCTGCAACCACCCAATCCTTGCAATCATTACTGTCAAGAACGTTGGCAAGAAATTCAAACCTCCTGTCCGTCCACCGGGGCAGGAAAGACGCCTCCACCGCATTTTGCATGAGACCTTCTTGGTTCACTGCCAATTTAAAAATTTTGGCGTCGTCGAATTCATACACGAATCTACCTGATCCACGGGCGATCTTCTTTAAACGTTTGTTACAATATTCAATCCTTTTTACAAAAGTATCGATTCCATTCAAACCTTCCAAAAAATTTGAAAATTCAATTTGTGTCATCCCGAAATATTTTTACGGTATACACATAAATACATGAAAAAGGGGATAAAAAAAGCGCAACTTACTGTTGCGCTTTCGCCTTGGTTTTGGCTTGTATTTCTCTGATCACTTCGACGACCACGCCTTTTATCAGTTCCCTGTTCTCTCGCAGGACTTCCTTTATTCTCTCGACAGCGTACATTTCGATTATTGTACTGTTGATGGCTTCTTCAAGCACCGGACCGAGGTTTTCAACCAAATGATTGTTGACTATTTTTTTGACGCTCTCTGCCAAGTACGCTTCATTCAGCATGGGTTGCTGATATACGTTCTCGTTCAAAGGTACGGTTGCTGGTTTGTGTCCTTGAGAAGGGTTTATATAATTCTGCATTGATTCCGCAAGCGTGCTCTTCTTTCTTTTTTCAAGGTCACGGTATAAATCCTCATCCCTTTCAGGAGACATTTCAACAGGACCGGGTTTTTCAATAGGTTTGCGTGCAACCTGCGTTTCAGATATAACATGTCTTGGAGTTTCACCTGCTTTCAACGAAGCCTTATTGTCAACAGTTTTTATCAAATTCGTTGACACGGTATCTTTGCCAGTCTTTATTGCTTCCACCAACCCGTGCAAAAATGCATCTTTCGGTGCTAAATTTGGACCAACACTTTCTCCAAAAGCCGATTGAGTCATATTTTTCTCTCTCTTGCTTTTCTCAATCTCGTTTTTTATTTTGCTTATATCGAAATTCTTTGCCATTTTATAAAAATTTATACTTTTTTATAAATACTTTAGGTTTTGAAAAAAGGCTTCCTTTCAAATGGAATTGTTGGAAGTTCGCTCTCCTTCACCATTTCCTGTTTCTTCCTTTCCTCACTCTGCCTTTTCAAATCGTCCTTAATTTTTCTTGTCTGACGACCTGCCGCTACTTTTTCCTGCTTTACTGTTCTATCATATAAAGTGGTCAAGTCGCCGATTATCGCATTCTTCGGAAACACAATCTTGTTCTTGACGTGTATCAACCTGAAATTCCCTGCATCATCTACCGCAACGAAATATGAATTCGGGGATTTGTGATAGACATCCTTTGTTTTATAATACAATCCATTTATGATATTCGGAGGCATGGCTTTCTTGTACCTGCCCGCATCTGCTTTCATAAAACCAACCCATTTGCCCTTCCGGGGTTCTATTGGGACTTCCCTTGGTACAAATTCTGGTTCTGTCTTCGATGATACATATGCGATGACACTCATCATATCATCGTCTCCACCTTCATGATAATCAGGAGGTATTATCACCTTCCCTTGTTCGTCGTTAAACTTTTCTCCGGTCGGATATGCTTTACTTATTTTATCAACACGAAAGAACCTCCAACCAGGCTTAATGCCGCCGAAATGATCATCAACCCAATAATCGTGGCGATGATCGTCGGGGCGTGTCGGCCTGTTTTGAAACGTAACACTATTAGGATTATCTTGCCATGCCCTGAGAACCCTGCCATTCTTGTTCGTACCCAACACATAGGGGCGTATCGTTCTATACCCACTTTTGTTACTCCCGTCGCCCGCATAATAAATATACAGATATTGATGGTTGTTAATGGCGTCAACAATCATGTCGTCGTTCACGCCTTCGGTCAAAAGGGTTTCACCACGGAATTTCCTGATGTTATCGAACAATATGCCGGACTCGTTGGTCATTAGGCGGTTGCGTCGTTGTATTCTCTGTTCCTGTTGAATTTATTTCTGACCATTGAAGTTTCCCTCGTCTTTATGTCAGTAATACCTCCAACTTGATTGTTTACTTCACCCTTACCTTTTTCATCACCGTTTGACAATGCGTTCGAGTGTGCAACATTGTACGGGGCGTTATTGTCATATGAATTCCTGGCGACATTCGTCTTCCGGAAAGTAACGCTGATGTCCTCTAATCTGCTCATTTTTTAATGTATTAAGTTCGTTGTTATTTATCATAAATACGGGTTAATCGTATTTTTTAAACGTCAATGTAATGTATTCAATCAAATGCGGTACTGTGTCGAGATATTCCATCTCCTCAACGCTGAACCACCCATATTTCGTATTTTCTTTCTGATCAAGTGCAATATCGGCAGTGTCACCATTGAACCTGCAAGCAAAAATATGCTCGATACTATCTGAATGCCTTTGAATGCTGAATGTCTTGATGAATTTTTTTATGTCGAGATCGGTTTCTTCTTTAATCTCCCTTTTAACGGCCTCTTCTGGGGATTCTCCTTTTTCAATACCGCCGCCGACCAACGCCCATTTATTGGGCATCCAATATTCCTTATGATCCGCACGTTTTAAAAGAAGAATTTTATTGTCATCGTTCACAATTATTGCAACCGCATTTTTCTTCAATTCCTTCTTGTCTTTCTTTTTTTCCTCATTCAACACAGGTGTTTGCGAAGGCTGCAATTCCAAATTTGGATTGACATTTGCATCTTGTGTGACTTTTTTCGCTTGTGCAACAGCATTCCTATCTGTTGCAAGGGAAGTCTCAATGAATGATTTCATCAAATCACCCCCGGCAAGTGCATACTGCATCTTGTTGTTAACCTGTTGATCAAAATGATCGAAAAAGTTCTTCAACCTCTTCATGTCCTGATAGGTTATACTGCCGTTTTTTAAGAGGAATTTGGCTCTTTTAACGCCTTCACCCCCCGGAGTGGATACCAAGGTCGCCTGGATGTATTTCAGCACGTCAGGTGGAATCCTGTACGTTTTATCGTATAATTCCGAGTTCATCAATTACTGTTTTTTTAATCCTGCACGTGCAAGACTGTAGATATATTCTTCAACCTCATGCTTGTCCAAACCGATTTCACCTGAAAACTTGTGAATATCCTCATCGTTAAAATCCCCTTTGTAATCAGCCACAAAATCTTTGATCTTCTGCTTTTGTTCGGTAGAAAATTCGGATTCCTCTTTTTTACTTTCCAATAGATTGATCAACTTGTCGATATCGCCTTTCTCGAATTTCTTGTTGATGAGTCCGGCAATCTTTTCAACCTGCTTTTCACGAACTTCTTTGTCTTCACCCTTCTTGGACATTTCATCTTCGGATTTTTTGTCAATCACTTTGTCCTCAACGACTTTTTCTTCGGAGACTGCAGATTCGTCAAGATTTTCAGGCTGTTTGAATGAACCCTCAAAATATTTTTCAAATATTTTAACAACCTTTTGAGAATTCGTGCTGAAATTGAATATTTGGTTGTCGTCGTGTTGCCCGTCTTGGACTATTCGCCTGTAATCACTTTTGATTTTATTGGGGTTGCGGAAATAATATTCAAGGAATTCCTTATATAATTCAAGAAATTCATTGGAAACTTCCTTTACCAGTTCAGTTTGTTCTTGATTTTCCTCACCTTCGAAGAACGGCAGGAGTGTGAATCCGAAACGGCCAAGCATGTCATATCTGAAAGGTTGATTACCTTTCTGCACATTCTGATCGGTAGTGCTATTGGCTTGAGTGTCCAAATCACTACCACTTCTTGGAATATCGTCGCTTCCGATCAGGTCGCCGTTTGAATCAATTATTTCATTCAGTTCCTTCTTCGTTATTTTCATGATGATGCATTTTCATATAAATACTACTAATTATCAATATGCACCATCACCCCCGTCGTCAATATCTCCATCACCCTCGTCATCCTCATCAGGATCGCCAGCGAGTTCACGTTTTTTCTTTTTATAATAATCGTTGAACAATTCTTCTGCATCGGGTTCGGCTTTCACAAGTTCTTCCAATGTATACTTTTCCGGAATACCGACTTCATGTTTAAAATCCTCGAAAATCGCTTGTTTAAGTTTGAATTCCAATTCCTTGGCTTCGGATTCTTTATCCTCTTCATCTACTTTTTTAGCCGCCAATTCAGACATCTTGAGTTCTTGAAGTTTTCTTTCCTGTTCTTCCCGTCTCCGATCGAGTTCTAATTCGAGTTCACCTTTGGGTACTGTAACATTTGCCCTCACTATTTGAATATAAGTGCCGTTGAATGCGCCAACATGATATTCACTACCATCCTTGATCAAAACAAAATCGCCTTCCTTATATTCGCTATTGATTGATTTGATCCTTGGTTTGTTGTTTTTGGTCATCAAATCATTCAAATAATTCAGCGCATTCTCGTAAATCTCATAATAAACCATGTGTTCGTCATCATTATGCATTTTAAAGCCGTCCCAAATTAACCTTGGATCATACCCGGTTTTGTTCCAAAATTCAACTTCCATCTTCTCCAAATGCATTGATTCGTCGAAATCATCAAGATCGAAATTCTTTAAAACCAAATCATCGCTGGTGAACTCACCTCTTTCTTTATCCAAGTCACCCTGTTTGTTCGTCTTGACAAGTATTTTCTTGCGGATTTCAGGATCGAAACCCACCAACAGTGTCGTCACCCTTTTATTAAATGCATCAAGGTATTTTTCATAATTATATTCGCCTTTCAATTCCGAATTATTGAGAAGATCGTCATTATCGATCAATCTCGCAGCAAACCTCTCTTCCCCTGTTTTCTTATCTTTCAGTTTCCTCGAATCCCCATGAGACTTTTTATAACCACAATTGACATAATATACCATACTGTCCAATTCCGGTTCAGGAGGCATGTAATTGGCAACGAGTTTCATTATAGTATTGATGTCATTGACATCTTTAATTTTTTCCAACGCAAATTCTTCTTTGTGTTTTTCGTAAAGTTCCCTTGCGATCCGCTCCCTCTTTTCGATAAGAAGTTCCATATGCGCCTGCATCCCTTTCTGCCTACCGTTCTTATCCTTGCCTCTCTTCTTGTATGCGGCCAACGTGGTTTTTACCTTGCTTTTGCTTGCAATCTTCTTCAACGGAATTTCCATATAACGAATGTCGCTTACATAATCATAATAATAATCGACAAATTCCTTACTCTTACCCAAAAGAATCATTTTCAAAGCCTTGTCGATGAATTCTTCAATATATTCCGACATGACCTTAGATTTTATCGTGTTTCCTGTGAGTTTGATCTTCTCTTTCAACTCCCCAGTTTTCTTGTCCTTGGCCATTGAAAGAGTGGCATAATTGATACGAGACAGGTTGAGACATGCAATCGATTCTCCATCTTCATCGACCGACATATACGGCGGCTTCATCTCCTCTTTGTTGTATTTCTCAATCAATGCATGAATTCCCGTTTTCCCACCGTATTGCCACATTTCTTCAATTGGTTGTTCAATTTCTTCATGAACCACACCTTTATCAGTGATCCTGATTTTTGATTTTTCAGGAAAATGAAAGTTTATACCATCTGTAACCGCAAGAAGAGCAATGCAACCATAACCATTAAACCATTTTATAGCATGACGCAAGTGAAGTCTTCCTGTGCAAGTGATTCTTGCCGCACAAACATTATCTGACCAATTGAACGAGATTCCCGATCCTAACGCTCCGAACATGGAGTTATTCAAAATTTTGATAGGGAGTTGCTTAATTTTGCACATCGCTTTATCTGCAGGAGTGAGTTCCTTGTTAACGTATTTCACATGAAGTTGGGGATCGATCTGTCTTAAAAGCGTCATCTCCTCATTGTTGAGTTCACTGCCGAGTGCAAGTTTCTTGTAGATGTTTCTCGTTGTGGTGAGGTATAACAGCATCTTCTTCATCACACCCGTGATGTCGAATATTGGGAATACATCCTCCGACAACTGTATTGAGGGATACAAACCTGCGTAGTCGATTTTTAATAACCTTGTGGTATACCCGGATTTATAGCACCTTGCCAACCCCCCAGAGAATTTCAAATTCTTATCACAAATCGGAATCGCCAAATCGTTTTCATATGACCATGCTGTCATTAGAAGATTCCAAATACTCGCAGTTCCCATCGTACAAATCCTTTGATATGTCGTTGGAACGATTTTAGCAACCATAAAAGACGATTGGTTGTATAATTCATCAACCTGCTCAGTCTCCCACAAGTCGTCGAGCAAATATTGTTTAACAAGGTTCTTTCCGCTTATAAATTTCAAAAGTTTCTTCGGCAACGCTTCCTCCCTAAACCAAGCCACAAAACCGGGATTGGCGTCAAGGCATTGTTTCCGCAGTGTATTATATTGTCCTTCTGGAATTTTACTCTTGTTATATTGTAAAACGAGTAGTTTTTTTGCTGTTTCTTGGTGATTTTCAGGAACTTGCACGTAGTTATTGAACTCGTCAATAAGAAAGACCTTGTTTTCATAATAAAAACGCCCTATTGAATTATCCTCACCGTCGATATACGTTCTGTTAGGTCTTGCAACTTTCTCGAACTTTGCAATATATTTCAACCCGGTCTCCTTGATATCGCTGTTGACCGCAGCCGTCCTCCTTACAGCGTGATGTATATCAATCACAGAAATACCCCACATTTCGGTCGCAGTGAATTTCTCTACAGTGCCACCATATTTAAGGGAGACGTCCGCTCTTCTTTTCAATGGAATATCTTTATTCAAGGATGTTGGAACTTCTGATAAGTCCATACCGAGAAGTTTTGCCCTACCCAAAATAAAATCAAAGTCAAATGTTTCCGAGAAATAACCGGAAATAACAGCGGGGTTCAAATAATGCAATAAATTGAAAAATCCCTGTATGATCTTTACTTCGGATTCGTCGTCGTTCACCTTATCAACTTCGAGGATGATTTCAAAGCCACGGTTGTCTCTGACCCCAATAGCAAAAACCCTTGCAATTTGGTAGCGCAACCCTGTGGTTTCAATATCGAATGTTACCTTATGAACGTCCTTATACTCTTCATATCCTTTGTATAACCGGGTTCTTGTGGAAATGAAAAATTGTTCGACAGGTCTTGGAGAATAAAACAAATCACGATGTTTGTAAATGAATTTTCCTTTCTTGTCCCTTTTCCATTTGCCTTTTTCATCCTCTTCTTTTTTATAAGGATCAAGACCACCTTCTTTAAAATAATTAACAATTGAATTATACGATTTGCTGCTGGTGACTTTATAACAATAACCATCAAGCAGCCTTTTTTGATTCCCGGTCTTTAATTTTTTTATCTTAATTCCGTATTTCACCGCCATGCTCTCACAATAGAGACTGGAATGACCCTCGTACAATTTGATTCCTAATTTATCAAAATCTTTTATGTACATGAAAGGTTCGTATTCGACATTAATGATCTTCGGATTTTCTTTTGGTGCATGAATAACACACTTCGCAACATTGGTTGAAGAATCAGTTTCAACATTGACCAAGTATTTCAGATCATTATTGTAACCGTCGAGAAAACTTTTGATTTCGGTAAGTATGCTGATTTTATCCATTTAATTCTTTATTATCGAATACGTTAATTTTTTCGTTTTTTTATTGTACGCATACCTTCTGTCATCGACAATCATAATGTTATGCCTTAATACTTCGATCGTATTCTCCGGGATTATTCCAGAAAGCCACAAGGCAGTTACCGAATTGTTTCCGATAATCCTGACATACTCCTTTTCGCCAATTATGTCGAAATCCAAATATACAATATCCCCTTCGTTTTCCAAAAAACTTCTCAAAATGTACGTAAAACCATCCACAATACCTTTTCTCGATTTTTCGTCAGCAATATCCGCACCCAACAGCATTGCTTTGAGAAGGAAATCCTGGAACGGGTTGTAATAACCCCACTTATACTCACTTGCCATGCTTTTTCTTTATAATTTCTATTACCTCACCTAAAACAGAATTACCAACATTCGATTTATAATCCTCATTATCCAATACTTTAACGATTTCAGTCCTTTTACTTTCGATCAAATTATACACGTATTCATCAATCGTTTCGGGGAATATCATTGGATATGCATTCACAACATCTTTTTGAGTTATGCGATGCAAACGGTCAACCACCTGATCGTATTCTCCGGGAGCGAATGGAAGTGTAAGTAGGAAAACTTTGCTTGCTGCAGTCAATGTCAACCCATAATTACAAGTTTGAATCGATCCAAGGAAGATTTTCATTTTATCCTGTGGGTCTTGAAACCTTTTCACAATATCGGCACGCTCCTCCACGGGTTGATCACCCGTATGCAACCCCGCAATATCGCCGAATCTTTCTTTGAGGGCAATTAATTGTTCCTTGAAATAATCTACGATAACAACTTTTTCTCCGGTTTCAAGGATATTCTCAATCAGTTCAACGATACTTTCAATCTTTAATTTGGCAACGTATTGCCTCAACCGGAGCATCGTGGTCAACGGATTACCGTTCGGATGTGTCACAAATTCATTCGCAACGCCTTCCTCTATTTTATTGTATAACTCTAACTCCTTATCATCCATTTCAAGGATTATCCTTTGATAAACTTTATCAGGTAAATCCTTGAGAACTTCACTTTTCCTCTTCCTGTGTGTGTATGGTGCGATTTTATGATACAACTCTTCAAATTTCTGTTCGGCGGTGTCTGTGACATATCCCCAACCATTGTAATCGTAGACCATCCCGCAATAATACTCATAGAAATACTTTTTCGTCGGGAAGTCGGTCGGAGAAACTTGGTTCAAAACCGTGTATAATTCATGTGCCCTATTGGGTGCAGGTGTACCGGAGAGGAATATCTTACTTATCTTACCCCCACGGAATAAACCGCTCTTAAATGTGGTTTTGAAATTTTTGTAAGTATTCGCTTTGGTATTCTTGAGTTTTTGTGACTCATCACAAATAACACAATCAATAATATCGATTCCCAATTTCTTCCATTTCGTCAGGAATTTTTCCTTGCTGCCCGGATTGAAGAAGTCATAGTTGACTATAATATATTTGGCGTCCTCGATGCTACACTTGTTCTTCTTCCATTTTACGATATATGCCAGGCTGTCTGTGAACTTTTCAACTTCGTTGAGGAAGTTGAATTTCAATGAGTTTGGAGTAATGACGAACACTTTTTTAAAACCGTTCATCTCAGCATAAAGAATGGAACTCAAGGTTTTTCCGAGACCCATTTCGTGTGAGATCAGCGTGTTGCGGGTTGCGTTCATGAACATCGCAGCCACGATTTGGTGAGGGTAGAGTTTCACACCCTCTTTCAAAAGGGCATGGCATTGATCGGAATATAAGATATAATCACGTTCAAGGTCTTGTTTATATTTGACCCATTCCTCTTTTTTGATATTGAGTTCGGCAATGAATTTCCGCTTCTCGACTTCGGTAATCTCGATCTTCTTGATTTGTTGAATGAAAATCTTTCTACTATCCTCGTTACCAAAATCGAAATGAATTTTATTGGAATTCCTATACTTTCTTATTAAGGAAAAAAGAGACGGTGTCGTTACTTCCCACGCCATGACTCCAGCGTTCCACTTACGGCTATCATCCGGCAAATCTTTAATGCGCCCAATCAATTGATTATTGACAGGAAAGCGCAAAAAATATGCAAGCCTCCTTGGAATTCTTTCACAGTGAACCACAAAGACTGGTTCTTGAAACCGGGGGGTTTGATTCTCATCCATATCCGCCAAGCGTCACCTCTTGATCCAACTCTTCGCCACAGATCGCACAAACTGTTTTGCGTATGTACCTTGTTCTGTTGTAATAATCCCCCCCTTCTGTAACACAGACAGTTTTCTTTTCACTGTGTGTGCAGATTTTGGGGAGTTCCTCCAAGCATCTTTCAATTTCGATTGCAACTTTATCCCTTTTTCTATATGGAGGAGTCAGTTGTATTTCAATTTCAAGTTCGCACTTCCTGCGCCTCAACTTTTCGATTTTTCGAAATAAAACCAATGCCGGACCGTTTTCACGTTCGATCAGTTTCATAGCCTTGTTTAATGTATTAACAAAGATATAGGAAAAAAAGAAGAATGTCAATTGATTTTAAAAAAACGACTATCATCCCGTCGGGGCGATAAAGACAGATTGATAATCAGTGACATCTTGGGTGTTGGTATCACCCGTGTCGGGATAATAAGTTAGATTATCGGGAACAATATAAATTGATTGATAATCAGTGATATCCTGCGTATTGGTGTCCCCGGTGTCAAAATAATACGACGTCCCTGTCGCAGGAGTGATAAAAACCAATTGATAATCGGTCACATCCTGTGTGTTGGTATCACCCGTATCGAAATAATACGCCGTATTGGTCGGAGTGACTCCCGAAATGTAAACGTCCGTTATATCTTGCGTGTTCATTACACCACCGTGGTTTTAGTCATGCTATCGGAAATAATGATATTTATGTAACCCTCTGTTGGAAGCGTAATTTTTCCACATTCATTCTCACCAAGAAAGTCGAGTTTGAATTCACCCAAATACCTTCCCGCCTTTCTCGTGTCTTTGAGGGTAAATTTGTACACGAGAGTGTACCTCACTTCATCAGGATATTCCGGTCTGTCATTATTAATAACGAGACTCGCCGGGACGTTTGCAATCCGATACAACCCTGTGTCGGCATCCGTCATGGAAAAAGTGATTGCCACATTTTCAAGCATATTATCGGTGAGGTCATATTTCTCCCTTACATGCTGAATAAGAGGGTATTTCAACTCCGGAAGGGTGCTGTCCTTCTTAATAAAAAAGTCATTAAGCCTAAATGTTGAATAATCCATATTTATCCCCTTTCCTCATTATTTTCTTTTTCGGTCTGATTCAAATATTTTTCCCTATCTGCACCAACAACACTTTTAATTTTTTTCTTTAACATAGCAGCAATCCCATCTCCAACAAGACCCAAAGTCACGGCATCAACATCACCAAAAGAATGTCCGCTGAATTCAGAATAAAACCTAAAAAGGACATAGGTGCATAAAACAGTTGCTATATACCTTTTCCAATTATCATAAAACCAAAATTTCCAACTCCATTTCTTTGGTGTGTTGGGACTTTGTATATTACGGCTATTGGTCTCCGTCATACCATAAATAACATAACCAATAATAAAAAACCATAAAAATCCAAGTAATTGAACTCCCGTATAATCTCCAAATACTGTTTTACAAAATTCGTTCATATTATAATACTTTAAGTAACGTCATATACCTGTTAGTGTTTGCGGTTGCAGTACCACTTGCTGTTCTCCATCTTATTTCAACATTTTGTGCTGTTGCCAATGTGATCCTGAAATTTGAATAACCATGATTTGCCGTAACTGCTTGCGTTCCTCTCATGAATGTTAATTCACTGTTGGAAACTAAATTACCTCCAACATATATCGATGTTGTTGTAGCCACACTACTTGTACCATGCGATAATGATGTTCCAAAACTAACCAAATATGTTCCTGCGGGTACGTTTGTAAATTGCATGCCCGTCATTAATACAGCAGTTGTTGATGTTGTGGTTATGTTGCCAGTAACACCTGTATGATATGTTGTTATTATAGCACCACCCACTGCAATTGGCTGTGTATTATCTCCCCAACCCGCAACCAAAACTCCGTCTTTATTAACACCCACTATATAGTAAGGAACTGTAGTACCAGTTGTTGCACCAGTTGGATTAAGTATAACCAAACCAGCGATGTTACCACCACCAAGTCCACTGTCTTGATTTACACGTATCTGCATTTGATTTGCTTCCTGTTTAACCCTTCGAATTGTTTCAATCCAAAGTTTACCTTCAATGCGTAAATCTCCCCAAAATGTTCCACTACTTCCCGATATATTCTCAACAGTCAAATCGGTGGTAGTACCACCAGTGGTTGCCATTTTACTATCCGTGACACCAGTAAGAGCATTTGGTGTCGATATACTGCTTAAAATCAGATTACCATCAATATTAGTCATACTGTTTAAACCAACAGTCGCATAACCCTCCAATATTTTAAACTGCTCTGGCGTCGGAATATTCGGTATTAATTTAAGAATTTCAGTTTTTATTGCTTCTACACTCAACACAGAACCAGCAAAAGAATCCCAATTATTCACAGAAGATATGTCCGTATAATCTGCAGGGATGCCATCACCATCCCCGATTGCAATAAATGCAGTATTCCCGCTCAACATAATGTTGTTCCATGCCTTGATATCCACACCTAATTTTTGTCCGTTGATTGTATATGCTAATAGTTTCATTATTTATGATTTATTTTTAACAAATCTTTTTCACCCTAATTGTTGCACAACATATCGTACCATTGGTGCTTTGTGTGCAGAAATAGAAATTAAAGCAATGGCTTCCCGCAGAAAGTGTCAAATCTTTCGTGAATTGATCTGCACGGTAATAACCGATCATATTACACCCACCAAGTGTTGCTACCGGAGTTCCATCAACATTATATGTCACATAAATATATCTATTACCCGTAGAATTTGCAAATATTGACATCATATCCATCTGATACCTTCCCGCAGTAAAAGTTGAAGCAGTATACCCATAATAATATGTTGGTGTTGTTGTTGCAATTGTACATACCGTATTGGTTTCAGCATAATGGTAATTATCACTGCCGCCAGTCAATAAGATTGCTTTGACTTGCTTATCAGTAGGATTCCAAAATAATGTACGATCAGTTGAAATACTACCTATTGAAGGTGTTGAAACAAGACAAAGCGTATTTCCAACTGTGGTAACACCACTCGCATTAAATGTTGAAGCAGCAGTTGTTGCACCAACCAATCTTGTTGTACCTACCGAACACAAACATGTGCTGCCATAAACCGTCGAACCCGATACCAAACCTGCGGCAAGGAAGTCTCCGCTTGTTCTTAACGTACCTGTCATTGTGTCGCCACTCACATTCACCTTCGTTAAATCACGAGGATGGACGTGATCTTGACGGCTGTACCTCAATGATGTACCCACTACCGTCAATCCATTCATCAATGGTGTCGCCGTACCCGCTTGGCCAACGACAAACGCCGTTGTTGCAAACTGAGTCGTATTGGTATCGGCTACCGCCGTCAAACCATACACAGCACCTGTGAACGTATCCCCCGTCAAATCGGCCTTACCATCAAGGATTGTCTTCGTGACACCCGTGTAAGTATTGAATTGTGTTCTTCCAATATAATTAGCCGGAAGTGTTGTGCCTGTGAACGTGGCAAATGCCGTCTTATCGAGTTTTGTCCCTATTAAAGTGTTTGTAACACCCGTATAGGCATTGATTTCAGTCTTATTATAATAGTTCGCCGGAACTGTCGTTCCAGAATAGGTATTAAAATCACTTACCGCAAGTCTGCTTGTATCGCTCGGATGAACATGATCTTGACGACTGTATTTTAACGACGTGCCGACTGCTGCCAATCCGTTCATCAACGGTATTGCTGTTCCAACCTGGCAAGAAGTAATAAATGCTGTTGTTGCAATACAAGTGTTGTTTGAATCCGCAACAGGTGTTGGAGCACATGCACTCGTCAAAAACGTTGGACTTGTAATCGGTGCTTTCGTATCAATCAAAGACTTTGTCGCCGCACTATAAACATTGATTTCAGTCTTGTTATAATAGTTTGCCGGAACTGTTGTACCGCTGTAAGTATTGAACGCACTTATGTCGAGTTTCGTCCCTATAAGAGTGTTTGTAGCACCCGTATAGGCATTGATTTCAGTCTTGTTATAATAATTCGCCGGAACTGTTGTACCGCTATAAGTGTTGAATGCACTTACCGCAAGTCTGCTTGTATCACTCGGATGAACATGATCCTGACGTGCATATCTCAACGATGTCCCAATAGCCACCGCACCGTTCATCAAAGGATTGGTGTTGGCAGCCTGGCCGAGAACGAACGCCGTTGTTGCAACCCTTGTAGTGTTGGTATCGGCGGGAGCGGTGGTTGTGTAGATCGCCCCCGTGAAAGTATCCCCCGTCAAATCGGCCTTGCCATCAAGTGCCGTCTTTGTAACACCAGTATAAACATTGAAATTGCCAATGTTCACATATGTTGCAGGTGCTGTCGTCCCAGTGTATGTTACAAACACCGTGGTTGGCAGTTTGGCATCTATCGAGGTCTTCGTCGTACCACTGTAAGAATTAAAATTGACGATCTTTAAATAGGTCGCAGGGATTGTCGTGCCCGAATAGGTGTTGAATGCGGTTATCGACAATTTGGTATTCGTAACCCCCGAAATATAATCAATATCACCATCAATACCATTCAGTCTCGTATTTGTCGCACCACTGTAAGAATTAAAATTAGTGATAGCCAGATAAGTCGCCGGGACTGTCGTACCTGAATAAGTATTAAATGCAGTTATACTGAGTTTCAATGCATCCGCATCGTCGACATATTTCTTATCAACAAGATCGGTGGTTGTTGTGAATGTTGGATGGGATTGGTAATGTTGTATGCCCGTCAAATTCCTCGTACCATCAGTCCTCAGATATTGCGGATGATCGTCATTCAAAAGGCCGCTTAAATCACCGTGGTTCGAAATACCACCACCACCACCAACCTGACCACCTATCTGATAAGAGAATGGCAATGGCCTGATATCATATATCTCACCACCGAATGTTGTTGATCCTGCCGAATACACCACATATGCCATGTTTATCGCAGTAGTGTCAAACGGCGGCACTTTGCCTGGCAGACCTCCTGCTATTGCTTCCTCCTTAGTGCTGTAGTACGTCTGTGGCAAATAGAATGCCAATTGACCGCTCGTTGTTCTAAGCACGATCGCCTTCACCCATTTCCCGGAAGGTATGTTCTTCGTTGCTAAACTGACAACCGCCGTGTGACCCGTGCCCCCTGCACCAAAATACGGTATTGCCAAGGTCAATGTAGTCCCCGTGCCATCCCATGTATGACCAGTGACAAGTGTCTCATATTGATATGGTGCAACACCATCGAAAGCATCGTATATGCGGAAGGTATCGCCTGTCGGCAGCACGCTTCTCACATCATCAGGACTTGTAACGATATTGCTGCCATATGTAAAATTGAAAGTATATGCGGTCAATATCAATCCCGATGGTTGGGTAGGATCGTTGTAATATGTGGTAGGGATGCTCGCATCCCCCGTATAGAATGACTTGTTAATATAATAAAAATCAGCATTAACTCCTTGATCAGGACTATTGTATGCAACAAGCGTCGTCAATCCACTGATGTCAGCAAGAGTAGTACCAACTTGTGGCAAATCGACCGACATCAACCCCATCTGTATCTTGCATGGGGTACTGGTAATCATTGTTGTATTAGCACTTAATTGTTGAATGCTACCGCCATTATCGTATATGAAAATCCCAAGCCTTTTCAAATATTCGGAAGTCCTGGAAACCGCATTCTCAATAACACCACCATCTTGTTTAATGTTACCGATTTGCACCGCCCAATAGAACGTACCTAATCTAATATTTTGAATGTTATTCGGCTCGGATATTGCCACCTGTATATCACCATTAGAATTTACGTAGACATAGTAAGTCCCAACATCGTCCGGTGTGGTATATCCACTGGTATTGATTGTTTGACCGCTCCAAGTTATTAATTTGTGAAATCCATCGTATGTAATATATCCATTACCAGGATAAATATACAGCAAATTCAAGTCAATTTGTGCAAGTGCCGTTTCAGGTGAAAGCCTGCCGGAGATTTGCGTTCTTTCAATATAATTAGCGACTTTTTGGTTAAAATCATCAACAGTCGTGCTTTCCCAATCGGGAATACTGATATTAACATCAATTGCATTACGTGTTGCAAGATCAGCCAATGAACTACCGACCTTACTTACTTTCGTCCAAGGTATTGTGCCCCCGGTGTATGCTGCAAACACCGCCGTTGGAAGTTTGGTGTCGGTGACACCGGAAATGTAATCAATATCGTCTTCAACACCATCAAGTCTTGTCTCTGTTGAAGCGGTGTAATTTACAAATGTTGCGATTTCTACATGTTCTATGTTCGTACCACCAGAATCCAAAATAAATTGGTATAGATTGTAACCATTTATTGAAGTACCTGTTGGTATTACAGGAGTTCCCGTGAACATGGGACTTTCAAGGAAGGCGAATGTTTTCCTCGTGCTTCCTGTCGTAGTGCCGTACCAATTATTACCGAGAAATTCCATTGCTCCCGGTTGTGGTGAACCCAACAACGATCCGCTTGTGAATTTCAACGGGGAAACAGTTGTTGTACCTGCTTTTAGGTGAACCACCGCCGTCGGTGAAGAAATTCCAAATCCTGTTCCAAGGTCTGAAATCCTGACCTTTTCCGTTGGAGCAGAACCACTTGATGTCTTGAACAACATATCTGCATAACAAGTCGTGCTGTTGCCTTTGTATATTACGTCAAGCGATGCCAACGACGTGCCGACCGTCCCACCGCCACAGCACACCCTTGTTCTGAAGCATAAATGACCAAGAGAATCACCCGAACAGGAAGCCAATGGCGCATCCAATGTTCCTCTTGTTTTTGCAGCCACATACCCGCCACCAATAGCATCGTTGGACGACGCTCTCACTCTTATTTGGGCGGTAGCACTACAATTAGAATCGACTTCGAATAAACTGAAACTCTGACCTGCTGTCAAATCGACATAATTCGATTCATTCACCTGCAATTGATTGCATCCAGACATGTTACCGCCGCCGATGTTAGTCCTGCCGAGACTGTCGATGTAGAAATTCGGTCTTGCATCGAATTGTGAAGAATATACTCCAAACCTCTTATCACCGCCACGGACAACCGTATTTAAAGTTGGTATCACCGACGGCAGGCTTGACGTCCTCATCCTCACCCAATATAATTCCTTTTGTTGAAGTTCATCAGGCAGCACTGATAATATCCAATCATTTATTTGGGTATTATCCCAATAGATCGCACCCGATCTTGTCAAATCTACCGTTGAATCGTAATAATAATCACTTCCTTCCGTGATCTCGACCCAAGACGAACCATCGAAATATTCGATGATTAATATAGTATCCTGACTTGGAATTATTATATTGATTTGAACTGAATTGAATTTAGTGTATCCACCTATATACAATGCCCCCAACGTATCCCCAGTGTTAAATATTTGAATAGGGTAGTTGGAATCCGACAGACTCGCCCTAACGGTGAGGTCTTCATACCCAATCACACCCGCCGTATAATCGGAAGTTTTTAAAATAGCATCAAACTGAGCGGGTGCTACAATCAACGTACCTGATGGAAGTTGAGGGAATGCATTGAAACTCCAAGTATCACCGGAAGTGTGCCCTGTTGTGTAATCAAATTTGACCTGCACACCATTCTCAATAAGAGTTAAACCTGTCGAACACCCGGTTGGTTGAGACCAACTGTTGAAAGTGACTCCCAAATCCTTAGAAACCCTCCAAACGAATGTATCGGTCGTTCCCGTTACACCCGATATTCGGATTTCATAATTGGAGATAAATGTCTTATCATATATACCGTCGACATACAGGTCGTTAAGTCCTGTGCCGATTATTTTGTTGGCATAGAATGAAAAATAATTCGACGGCGAGTTTACCCCGACCCTTCCACTCTCGGAAGCCACGATTGGCGTCGTATTGCCCGCCATGTTGTATAAGTACCAAAATTCAGCATTCTCACCCCTAAATGTTTCTGCAAACCATTTTGGTTCACCATTTTCAAGCCACACCACATCCTTGTCAGCACCCGTAGGACCATCAACATTCAAACCATTGGCCTGTGTGTTGTAACCACCATCATCAAGTAAATCAGTTCCATAAAGATGAATTTGTTTTACCGGATTAGTAATACCAATTCCAGTAAAACCACTTATGGTATTGATCGTTATGATTGGTGTGATACCATCCGCCTTATTAATCGTTATTGCGGACGCTGTCCCCCCAAACGGCCTGATCTCATTGACCACAATACCACCATTGAAACTGCTTTCAACAGTCGTTGAAGCACCCACTTCCGTGACCTCTTGCAAATCCGGAACGGTGATATCGCAAGTATATGCGAATTCCCGCCTCGTGCCGCCAGTCGTCGTACCATAAAACTTGTCCCCTTGAAACTCTACAGCACCTGATTCGGGTGTCGCCAGCAACAACCCGCTCGTGAATTTCAACGGAGCGGTGTTGGCTGCAGTTGTACCTGATTGCAAATGAACAAGTGCTGTTGGAACAATTCCTCCAAAGCCAACACCTGCACCGCTCACCCTTATCTTTTCGACTTGGACAAGGTTTTGACCATTTGCCACTGCGAAGCGCAAATCACCATAATACGTGCTGCCGTCACCGATATATTTTGAAATTATTTTTGCTGTGACAAAACCACAACCGTTTATAGGAGAACCCCATGTTATACAACCCATGTTGTCATCATATTGGGGATTGACTGCACCGCTCAAAGTACCTCTTGATTTCGTCAGCAAAAGTGCCGGACCACAAGCATCATCACTTGCCTGTCTCAATTTGAGTAAAAGTGCAATACTACTATCCTCGTTGTCGAATTCCACAAGGCTTGAAGCACCTGAATATACTTGATAATTCTTGTTAGTATTTACTTGCAGTACATTACGACCCGTAAGATTACCACCACCTATGCTCGTCCTTCCCAAGGCATCAACATAGAATGATGGTCTGTAATCCATTGCTGACGCATACACTGCAAACCTCATGTTGCTGCCACGGGATACCCCGCCGATCAAAGGCGTTACCGTAGATGGACTTGCCGTCCTGATTCTTACCCAATAATACTCCCCTTCTCCCGGCATTTCCAAAGGCTCTGCATACGTCCAATTCGTCAAAGCATTCGTGTTCCAAGTCAAATATCCGGTTTGAGTTAAATTATTGGTAGTATCATTAAAATAACCGCTACTTGTGCCGATGTTTTCCCACGAATTTCCATCCCAATACTCTCCGACAAGGGTTATTCCTTCGCCCCCCTGAATGACATTAATAAACAATGAATTGAGTTTCGTGTTTGTGCCAATATACGCAGCATTTGTCGTTACACCCGTCTCAAACATCGGAGTTGGGACATCCACAACTGAAGTATTCACTTCAGCAGTGAAATCGGAAAACGTCACCGCACTTGCAGTATAATCCAAAGTAGCCAATACCTTATTAACCCGGTTTCCGGTCACAGTAAACGTGGAAGGTGCTAATTGAGGAAACGTTGCGAACCTCCAAGCATCACCAACAACAAATCCGGTGATTTGGACGAATGACACCTCAACTCCACTATCAATTATTGTTGCACCTGTCGTACAACCTGTCGGTGTCGACCAAGCGGTATATGTGTTATTCAAATCACTGGACACCCTCCATTGATAAGTATCTGTTACACCAGTAGTGCTGTCGATCCTCACCTCGTAAATAGCGATGTAACTCTTGTCATACAACCCGCCGATCACAAGTCCATTATTATATGGCGTGCTGCCGACAGATTGAGCAGGATAATCGATTATATTCGACGGACTGTTAACACCAATTCTGCCACTTTCTGAAATAGTGAGTGGTGACAAATCACCCTCACTATTATACAAATACCAAAATTTTCCTTCTTCACCCCTGTAAATCTCGGCAAACCATTTCTCAGCACCATCGTCCCGCCATACAACATCCTTGTCGCCATCAGCAACACCATCAATGATAATACCGTTTTTATGTGTTGAAATATAACTACCATTGGAATTATCAACCCCGTATATGTGAATGATATTGTCGGGTTCAACCGTTCCAAACCCGGTCAAACCACTTGTTGTGTTGATTGTTATAATCGGCGTGACACCATCGGCTTTGTTAATTGTTATAGCCGATGCAGTTCCTCCAGACGGCCTGATCTCATTAACAACAAGACCCCCATTAAAACATGTTTCAACGGTTGTCACCGCCCCTATCTCAGTAACTGTTTGCAAATTAATTGCATTGGTATCACACATGAAAGCGAATCTCTGCCTTGTACCGCCAGTCGTAGTCCCATAAAATTTCTCACCTTGGAACTCTACAGCACCCGCTTGGGGTGTTGTTAATAATGTCCCACTCGTGAACTTCAAAGGGGCGTTGGTTGTAGTGCCGGACTTCAAATGAACAAGTGCCGTTGGTGTTGAAACCCCAAACCCAGTATCACCTTTATAGTCAATTCTAACCCTTTCCAACGGATCAGAGCCGTTTGCTGTTTTAAAGAAAATATCACCACATCTTGCTGTCGGAGCACCTGTGAATTGCGAATTGATCTCCGCCAACAGGCGTCCTGATGTCCCAGACCTGCCCCTGAAACTGATGCGTCCGAGAAGGTCGCCCGTTTGCGTGCAGGATGATGCATCAAGCGTGCCACGGGTCTTGACAAACGTCAACCCTGGAGCACATGCGTCGTTCGATGCAAGTTTTATTTTCAGATCAACAACGTTGCTGTCCTCGCTGTCGAATTCAACAAGACTGTCAGTGCCTGTGGTAGTCACTTGGACATTATTCCCAGTGTTGACTTGCAATTTATTGCTTCCTGTGATATTCCCGCCGCCGACGTTTATCCTCCCCAACGCATCCACATAAAATGCAGGTTTGTAATCGAACGCCGAAGCATATATCGAGAATCTTTGAGAACTACCTCTGGAAACACTACCAATATACGGTGCTATTGTTGGAGGACTTGACGTCCTAAATCTCAACCAATATAACAATTCACCGCTGTTCCTCCCATCATAAGGAATCCACCCTGTCATTGTATCGACGTTCCATGTGATCGCACCAGATTGGGACACATTGTTCGTGCCGTCAAGGAAAAATTCATTCCCAATTGAAATGTCGACCCATGAAGTGCCGTTCCAATATTCAACAACCAATGTCATTCCGACACCGGGGGTTGGAATATTAAGAAACAATGAATTAAGTTTCGTCACAGTACCAACGTATGCGGCGTTCAAGGTTGTCCCTGTTTGGAATAATTGAAGTGGAGAATCTATAGTTGATGAGTTCGCAACCCCCGTTATATCAACACCCACAATGTATTGTGGTGGATATGTTGTGTAATTAGTGGTGTATATCACCCTGTCCACACGGTTTCCAGTGACGGACAACGTCGCCGGGGCAAGTTGCGGGAATGCGGCGAATTGCCATGTATCCCCCAGGCTGTTTCCGGTGGGGTTAACAAACGACACTTCGATTCCACTGTCGATCACCGTAGTCCCGGTGGTCGCACTTAATGGTGATGACCAAACCCCGTAAGATGAACCGAGATTGATCGACCTTCTCCAAATATATGTATCAGTTATTCCGGTGATGCTATCAATCTTTACTTGGTACACCCCAATGAAATTCTTGTCATACTTTCCGCTTATTACAAGATTCGCATATGCACTATAAGATGAGCCTGTAATCAACACTGGAGGATAATTGATATTATTTGTGACACTATTGACACCGATCCTGCCACTTTCAGACACGGTCAATGTGGACAAGCCGCCCTCTTCATTATACAAGTACCAGAATTGCCCGTTCTCACACCTGCACGTCTTGGCATGCCATTTCGGATTACCGGATTCCGCCCAAGAAAGTATCTTATCCCCATTAGCAACACCGTCAAGTGTAATACCGTTCCTGTGGCCGAGTTCTGATGTGTCCGTCCCGTACACATGTATGATATCATTAGGAGTTGCAGTCCCGAATCCTGTGAAACCACTAATAGTATCAATAGTAATTATTGGTGTAATGCCATCGGCTTTATTAACCGTTATTTCAGACGCAGTCCCACCGGACGGTCTGATCTCGTTGACCACAATGCCACCATTAAAACTGCTTTCAACAGTAGTTGTCGCATTAATCTCAGTCACTTCCTGCAGACCCATGTTCGCTGTGATACCTGTGATATCACTTTCTATCGAATCCAACCTGCTATCGGTTGCTGCTGTGTATGAAACATAGTCAGTGATGTTCAATTTGGTGTCAGTGACAGCGGAAAGGTAGAGCACCTCACCATAATCAGCAAAATCGGTTGTGATTTTCGGGGAAATATGTCTCTCCCAAGAAGCGATCCACGCCTCACTATTCGGCACAAGAACACCCGTGCTACCGCTTATGCCAGTTGCCTTCCAATAATACAACGGCTGTATTGAAGGAATATAAGAGTTTGAATATATTTCATTCTCGTTCGCCCCCGTCATTCCTGACACCGGACTCTCCCTTACGACAGTGTTGTCATAATCAATTCTATAAATTAAATATCTGAACACCATTTATTTATTATATTTTATTCATCATTATCCATGACCCATCAGGTTTCGTCAACATCACCCCGGCATCCCCCATCCGGAAAGCGAATAATTCCACATAATCCCCACTTGACAAGATTGTCCTGTATGTCGGCATTATATTCGTCCCACTCTTATTCATAATGTTGATCGCAAGTGACGTGCTCGATGTTGGGGTTATATCGATCCCACCATTCTTCCTTACCACAGTTCCAACATTCTTCGAAGACCCACTTTGACTATAAACATTCAAGACATAACTGATGCCATATACTCCAGTCTCCGTCACATAAATACGTGATCCCCCGGTGTAATTAAAACTTGAACCCGTATATTCCTGCGTCGTCCAATTTATTGACACCCCCGATATAAGATTAGCGTCCGTTCCGCCACTTACATCTTTCAATTGGATCACCTTTTGAACGGTTGATATGGTGGTCGCCGTATATGCTGTAAATTGTGCAACTGTGGTGAATCCTGTGATCTGGCTCATTGTATAATGAATACCAGTATTACCTGTATGTGACGCAAAATCAGATTGAAGAGTCAGATTCGGCTTGCCTGTGATGTCAATCCATGCCACAGTCGATCCACTTGGAACAACCGAATAAATCGTAACAACATTTCCATTTTGGAATATCTGCGTCCCGCCTGATTCAATAAAAGTGTATCCGGTGAACCCACCAGTACTACCTGTCGGTGTTGGTGAATAAATCGTAACATAATCTCCATTGACCGATATCACCGTAGCACCCGATTGAATGAACGTGTGCCCCGTGAAAAGTTCTGGCAAATTAGTTATAGAACCGCCAGTATAACTATGAGTATGCCCGGTCAGACTGTATTGAGGATGTGTATGTCCCGTACTCGATTTACCCGCAAGATCAGAAACCAAATTGACAACTTGTAATTGGTTGATCGTTATTGCTGATTGCACATAATGTATAGTCGTATCCCCCGTATGGATAGAAAAATCAGATTGAAGAGTTAGATTCGGCTTACCTGTGATGTCAATCCACGCCACAGTGCTCCCGCTTGGAACAACCGAATAAATCGTAACAACATTTCCATTTTGGAATATCTGCGTCCCGCCTGATTCAATAAAAGTGTATCCAGTAAATGTCGATCCACTGTATGCAGTAAATGCAGATATTGTAAGATATTGGCCATGCGTGTGTCCCGTATTACTCTTACCCGCCAAATCAGATACCAAATTAAGAACCTGACTTTCGGTTATTGTAATCGCCGATTGTTGGTAATGTATTGCCGTATCACCCGTATGAACAGAGAAATCAGATTGTAAAGTCAGGTTTGGCTTGCTTGTGACATCATTCCACGTTACACCTGTCAGATATTGACTATGGGTGTGCCCGGTGAGTGAATATTGTGAATGCGTGTGTCCTGTCAGACTGTATTGGTCGTGTTCATGTCCTTCTTCGAACTGTTGGAGGGTTGTACCTGTCAACCAAGCGGGTTTGCCTGTGAGAGTGCCCCATGTAGCCGTAGAACCCGTCGCCGGGATTGAATATATCGTAACATAATTCCCATTGACGCTTATCTGTGTCGAACCACTTGCAATAAAAGTATAACCCGTAAAACCCCCTGTAGCACCAGTTGGAGAATAAATGACAACCGTGTTGCCACTCCCCACACTGATTAACGTACCGCCACTCGGTATGAAAGTATAATAATTAACGATTGTTTGACCGCTATCTCCTTTCGCTCCGGTCGCTCCACTAACACCAGGAATGCCTTGATCTCCTTGTGCTCCAGTTGCACCACTCGGAGTATAAATGGATATTATTTGGGTCTGGCCGCTGTATGATGTTGTGACAACAGTTGGAGACACACCGGAGAACACGGTTAATCCTGAATAGATTACCGTCGTTACTCCCGATGCACCGGGATCACCCTTATCGCCTTTGAGTCCAGAAAAGGAGAAAATATACTCCTGTCCTGTTAATAAATCCAATGTGAATGTTGCCATTAAATAGACTTTTAGATAAATACTAAAAGAAAGTAAAATAACGGCGGATGTAAAATGAAGAAGAGGAAATTTTTAAGAAGAGTGCTTACATCTCGTAAATGTACAATGCCCTATCGTCCCACACGAATTCAAAATCTTGGTCACCATCCGGGAAGCCAAAATGCCAAACCGTACCATCTTTCCAAATTTTCTTGATCCTCCAATGTGAGGCAGCAGTATTACTTGTATTTTTTGAGACCCCGATGTAAAATTCTGTAGCCGACACCTCGTCGACCAGCATCACCGGGTCGATTTTGTGCATATCAACGTTTATATCTGAAGTGTAGTAACTCATGACCTACTTTTTCTATAAATACTTGAATGTTTTAATATGTTATGTTGTACCTAACATATCTGTAATTCAAATTAGTGGAACTGATTTTTGCGTTCTCAATCCAATACACCTTCTGCTTGGAATCCCAAGGAGTATTCGTTCCCAATCCGTCGTAATCCGTACCAACGGCAAGATTATTTACTTCCTCCTCAGTCAAATCCCAACCCGTTGAACTCCCAGAATACGTTCCTAAATCACCAAGGGTTTCCGATGTACCTGTAACGGCTTCACCAATGTTTGAAAAATTTATCGTTACTGTATATATATACGTAAAATATTTCCGATACGTAAACAAATAATTAATAAAAGCGTTTGACCCCACAATATTTGGACAATTATAAACATAGAACTGTGCTAAACCACTTGAAAGTGTTACCCCCGACAAACTACCCGTCAAATTAGAACAATTATTCATTTGAATCACATATCCCCTCGTTAAAAAATTAAAATCAGTTGCTATGTTGCTATTTATACCTGTATTATGAGTATACAAATACTGTACGTTATTATGTTTCAACGCCCCCGTTAATCCGGTACAACTATGAATATCTAAATAATAAATATCATTAACATCCCAATTAATTAAATTTCCTGTTAAATGTGGATTTGAACTCATAGTCAAATAACTCAATATTGTTGTTCCTGTAATCCAATTAGATATATTACCATACATACTACCACAATTATCTATCGCAAGCGAATTCACTTTTGACGGGTTCAAATTCGATAAATCTGCATTAATATTCGTATTCCTCAAATAAACTGTTGACATATTATTATCAAAAATTAAATTTGATAAATTTCCTGTAATACCACTAATACTTTCAAAAGAAAAAACGGTTAAATTCTTTGTATGAAAAACGCCGTTATCAAAATTAACATACACATCCGTATTAGAAATATAGAAAGTATTTAATGAATTGGGTATTGACATATTAATAATATCGCCACTAATAGGATTAAGTTGTAAATACAAAGTTTGGATTACATTGTTAAATGTTATTCCAGAAATGTTCCCGGTTATATCGTTGCTATTGAAATTTATATATGTTGTACCAGTGGGCACTACAAAATTTCCAATATCCCCGGTTAAAGAACAATAATACATTTGTATTGTACTCAACTTATTGTTGAAATTAATGGTATTAATATCATCAACCAATAAAGGACAATAACCAATATTTATAGAGTTCAAATTAGAATTAAACGTGACACCAGATATGGTTCTTAATGAATTCAAATAAGTAAATGCCATGCTATTCAATAATGGTGTAGTGGTAAAATCTTGCGGTATTGCTGTTATATTATATAAATGATCAAACCCTATTGAATTTAATGTATTTGGTAAAACCCAATTCGAAGTATCGCCAGAAATATTATTATAATTTGAGTAACTGTCTATATATATTGTATCAATCTTAGTATCACTAAAATCCCAATCAGTTATATTACCCGTGAGATATCTATGATATAAATAAAAATACGTTAAACCAGTATTAAATGTCCAATCAGTTATCGATCCAGTAATTCCAGGGGTATTATGTATTCTAAAATAAATATAATTTAATTGAGAAACATCTAAAGTCGTCGCATTACCTGTGATCAGATTACTATCATACACCATCAAGTTATAAAGATTTGGATTGTTCTCAACAAGATCATTAAGATTACAATTCAAATATGAAATTGCACTTAATTGAACCACACCCAAATTCTCAAAATCTATATTAGAAAGATTACCAGTAAAGTCACAATTCGTAAGATACAATCTTTCCAATTTTTCAAAATTTGTGATTGTATTAATATTACCGTATATTATCGGGTCATTCAGGTTCAATTCCCTTAATTTGCTTGGAAAACTACCATAACTAATATTTTGATTGAAATATGACTGATTTATTATAAAACGGTTTAAATTAGGAAATTCATTTATAAGTTTAATGAAATCACCCCGGTAATAATAACCTGTGTATGGGTTATTGAAATAAAGATAATAAACGGCATTCAAATTGCCAGAAAAATAAAATTTTTTTTGACTGGTTTCGGTTGTTTGGGTATATTGTAAAAGATAACTTGAACTATTTGTAATAAACGAATTCTTTTGCAACCCCGTCGGTTTTGCAAAATACACTTTCAATGGATTTGTTGTACTCACTCCGCTAAATCCAATATATAAATTATGATAATAATATGCATCGTTATTTATATAAGAATTAACAACTTGCGCCCTGAACACCTTGCCGTCATTCCACAAAACCCTGTCGTCGTTCTTTAACATAATGGACTATTAATAAATAAACCCTTCGGTCAATAAATTGGCACATAATGTTGCACACGCCGATGCGGACGATACCCTAAAATAAACCGTGCCTCCTGCTGTTGCGGGTGTACCTTTCTGAGTCACTTCCAAATCATATGTTTCATTCGTTAACACATTATCAATTACGACCGCTGGTGACAGGTTACAATACGTCGAAGCGACGTTCCCAACACTCACAGTGAAAGATGTCACCGGAGCATCCTGTCGGATAATCAATTTGAAACGATTGAATAAAACACATTTTCCCGTCGGAATAGTCATTATCGCTGTATTTCCCACCGCATTTAATGGAATGTTTTGTGTGTAAACATAATTTGGCACGAGCGTACACACACCCAAATCGGTCATAAACACCGATTGTGTAGGATATGCAAATTTTTGCCCGATGTATTGTAGACCAGTTATTGCATCTACCCATTCATCAATCACGGGAACTTCACAGACGCAATTACTTGTGGCATGTCCAATCCATGTATAACCACTTGTTATCGGCCTGTTGTATGATTCCTTAGACCAATATCCACTATCACAATATCTTAAATATACATCTTCCAGGCTTAAATTAACATTTATCGCCGTATCAGTACTGTCCTTGAAATTAGTGAATGTATAACTAAACACCCCACCCGCCGTCGGTTCGGGTTTAACCCATTGATTCTGTTTCAAGTTTGAGGGTTCTGCTGATGATTGGGTTACTGTGCCTAAAAACCCACCCCCACCGCTTGAATAAATGATAGCAGTTCCCCCACTGTTTGTAATCGTCGTGCCTCCGCTTCCTAAAAGACTCCTAAATTGAAGCACCGTTCCACTCGTCCCGCTGTACAAACCTGCACCCGATCCGATGTTCTGCGCCGAAGTCACACTACCAACACCCCCTGTTGAATTGATTATAACAGTTTGGCCACTGGTCGTGACTATAGTGTTCCCACTACCATAAAGACTCCTGAGTTGAAGTATATTAACGAACTTACTGTCGAAGATTCCTGATCCTGAACCAACATTTTGTGCCGTGCTAACCCCGGTTATAACGCCTCCAGTTACACCGCTGATACGTATTTGATCGCCTTGTTCGAACACCCATATACCCTCACCAATGGCACTTATACTTCTAAACCGGAGATTATTTGCTCCAGATTTGTTGATATAAACACCCGCTCCTCCACCAATATTTTGACCAGTGGTTGTATTGCCTACAAGGCTTATATTTGATCTATTTGTCATAATGTTTTAAAAATTTTTAACAAGTATAAATGGTGCAAGTTATTGGTGTTGCTGCTCTACAAAATAATCCTCTTGTCGGCAATACTGAAGTTATACAAACGAATGCACAGGAAATCCCCGTACCACCCGGTATTGGATGTATAGAACAGATTTTAACACAAATCGTATCGCCAGCAACAACGGGGAAACTACATGAAAAACTGACCGCACCAAGAATGTTAGGTCTTGTACAACTGTATACACCAACACCATTACAACATCCACAAGCAAATGATTGGCTTCCAGTACAAGTATTGGCACACAAACAATGACATATGGTAATAGTATAACATTGATCCGTGCTCATCGCCGGGTTCGAACAAATGCAATCCGTTCTACAAGTAGTTGCCGTTCCATTCGTACCAGCAACACTTATTTGGTTTAACCCAACTGCCTTATACGACGTTTCACGGCAGAAACTATAAAATTCGCTCATACAATGAGGTGCAGTTTTTCCTGCAATAATGCTTAAAACCGACAAACACTCCCTATCACCGAGAACGGAGGCACAAATGCTTGAACACGTCTGCAATGTATTATTTAATATCGCTATACTACCCGATGCTGGCATTGGCATGATTCATATCCTCCTTTATATTTTATCCCGTTATTAATATTTTATAATTTATTCCCGTCGATGGTGCTGTATCAAATGTTATACAAACACAATTTGCATTCGTCCTTTGAACATTCGTATAAACTGTTGCATAAGGTGCGTCCGCTTGAACCAATTGTACCATAACAAATTGTTGATTACAACTGTGTGTCACACTAAACCCAGTCGTCAAACTGTTACCACTTATCATATAAACCCCCACACCACCACCAATAGGCGTACTCCAAGAAGCAGTACCGTCAGCAGACGATGTCAACACACATCCTGCGGCAGCACCTGTTGTTATCTTGATCACAGGTGTCGAAATGTAACTCCCTTGTGGTTGGAAACACAATGGATATTGTGTTGCACCATCAAAAGAACCCGACTGCATGTACATGACGCCGCTACCGATAAGACCCATATAAAGGCCATAATTTTCAGCGGCTTTCGAAATGCTGAAAGTGCTTGCTGATGCAGTCAATGTTACCGAATTGGGAACTCCGATTTTCAAACAACTATTGATTGTTTGTATTGAAGCACTTGTACATTTCAAAAACGTTGCGGGTGCTGTCGTACCCGTGTAGGTGATGAACACCGTCTTGGCGACATATGTGGCCGGAACGGTAGTGCCTGTGTAAGTATCGAATGCGGTTTTAATAACATATGTTGCAGGTGCAGTAGTACCCGTGTAAGTCGCCACTGAAGATTGTAAAGCATAAATACCATGCGTGTGACCGCTTGCAGAATAATACAACTTAGAAACGTATTCCGCCACGCCGCTTGCATTAAATGCGGCAAGCGTATCGTTGTTGCCGAGATGGCCACTGTCTGTCCAAGTCAAATTACTCAAATTGGCATGATTGGTGGTGCTGACACCCGCAACACTCAATGCGGAGAATTTGCTGCCCACAACATATGTGATGCCGTCCGTCGGTATCACCACCTTACCATAATTGGAATAACTGTTCGATGTTGAATAACTTATGCGAGCATAAATCACGTATTCGGCACTCGCCGATGTCAGCGAACCAAGCCTCAATCCCCTCGTATCCTCCGCCTGCGCCCCGGCGAGTGTTGTATACGTCGCCTGCGGCGGCAGGAAGATCATCCTGTATTTCTGACTGTTGGAATCCGAAGTTGTTGGCACGAGAATCTGATAGGCATTGTAATAACGATTAGCAACACCTGCGGTCAACGTTCCTGTCACCGGATCGTTGACATAGATATATGAATCATCTCCTACTGCAAGGAACGGGGCGGTGTTGGAGAACGTATAAACACTCGTGCCCGCACTGATTCGCATAACGGTGTATCCACTCGTCTTCGGCCATGAGGCTATTGTCGATGTTAAATCTTCATCATCGAGAGATGCGGCATTAAAACTCGGAGTTATCCCTGCATTTGTCGCTGTGTTCGCCGTATAACTCCCAGAAGTTGCTTGTCCACCGGATTTCAAATATGTCCCAATGGTATTATGTAAAGTTTCATGAGCCTGCCAATCAAGCAGACCGTGGGTTTCACGAATTGCAAGCGACGCCGCCTCGGTCGCTTGGTAATAAATACCTGAAACCATTATATGATTAAATTCCCAAACAGATTGACTCCACGTGAAACCTAATCCATCTGTCGAATACAAATACCAACGTCCCACTGTTGCCGTATGTGCACTTGAAGTCCAAGGACTCGTCAGAGTCCTCTTGACGCCTTTCCAATAGTAATCCAATGTGCCAGTCAGGGTTATAGTCCTGTTGGTGTAATTGTATGAAATGTTTATATTGCTTCCGTCCACGAAACCCGTCGGGTCTTGCATGTCGGTAGCCATTTGGAAAGGCAAGTACTTGCTTGCAAGACATGTGCCGTTTTCAATAAACACCGGACTTGTCGAATATGTGGTCGCTGATAATATCGGCGAACGCACACAAGTTGACCCTATTATGACCGGACTTATCATACATGTCGAACCACAAACAATCGGCGATGTCACACAAGTTGTACCACTTAACAATGGAGATGTCACACAGGTACTTGCACAAATATTCCCCATAACGCCCAATCTTGTACCATTAAAAGTCAAATTGGGTTGTGAACAGATTGTATTGGCGTCGATATATGTACCAATACCATTTGCTGTAGTCCCGTTCCATTCAATACCACTTGCATCATTTGCATTAATTGCTATATAATTACCACTGCATGTGAGGGTTACATTCGTTCCACCACTCAATGTCTTCAAATTCAACTTGTTGTTTGTGGTAGTGGTGTATATTGTGCCATTCCCCGTGCCTAAATTAGTCGCACCCGTAATCGTGCCACCCGCAACATAACTTCCCAAATACGATTTATAGACCAAATCACAATCGTTATTTAACGCCACAGCACTGCCATATCTCGCCGTTCCACCAGAAAGAATAGTCAAAATTGCAGCATTATTCCTTATGAAACAGAAATTCCTGGTTTTATAATCCCCAAGAAATTTAAGGTTTTGTGAACTTGAACTCTTACATTCGATCACCTCACAAAAAAATACAGTACCCGATGGATGATTCAATCGTGTTTCTTGTTCATATGACGCTGCACTGTTCTCCGTCTGAATGTGGAAATTACTGTTTGTAGCACCGAGTATATCACTTAACTTAAATTCAAGATAATTCGTGTCTTCAGAAGCAGCCAATAAAATTTTAGTTGTCGATGTCGGAAATAAATTAATACCACCATATGCTGTTCCACCACTATTAACCAATAACATATCAAATTCTGGTGCAACGGGATCGTGTTCCAAACGCATACAAGTATAACCATTACCATCACAAACACCAAATATTGGTGTTACTGCAATAAGTGAAGATAATGCACTTCCTGTACAACCCAAATTAAATGCATAAGCACCACATATCGTCGTATTTCCAGTTAGCAAACCACCCAATGCAACATTCGGTCCTGAAAGATGTAAACCACTCTCCGCTCCAGTAACAGTACCTGTGGCCGTAGAGTTAATAACAACATAACTGTCGCCGGATGTTATCGTGATGTTCGTCCCACCACTCAACCTCTTTAACTGAATTAATTGATCTGAGACTGAAGTATAAAGAGCACCATTGCCCGCACCCAAATTGGTCACTCCAGTAACGGATTTTAAAAGCACCGTCTGAAGGTCAGTTTGATCGGCAATGCTTCCGGATATATCACCCCAAGCCACGCTTGGAGTTACACCCGACGTTATAATATAACCGGGATACGGAAGTACCCATCCGGTTGTAGTTGAATTTGCAATAAGAACCGCTTTACTGATATGATCCACCGTAGTTGGTTCGGTGGCGGTCAAAAGACCCGCTGTGGCGTCACTCAAAAAATATGTCGTGTTTATGACGAGTCCTGTCAATCCGGTGACGTAACCCGCTTGGGTGAGATCGAAATAATTGGCGTTGTGACATTTACTTACAATTCCCAACACTTCACCATCATATGTACCATCAGCAATGGCTTTGTTGTATGTCCCCCCGCTCCAACCAATAACATCTTGAACAGCAAAACCATGAGAAGTTTTATTAATGCATTTCGTTATTCTTTCACCGGAAGCAATCAACGTTGATATTGATGAAGTCAACCCGGTGACATATCCCTTGTCAACAAGTGATCGCAATGTGTAACTGCCACTGTAATCGGCAGCGTACCTAACGCCCCCACCACTATTAACTGTGAATACAACACCGTTTGTATCCATGCAAAGTCTATCGTTGCTGCACGATGATAAATAAACATCACCATTTAACAACAAAGTTGCGCCACAAGTACACATGGCAGTACCTGCACCATTAACCAACATCGCACTGTTTCCGGTATAACATACCATGAATGTTGCAACCGGAGAGGCTAATGACAACGTCGTATTTGTTGCACCCAATGTCCCACCGAGACAAACTCTGCGACCTGTCACCCCAATACCGTTCGTCGCCCCTGTGATCATATTAGCAGTTAATCCAGTCACATATCCTTTGTCAACAAGGGAACGAGAAGTATAATTTGAAGAATAATCACCACCGTATTTAATTCCACCCCCGCTTGCACTTGTGAACGTGGTTGCAACAGGACTCATAAACAAACAATCTCCAATATCCGATGAAAGGCTGGCACAGCCATCCTTCAAATATAACGTCGCACCACTTGCATAAACTATCGCACTATCCCCGGTCAAAGCAATAAGATTCTCAACACCTGAAACTTGAAACTTGTATGAACAAATTTCAATTTCAGTATCCCCACTCAAAGTACCACCAAGTGCCGCCCGACCTGAATCACACACGGAAAGACCATTATAAACCGGAACATTGCCCCAACTACCACAACCTGTAGCATTTGAAACCAACACCTTGTTCACGCCGGGACTGCTCTCCATTACAAAAGTAGCACCACTTTGAAGACGGAACTCTCCATAGTCGTGCACATGTGTGCTGCCCGACAGATGCAGTATTTCACCAGGACGTTGTTCGAATTTACTGTCGCTCAGATTGGGTTTTGTATCTAATGCCATCTCGAAATTTTAATTGATATGGTTATTTAAGATAAATACTCTGAAACTGACACTTAATTCGATACAGTAATAAAAAAATAAACCCTCCGAATGGGAGGGTCTAATATTATTACTGATATTACAATCATTTTATGGTGATATTGTATCCTTGGTGACATACACCCCCGTTTGTCTTATTTGATGTATAAATGACCCCCCGCTGACACCATATCTCCACGTACCGTTGGTATCAGGATCACCAAAATACTGCCATGAAGTGCATTTATACATTGCATCACCACAATCATAATTGAAACAGACTGTCGTTCCTGATTTATTGCCCATCCTCACACCATAACCATCAAACGTGGTGTCGATTATTGATTCATCGGCACTCCCATCGCAACATAAACGCATAATACCATTATAATTACGTCCATCATATGATGTAAAACCGCCCGAAACAATAATTTTTTTATCAGGTTGAACCCAGATATCGTTTATATATTCAGTATCAAATTTATTGGTTGCAAGAAATGTCTCATCAAGACTTCCATCAGTATTCAAACGAATTATTTGACTTACACTAACACCACTATATGAAGTAAATCCACCACTCACCAATATCTTACCATCATAAGGTTGATATGCCAAACCATTAGTTACATATGATCCAAGCGAACCCGTATATGTAAACCCTTGGCTATAAAAAGTTGGATCATATGTACCATTTGAATTCAATCTTACGATATAATTTGCAGTAATGCCACTATATGTATCGAAACGACCTGTTACAACATATTTACCATCTGATTGCTGTATCACACAAGAGCCATACCAATTAAAACCCGATCCGGTGGTGAATGTGTTATCAATACTACCATTACTGCATATTCGAACAATATGTCCCCTTGCAATCTCGTTATATTTATTTAATGCTCCTGTAACAATGATCTTACCATCGGATTGAAGCACCGCTTTGGAAGGACCTAAACCGGACTCATTAAACCCATTACCAGGATTGAATGTAACATCCCGGCTTCCATTAGTATTCAAACGGATTATTTTCGGAGACGTAACGCCACTATATGAAGTAAATCCACCAACCACTATTATCTTACTATCACCAGTCTGAATCATCACATCATCAGGAGCACCATTAAAACTTCCTCCTCCCGGAGATAATGTATAATCTATACTACCGTTGGTATTCAGTCGAACTATACGGCATCTCGAAACACCTGAATATTGTGTAAACGCCCCGACTGCAACTAATTTACCGTCCGGTTGAAATGCCGTACAAGATACCCAATTGTTTATTGGAAAACCAGAACCAACTGAAAATGAAGTGTCTATCGTACCATTATAATTTATTTGAACCATTCCACTTGACGATAAACCTGAATAACATTGAAACTGTCCAGCAAGATTCATTCTACCGTCAGGATAAGTCAATACACTTGAAGCCTGACCAATGCCAAAACTCCACGTTAATCCCAAACCTATAAGGAAATTCCGGGCGTAATTCGTTATTGAAAGAGTGTTGCTGCAAAGATTAATACAAGAATTATTAATCAACGTCCCCCCCAAACAAACATTTTTTCCACAAACACCCAATCCGTTTGTCGCCCCGGTGATGGGAACATTATCTAAAACCCATTTTTTGGTGACTAAATGGTTATCTCCAAATAATGACGTGTTCGGAGTTGCAGTGTAACGAATTCCGCTGCAATCATACCTTAAATACCTGTAACCAGTACCACAATAAACGCAATTTTCAATAAAAGTAGGACCGACATACACCCCGGCAACACAACCCGTCCCCTCGTTCCCTGCTCTCGTCTCAATATATCCACTCATATCGGCATTCTTGGTCACTTGCAAATAAGTCGTGTAATTACCATCCCCGACGGTGAGCCTCCTCGATCCTGCCGCCGTACCAAGATTCAAATACGTTTCTGTGGCGGTCAAACTACCACCAAGACAAACATTTTGGCCTGTTGTTCCAATACCGTTCGTCGCCCCAGTGATCCCACCTGTCGTGAAACCACTGATTTGGTTCAATACCCACTCCTTATCAACAAGAGAACGATCTGTGTAATTTGCACTATAATCATCACCATATTCAATAACCCCACCGTTAAACATTGATAAATATATGGTTGATGTGCTACCATCCGTATTCAACTTAATTATACTTTGAGCAGTCTCTCCATTATACGTTATAAAACCACCACCAACCAATATCTTACCGTCATTAAAAATTTTAATTGATGGAATTTGACTACTATCAAAACCAGTACCAGTATCAAAAGTATTATCAATACTGCCATTCGTATTCAACCTAATTATGTTAATAGCAGTTACGCCGCTGTATGTTAAGAAATTACCACCAACCAATATTTTACCATCATTCTGAATCGCTATTGTAAGAGGTGAATTATTAAAACCAGAGCCTGTACTAAAAGTATTGTCAACGCTACCGTCTGTGTTCAACCTGATTATGCGATTAGCAGTTACACCGCTATATGAGGTGAAATCACCACCAATAAGTATTTTACCATCATTCTGAATTGCCATCGACCACACAGTAGTATCAAAACCAGTACCGCTATTAAAAGTATTATCAATACTACCGTCCGTGTTCAACCTGATTATGTAATTGGCAGTTACACCACTATATGAAGTGAAATCACCACCAACTAATATTTTACCATCGTTCTGAATTGCTATTGAATAAGTACTCGCACCATTAAAACCAGCACCAATGCTAAAAGTATTATCAATGCCACCATTCGTATTCAACCTAATTATACGATTAGCAGTTACACCACTGTATGAATTAAAACCACCGCCAACTAATATTTTACCATCGTTCTGAATCGCTATCGACCGCACATTGGTATTAAAACCAGTACCACTATTAAAAGTATTATCAATGTTACCATTCGTATTCAACCTGATTATGCGATTGGCAGTTACGCCACTGTATGAAGTGAATATACCGCCAATAAGTATTTTGTTGTCATTCTGAACCACTATTGAATGAACCTCATTATTAAACCCACCGCCACCATTAAAAGTATTATCAACACTGCCATTCGTATTCAACCTGATTATGCCATTGGCAGTTACACCACTGTATGAATTGAAAGTACCACCAACTAATATTTTACCATCGTTCTGAATCGCCGTCGACCACACATTATGATTAAAACCACTACCACTATTAAACTCTACAATAGCATCACTAAATATTAATGTTTTATTGTTTAAATCAATATTAGTATTACCATTTAATGCACCACCAAGAGTAACATTATTACCCGAAACGCTCAAACCATTCGTCGCTCCGGTAATACCACCTGAAGTACCTCCACTAATTTGACTCAATACCCATCCCTTGTTGACAAGTGAACAATCATTAAAATTAGCACTATAATCATGTCCATAAACTATTCCGGCAAACCCCGTATCACCACTATTATTTACTAATGAATACATTGACACCAAATCACCAAGCATTTCAAAACGTGTACATCTTACAATATCATTTTGATAATTTATTAGTGAAATGACACCTGATTCGGCCACCACTGTTGAACATGTAGTATTATTGGTATTTTCAGTAATTAATTCAATACAAGAACAATTAATACGAAAATCCGAACTGTATTTAGTACCATCATAATGACAAATAAATGTACCATCGGATCGAAAACTCGCATAATTATTTCCACTTGTATCGGTAAAACAAATACAACCACTATCATAATTAATGCAAGTATCACCATTTAATGTACCACCAAGACAAACTATTGTACCATCAGTTGTTAAACCATTCGTCGCCCCAGTGATGGCTGTCGTCAACCTGATTTTCTTGGTCGACGGATTCCAAGAAAGTACATCCCCACTACCCGCAGGTGTAGTTAAAATTGCCAAATCAGGAACAACAACAGTATTGGAATAACAATCTTTTTCTACAATGCAATTATTAACCCCAATAAGGGTCGTGTTAGTATTACCACTGCAAATTATGTTGCCATATCCACCAAAAATATTACCCCCTGCCGAACACGAAACGTTGCCACAACCGACAATTGCCGTATAGTTACAAAACGTCTTGGATTCGCTACCTATTGAAATACTTCCCGTCCCGTAAGTGCATGAGCCGCAACCAATACTGGTCGATGCCGTGCCCATAGCCTTCACCCCCGCTCCAATAGCGGTGGCCGCAGTGCCGCCGGATGCGTTACAACCAATTAAAGTAGTGTTCAATCCTACGCCCGCACTTAAAAATGTCATGCCGGAAATCCGGTATCCAGTATTAGAACTGATCGTTCCATAAGCACCAACAATACAATTAGTACCTTTCAAATACAGCGTATCTCCACTGAATTGGTCAAACCTTTGGCAACTGAGGTTTGGTCTATTATCGTAAGCCATATGTCATAATATTTATCATAAATACTTTAAGGCGATTAATAAATAAAAAAACCCGCCGAAATCGACGGGTTAAAAATGATAATTACATATAATGATTTACATTCAACCATTATTTTTGCTTGTTCACGGCCTCTATAATCTTGTTGATATCGAAAACATTCACCGTATCGAAAGGAAATTGCTGAATTTGCCCTGAGATATCAAATTGTTCAAGGTAACTGAATTTATTCAATTCCCTGACATAATTGGCGTTCGGAGTAACATTGATATGTTCGGGATATCCAAACACCTCCGGCTTGTTACCGATCCACACAACCGTGCTTTGAAGATCGAGAGCCGCTGCCACGTGTTGGGAAAAAGAATCAATAAAAAGTCTCTTCTGTGATAATGGAAAAACGGCATATAATTCCCTAAACGGTAAACTGATGGCTTCAACACCCTGCAAAACGGGTTGCTCCGGTGCTTTAATATGTAAAATCCTATAAGACTTGGCGAAATAATTGACGAGTTTCTGTGCAATTTCGATTGGCATGTCCCTGAACCACGATTTCTTCGAATACTGTCCCGTCGGAGAACCCCCATGCGTTTGTAACAGCATGATCGGCCTGTTGTCAGGTTTTATCTTATCCCTTGCAATCTCAATTTCACGGGGATTAAGATAAATCTTGGGTTTATATCCATCATAAGGAATGCCGAACATATCACACCAGGTCTGTGTCAAATGTTTGCGTTGAAGGATATGGTCTTCGCTGTGATATGGTTCGAACCTGAATATCTTGGTGTCGGGTTTGATAAAGTCTGAAAAGAAGTACTGCATTTGTCCGAAAGTGTAGAAACGCCATACGTCGGGATTGTAGAAGAACGGACCATCCCAAGCCGTTACCACAACCAATTTTCTATCAGGATATGCTTTCTTTATCGCCCGGCAGACGGCGGTCGCCATCACTTGCTTACCATGTCCACCTTCGGTATGAAAAATTATGTATTTGTCATTGTCATTGATCTTGTCATCGGGGATTCTTACCTCATTTGCCATAACATGAAAATTTTAATTATAAATTTTTATATTTTTTTATAAATACTGTAATAATCTCAAAAATCGGGGTTTGTTGAAAAAAAAACGGGAGATTTTTTGTCCCCCGTTTTTTCTCGCCATTTTCTCGCCAATTTGGCGATATCATGATTAGTTGATGAATGCCAAACTATACCATGCGCCTCCACTGTACATCAGTTCGAGTGCACCATAATTTGTGTTGATCAAAGCATTCGCAGCACCGTCTATCGTGCCCACGATCGAAATATTCGTAGTCAACGCCGTTCCGGCGGCATCCTTGATCTTAAACACTTGACCATCTTGTGCAGGACTCGGCAATGTGATTGTTGCGGGTGCTGTAGCCAAAACGACGTATGAACTTCCGGTTAACAAGGCCACCGTCCCAGTAACTGCAGTGTAAGAGTAAATATTGTTATGATCACCAAGAACACTGCCCGCAACCACTTGAATTTGACCCGTGGAATCCCTTACAAGCACTGAATCCGCAGTCGATCCGGCTGGTGGTACTTGTGTCAATACTATCGACGGACTGTTGAGGTTTATCGCCGAAGTTCCAGTCATGCTCAACGTCGTCACATTGAAGTTCAATGCTTGTGCACCACTGATTGTTGTTGTTTCAGTTATTGTACCACCTAATTTAGCACTATGAGCACCTACTTTGGTAAGTCCGTTTGTTACTCCTGTTATTGCAACAGCAACAATTGCTTGTGTTGCACCTGACCAAACAGCCAAATTATTCACATCGGCTTCAAGGTCATCGATTGCAGTTTGAGTTGTTCCAGACCAAACAGCCAAGTTATTCACATCGGCTTCAAGGTCATCGATCGCAGTCTGTGTAGTACCCGACCAAACTGCAAGGTTATATACGTCAGCCTCAAGATCATCAATAGCAGTCTGTGTAGTACCCGACCAAACAGCCAAATTATTCACATCGGCTTCAAGATTGTTTAATCTCGTATTTGTCGTACCCGACCAAACAGCCAAATTATTAACATCCGCTTCAAGATCGTCGATGCGTATATCCAAATTACTTGTCAATCCCGTTACATATTTCGCACTGACAAGAGAATTCGACACAAATGTTGCACTATAATCACCACCATACAGGATACCCCTTTTGTTAGTGATCGCCGTGTCGGTGTATGTCAACGTGCAGGTATCACTACCTGTAATCGTAGTCGCACCCGTCAAAACGCCGCCCAAAGCAACCTTATTGCCTGATGTTACATGCAAACCACTTTCAGCACCCGTCAGAGCACCAACAGCAGCCGTAATATCGGCACAATTAATAACAAGTTGGGTATCGCCCGCATTGTATCTTACCGGAATTGAGGATACAGAACCACCACTAATCACATCTGCATTAAGAACGCCTGCAGAATAAGACAAACCGTGACCTGCAATATTTGGATCAACACACAAACCACCCACACCTACAGATAAACCGCAGGAAGTTGGTTCAGCACCACCAAGATTAACACAAACTGTGTGCAAGCCACCGACCTGTGTTATATCGATACCCGCACCACCCTGCATATCAATAACGGTTGCAAATTCTGTAAACGTTATAGTATCACCACTGTCAATCGGGTTGGGTGATGTTATAACCCATATCGAGTTGTTTTGTGTAGAACCGCTTGTAACCGGGACAAGGTCACCGTTGGTGATTTCACCAGAAGGAGTCCAATCCATATCAGTTGAACGTGTCCAAGTTGTTGCAGATGCTGTGTAAATACCGTTTTGTGATGCATCAGTTTGGTTTTTAACCAAAATCCTCATGCCATTCGTGGTGGTGATTCCATCAATCGTTTCAACACCACTCAAATCAAGGTTCTGACCAACCGTCGTCGCAGCACAAACAGAATTATGCACAACCAGTCCGGTTGCAATCGTATCAACATATATTTTGCTTACAAGCGAGTTGTTACAGAAACTATTACTATAATCACCGCCGTATATTATACCGTGGGGTGTCGAACACAAATCAGTGAATGTCGCACCACTTGATGAGATCGATAAAGAACCCGTCGTCACCGCAGCAGCACCGCTTGCACAAACATTAAGCGCATCCAATTTACTCGCCGCTGTGCCAAGTGTGAAATCCATACCGCCACCGCAAATCACGGTGTCATCACACAACACACCACCAAGTCCAAGATTATAATCCCCAACATCCGTAATACCGTTCGTACCACCAGTTATTCCACCAAAAGCCGATAACGAAGTCCGTCCGACTTGGCCTGTGATTGTATCAAAGCAAAGCAGGTTGCCCGTGCCCACCATAGGTGCGATGTAAGTTACACCAGAAAGGCGAATACCCCCTGTATATCCTGTGATATTAACGGTATTGACATTAAAATTCAACGTCTGTGAACCGTATATCGTGGTTGTTCCTGTCAATTGGCCACCCAATTGTGCACCATGTGCACCAACTTTGGTAAGACCATTGGTGACATTGGTTATTGCATTGGCAATAATTGGTTGTGACGCTCCCGACCATGCGACTAAATTGTCGACCCTTGTTTCTGTGATCGCAGACCATGCCTCAAGATTGTCGACCCTTGTTTCCGTTGTCCCCGACCAAACAGCCAAATTGTTGACATCAGCCTCAAGATTGTTTAATCTCGTATTTGTTGTTCCCGACCAAGCAGCCAAATTATCAACATCCGCTTCAAGAGCATCAATCGCATTTTGGGTAGTTCCTGACCATGCAGCCAAGTTGTTGACATCCGCTTCAAGAGCATCAATCGCATTTTGGGTAGTTCCTGACCATGCAGCCAAGTTGTTGACATCCGCTTCAAGATTATCGACCCTTGTCTCAGTCGTTGCAGACCAAGTTGAAAGGTTGTCAACCCTTGTCTCGGTTATTGCAGACCATGCTTCAAGGAGGTCAATTCTTCCATCCAAATTGCCTGTCAATCCTGTGACATATGCCACATCAGGAACGGATCGTGCAACATAAGTGCCGCTTTGATTCGAAGTATATTGCAACGTACCCACATCATGAATCCGGGTGTCGCCTGACAAAGTCAGTAATCCGCCATCCTGTTGGTAGAATTTGGCGTTAATCAGGTTTAATTTTGTGGTGAGAGCCATATGGTTTTTTTATTAATTTGTTTTATTAATTTTTCCGCTTTTATATAAATAGTTCCCGTTATCAATAAATGTTACAACACATTGAAATATTTCGTATGATTTTCATTAGTTGACAAAGGCAACCGCACTCCAAAAAATGTTATTATATATAAATGTTATTGATCCAAAATTCGTATTAATCATAGCAGTTCCATTGTCATTGATGCATTTGCCATTCCCATCAATATAAATCGGATTTGCCAACGCATCGCCGCAAACATCGGTGATTGTAATTCTTTGACCGTTACTTGGTGAAGCATATAAGTAAATACACTCTGTCACGCCCGAAACCCCGACGAATCCGATTGCTGCACTACTGATCGTATATGGATCAGCATTTGTGAGAACTGTGCAAACTGTGTTCAATTTACTCTCAACAAAACTCCTTGTGACGAGCGAACGGCTTGTAAAATTCGCCTCGTAATCACCACCATATGTCGCACCTGAAGGTGCTGTGATGAACATGTTATTGTTAGTGCAATATAACAGATTCCCGCCTTTTGCGCATGTGGTTATCGTGTTGCCCGTTTTATTGATATCGATAAAAGCACCATTTGTGGCATTCACTGTTTCCAACGTAACATAATTTGCATCAACACAAGCATAACTATATGATGTGGGTGTACCAACAAAAGATAATATCTTACCTGTCGTGCCGGAAAGTGTTAATGTCTTTCCGTCAATATTAATAATCGTGTTCCCCGTCAACGTACCTCCAAGAGAAACAGTCGTCCCACTTACACCGACAAGACTCAAACCATTGGTAGCACCCGTCAATGTTCCTGCACCCGTACCGCCGCCCAATTTAACCCAACTACCTGCTGTTGTATAATTCACTGCATCACACAACCAATACACACCACTGCCAGCACCGGAAGCAACAACGGTCAGCATACCGTCATACAACGCCATACTGCTGCACACGGGACTGAAGCACCATGTCGCCGGAAGAGTCAGATCGGCATATGTGCAAACCAACTGACGGGCGTCAATAGGAACTGTCGAACCGCCTTCAAAATTTGCCCCGAATATGAATGTACCTTTGTATCTTGACATATCTTTGTTTTTTTATTAGAATACTAATCTTATGCAAGTGGTTGTCAACCTGCACGCTCCATTGTATGTATACAAGCAATATGGTGCTGAACCACAACAAAGCGTCTCTGATGAAACACTTGGTGTCCATGTAGTCAGTGATGCCGCTCCCGAACCACCTTCCCATTCCCATGCCGATGAAAATGTGTTGTATGTGCAAATACATTTCAATGGATTTCCAGTCCAAGCATTTGGAATCTCAAATCTATCCTTCAACCCACCACTTTCAGCAACCAATATTAATGTAACTGGAGTTGTAGTCATAGCCACATACGATTGTTTCGTCATTGTGCCAATTGCTGATGTTGTTGCAAATATTGGATACACACCACAAATCGTTTTTGAATCACTTAATGATCCTGCAGGACAAGCACTATTAAACGGCGTACCGTTTTGTCCCAACGGTTGAACACCAGCACTATAACATACAGTAATTCCCCAAACTTCAGGAGTGCCAATTACAACATAACTTGTAACGGGTTGTGATATCGTGCATGCCGATGTTATATAAGTACCCGCCACTTGAGCACCCGTGTACACATAGCAAGTTGCACATCCAACCCTTTTATCTGAAGTACTCATGTATTGTGGGTTGATGCAACCTCTATTGAACGTTCCACAAACACTTAAAGATGGTATTGTACAACCAATTTCATAATATGTCGTTGATGCCGCCAATGTCGTCGAGAAAGATGGTGGTGTCAACACCCCACATAATTCAGGCACTAATATTTCCTGCAATATTTGAATTGCTGTTTTCCCTGTTAATACTGTACCAACACACATACCGCCAGTGGCACAAATGGACGGCGAAGCCAAATCATAAATCTCCGTACCACCACTTGTGAAAATCACAATTTCATTTCCAACTTTCGATACTGATGTATTACCACTTCCAATAATCGTGTTTAAAATTATGTTATGTCCACTTGTGCCACTGTAAACCGATTCGCCACCACCACTATTCGTTACACCAGTAATCGCAACAGCAAGTGTTGCTTGTGTTGCAGCATTAAGTGATATTATATGTGTTCCGGTTATCGTTGTAACCGTAATTCCAGTTCCGGCGGTAACGTCCTTAACATGATCATATAATGCAAATGTTAATGTCGAACCTGTAATATCGTGTATGTATACAGGATCGGGTGTTATTAAAACCCATGATGATTGGGCGTTCGTAAGTCCTGTCAAGACCCACATATAACTTCCAGACATAGTTTCACCCGTCGGAATTCCATCAAAGTCTGTCGAACGTGTCCAAGTTCCACCACTATTAACAACCCAAATACCATTGGTTTGACCGCTCGGTGTTTGATCCTTAATAAGAACCCTATCACCATTTGAAAGCGGAATCCCGTCAATCGTCGTCAATCCGGAAAAGGGGTATGAAATATTGGTTGTTGTTGCAACACAAACAGCACCCTTGGGTAGCAGTCCGCTTGCTATAGCATCAACATATTGTTTGTCGACAAGGGAATATTCGTTGTAAGGATAATGACCTCCATACGTCAATCCACCGCTACTATCCAAACTAACTGTTGATCCGGCATATGATAGTGTTATTCCTGCAGGTTCTAATATAATTTCTGTGGTACTTCCACTTGTTGAAACATTAAATCCATCAACATTTGAAAGATTAACATCCCATAAACCAACACCATTAATTGTCGTATCACCAGTTAAATCGCCACCCAAGGAAACCAATGTTCCATTATTTACAAGGCTTAAACCATTAGTTGCACCCGTTAATGTTCCACTACCACTACCTGCTTTTATCCAACTACTTGCATTCGTATAATTTGCTGAATCACATAGCCAATATATACCACTATTAGCACCCGTAGCAACAGAGACAACAGCACCATCATATAACCAAATACCACTACTGCCACTCCATGTCGCCGGAAGCGTTAAATCAGCATATGTGCAAACCATTTGACGTGCATCGATAGGTGCTTTTAAAAGACCTTCGAAGTTTGCCGCAAAATTAAATGTACCTTTATTCCTTGACATATTTTATATTTTAAAATACCAATCTTATGCATACCGCACTTCTGTCAGTACTGTTATATGTATATCGGCAGTAACCGATTGAATTTCCTTGCACCGTTTCAGTCACCGGACTTGCTGTCCAAATCGTCAATGAAGTTCCTGCCGAACCACCCGGATATTCCCATTGACTTGAAACCGTATTCCATTGACATACTCCAACCAACGGCCTACTTGTCGGAGCACCGAGCCAAGCACATGGAATCTCGAATTTCTGTTTATCCGGACTACTATCTGAAACCAAATTAATTTGAATATTATTCGCTGTTGACATATTTTGCAATGTCTGTTTTGTCAATGTAGTAATACCTACGGTTGTTGCAAACAATGGATACACACCAACAATAGAACCGCTTGCTGCAGATGTACAACCCGAAGGCAGTGCTGCCGAATACTGCGTGCCTTTACTACCCAATGCCGGAAATCCTGCATCATATCTTGCACAAACACCCCATGATTGCGTTCCAATAAGAACTATATAACTTGGATTTGTTTGAGATGCTGGCGATGATACACATGACTGAAAACCACTTGGCATTCCTGTACCTGTGAAACAATAAGCGTTTACAAAACCGCTCCTGAAAGAAGAAACCGAGCAATATTGGGGACTTATCGAACCCCTGCTGAATGTTCCTGTAACTGTTTCGGAAACAGTACATCCGATTTCGTAAAGACCCGAAGCACTCAAACCATTGCTTATTGAAGGTGGTGTTATTGAACCACACAACTCAGGCACTAATAATTCTTCAAATAATTGAAATGAAGTTTTCCCCGTCAATACAGTACCTGAACATATCCCACCAAGGGGTATTACTGAAGGAGAACTCAAATTATAAGTCCCGCCTGCACCACCAGTTCCACCACTCGAATAAATGATTATATTGTTGCCCACAGTACTCACAATCGTATTGCCGCTTCCAACAAGAGTCCTAAATGCAAGCGTATTGCCTGTCATCCCACTAAAAACATGCTGTCCCGTGCCGATGTTTCTACCACCCGTCGCACCCGTTATTCCTTGCGCAGTCGTTATGCCAGACAAATAAACAAAATTGTCATCATACGTCACCAAAAGTGAACTCGGACTGTTCGACACTATCGTCCTGAATCGGAGTTCTTTATATTGTTTATCACTGTAAACCGGACCTCCAAAAACATAAGTGTCACCTGTGTTTAAATTTCCATAAACATCATTGATGGTGGCGTAAGAAAGGTTGTTATAAACACTTCCAGTGATCCATTCGGTTTGAGTATATGAATTACCCGTATAACCTGTTCCATAATATCTTTGAGTAAATCCAATTGAAGTCTCACCAACAAAATTACTGACGTCACCATCAAGGAATATCCACCCAACCTGGCTGAGAGTATCCCCTGTGTATTCATTCCACACCCAAGATTTATGTGTCGGACTTGTGATTGGTATTGGTTGCCTCACATATCCACGTCTTAAAACACCGTGGTACGTCGGTGAACCTATTTTAATTTCACCTGTATTATCAATATAATAATAGTTGTAAAGCGAATTATACGTATGAAGAGTATCTGAATTATACGTATTGGGAACAGTACCCAAAGTTTGAACGTTAAGTCTTTGAATCCCTGTCTTACCGGAAAAGAACCCAATGTTCGTTGCCCCCGTAACTGCAGCGTCGAGATGTATCTGTGTACTTGCACTGTAATCAAGAAAATCCTGCAAACTAACACCCTCTTCAGTTCTCGATCTTCCCCAATATTGAAGGACGACCCCCTTACCTGTTTCAGTTGTTACAAGCATCGGTTTCGAAACATCCGTAAGATTCGTTGGTGGAATGTGTGATAGTTTACCATCGAAACTCGTATATCCCGTACCAACAAAATTTGGACTGAGATAATAAACCGTGGATGCACTCAATGAATTACCACTGTAATCCACCATGCCGTTAGTACTAACATGCCCGGCGAATGTTAAAATAAAAGTATCGCCCGTTACAGTTACAACTCCTAATGGTTCAATCAAAGCAGCCGTTGCTGAATTAACCCTAACAAAATCATTCCCATCATGTCCAATAACATCACCAAGATCAAAACCATTCGTATTTTGATAGAATTCCTTACTTATCCTTTCGCCAATATCATCATTATCGCCGATGGGAACAATGTGCCAATTGGCATTATCAGTCAACCCACTAACTTTTTGGTAATAAGTGTAGCCATTCCATTCCGCCAAGGTTATGTATGTTCCACCACTTGTTTGAGGGTGGAGATGATAATACTCATTTGTCTCCAACACGTGTGCAAGCATTCCAAACCTGCGTTGGCCTATCGAAATATCATCATAATTAAGCGGCAGGTTGAGTTGATTCACAGCCAATTCAAATGTTGGTGGAAGGGCATCCCTTTCAGCAAGCGTCTTGAACTCCATATAACCGCCGACACCAAGAACTGAATGATGAGTGCCGTATGTGTCCCCTGATGAACCCCTCACGATTGGAGAGGCTAACAACGTACCTTTGTAATATTCTGCCATGATTATTCTTTATTAACTTACAATTATGCTGTAAACCCCCGTTATTCTGCTGTCCGACCTTGCAATATAATATTGATTGGCGTATCCACACTCATTAATGAATGTTAATGGGAACAGCGTACCCGCCAATAGACTCCCCCAAGCATTGTTTGGTAGACCGTTGATTGTGAACGATGGTGCTCCGAATGACGTGGGATATGCATAATAGAAAAATTCATTATTGAATGTCAGCGAACAATTGAACGTCCTGCTTGTCGACAATTGACTTACTGACGAAGTACACATTGCAGCACAAGCGGTAGTGCAATTGCTTGAATAATAAGCCGTACCTGTTTTGAAATAGTATTTTTTATTCATCCATGTGATTGTTGCAGGATCAATAGCGATTTCATTTGCCGTGGTAGCAGCACTTAGATAGAATGCAACGCTTGTGGACGACGTACCTGTTGCAGGGGTCGCACCCGTAATATTAAACGTGTATGGTATAAGGCCATTCGTTGTTCCGGTTGTACCACCGGAGAATATTGTAGTATAGTAAACCCCATCTCCTCCGTCACTCGCCCTGATAACACAAACGTAATTGGTGTTCTTTATAACACTCCAACAAAGATTGCCGTAAACACTATCCCCGAATTGCCTCGAATCACCACCAATTGGTGTTGCAATACTCAAACTCACACTCAACGGAATTGCGGGAACTAAGATGGTTTGAAGAATACATTCGATCGTACATCCGCTTATAGCACTCCCGGTCGGTAAGCCGCCAACCGTCGTTGTGGTGGGTGACATTCCGTAATACCTACTGTCGCCAGACGCCGCCGTGGGTTCTAATGCAATTATACCACCACGGTATGTCATGACTTGGCCGTCGCTTGCAGGTGTTGCACCACTCGCTGTGATTATCACACTACCGCTTGCCCCGTCGGAAAGGGTTAAACCACTCCACGACGAAATATTTGTCAATCCCGATAAGTTCAACTCACTGCCCGGAAGTTGTTTGAATTGAACGTCGTCTAAATTGGGTCTTGCGAAAAATGGCATATTTTCTGATTTAGTTGTATTATATTATTTTCTCAAATCTCTTAACTGCATGACCGTCCAGTTAGTTACCTAAACCGGAGGTTTCGCTCCGGTTTGATTTATAATAAATACAACACAATCAGATTAAAAACACGTGCAAATAAAAAAACCCGTGAGATTTTTCTCACGGGTTCATATATTCATGACAATCGCAGACTTTACTGCCAAAACGTTTTAATTTACCGTTGAACGGTATATCGTCATTTTATTTACATAGCGAACCTTTGCTGCCTACGAGCCTTGTTCCTGAGTTCATTCACTTCACGGAGTGCGTTCGGATCGAATCTCTCTCTCTTAACCACACTCACGACATGGTTGAACTCATTCTCGGTAATGACCTGACCGATGTACCCCTCGGTTTTGAGGATGTACGACTTCGGTGCTTTACTCGCCGAGGAAGGATTTCCTTCCGCATCAAGGGTCGCATCGAAGGTCAGTTCGAGCAGTTCTTGGATTTTTTCCTGAACGCTCGCTGTCATCTTCTGCTTCGTCCTTTTCAGAGCGGCCTCAAGCAGGTCTACAATGTTGTCACGGTAGTCCTTCTTAATTTCCTCGTATGACTGCGAGAAGTTGTTCATCGTGGACTTATTCTTCAATTCGCTGATTATTGCAAGCGAACCGTAGCAGTCACGGATCATCAAATCCCACACCTGTTCGGCGTATGTGAAGGACGGGAACTTGTCGATTGCGACGATTTCACCGTCGATCAGCACGACTATACCGATCAGATTCTTTGGACGTTCAAAGTGTGCAATGAACTGTTCAAGTTTCTTGTCATACTTATCGAAGTAGACATTAAGATACCTTCCTGCACCGGAATTAGTATCATGGCCAAGTTTCTCAATCGCCGGATAAATCCTGCCAAGATTATGCGGTTGGCCGACAGTGTCGAAAACCATTTCACGCATTGTTACAGGAAGCATACGGAACTCCTGAGTACCCCTGAACGTACCACCCTGCGAACCCTGAACGCAACCTGCGTCATTGAAGGTCACGCTCGACTTTTGAGCCATGTAACCCGCCTTGGTCATACCGTGGTTCTGCGCCGACTGCTTAGTTATAACAGCCATTTGCGTGGGCACAATAATCTCCTTGTCCTCCTTGTTAGTGAAGCCAATTTGACCATAGTTGTTGTTACCCGCAACAAGTGCAGTCATGGGATTTCCAAAACGTTCGTCCATTGAATACTCCTTATCGGTCGTCAAACAGACGATTTGCATGTTCAAAATCGATTGAACTATGATGTTGCCGTCAGCGTCCTTGACGGGACGGCATCCTTTCAGCAATTCTACGAATTCTCTCGTGTTCATAACCGTAATTATTAAGCGTTTACACTAATTTTCTTCAACCTCTTGACGGGTGCTGCTTCAAGAACAGCCACCTGATTTTCAAGCCACCTCTTGGTATCGATTTCAAGCAACCTTGCGTTGATCTGTGGTTGCAGTGCGACCGGGTTGTTTATCGCCATTGTGACGACTCCAGGACCCAACTTCCTCACATTCGCACCCATTTCAGCACTGACTATCGGCGAAATTTGGAACACCGGAATGTCCCTGCCGCTTTCAGCCTTCCAAATCGAGATGACCTCGTTGGTCATGCCGTCATAAGCATTTTCATACCCGTCAGTCAAGATAAACATCGCATCAAACGGCTTCGAAGGATTCTCCTTCTTTAACAATTCGATGAACGAAGTTGCAAGATCGGTGACCTCATCCTTGGTTCTTACAACGATGCTTGAATTCGCAGACCTTGCAAGAACTTTCGACGTAAAGTCGGCAATCGCCCTCGGCGTGTTCTTGGATTCTTGCTTGTGACCCGTCATCGAGTTGCTCTCGTCGAGCACAACACCGATGTTTTGATAGAAGAACCCTGTGATCTTCTTGCTTTCGGCAAGTTTATCAATCGCCACACCGATTTCACGAGTGAAACCGTTTTCATACCCCGTCTTGTACAGAGCAAGGAAATCGGTTGCCTTTTCGTAATCAACCGTCTTTTCAACACCCAACTTAGCCGTCGACTTCGTCTGACGGACTTGCTGGTTGACAGACGTCACTTCGGTAGACTTCCTGATCATTGCCTTGGTCGCCTCCCTTTGGAGTTTGGTCGCCCACATAGAATGATACTGCGGATGCCTTATGTTCGAGATCAAACCCAAAAGAACTTCTTCCGGGACGGTCTTGACACCTGTAATGTCACGCCTTGCCTTTTCGTATTCACTCAACAGCGGGAATTCGACTGCACCATAATCAACACCATCATTCCTTTTCATAATAAAGAGGAAGAGTTTGAACACCTTTATTGCTTCGATGTTGGTGTATCTCAAGATGTGTTCGTTGACAATCTTTGCTTCCTTCTCGGTGCTTATGCCGGAAGGGTACGTCAACTGCTTGCGTGCGATAGTGACCAATATGGAGGCAGTTTTTCCACCATACACGTGTCTCAACGCCTTGGCAATCTTGTTACGGTACTTCATAGCATAGAATTCAAGGTTGTCCTGACCCCAAATGTACCCAAGCATGATCTTCCTCGACCTGTCGTTGTTCACCTTTGCATCTTTCAACGCAACGAACAAACGGAGGATATACGGAAGACCGTTCTCACCGAGGTTATTCAGGGCGCAAAGAACCGCCTTGTCGCTCAATCCATTGTCGTACCAATCGATCGGGTTGACAATATGGTTCGCACCGCCCCGTAAAGTGTTTTTAAACTCATTGAGCAACACTTCGGAGATGAATTGACCTGTAGCACCCTTTTGGTTTGCCACGATCAATGGGAGTTCCTTTGAAAGAGTATACATTTTCTTTATCTGATCCTGTACGGCCTTCAATTGTTCGTCCTTCTTGTGGTAGTAAGTTGCACTACCCTTCGCAGCACTTGCAATAGTCAATCCTTCAATCAACGATTGTCTGATCGTGCCGAGCGTCTTTTGTGTCAATACCAAATCTTTCATCGTACAACAATTTTAATTTACAGTTATTCAAAAATCGCATGGTAAACATACGAATATTTTATTTCAATATCAATTAAACCCAAAAAATAAACAAAAAAAATGGGCAGATCGACCGACGCATTGCTGCGCCGATTCCCCCACCCATTTAATTATAGGAATGTTCTTCTCTTCTTCGATTAAGAAGAAGTGCGGTTGTATTGTCCTGTAAGTTTGCGCCCCCTACTCGAAAGCGGGAACGTTTCATGTTTCAATCTACTGAAAACACAGCCAGTTCTTCCCTATTTTTTGTTTTTTGAAAAAATACAGCACTTCTGCCGTTAAAAACCATTCTTGACCATCAAATGTTAGGCGACGTGCCCCGTTTTTTACTAAAAACTCTGACGCCGACAACCAAAAAATTCAAGCGGTGGGGTTTGCTTGTTTGACTTAAATTATAAATCCATTCGTTTTACCCATTTACCGCTTTTATAAAAAGGGGAACAGTTTGAAAGTAATTTTTGTTGTATTTGCAAGTTTACGAAACTCGTGCCTTAACCAACTTGGCTATTCGTCCAATTTTGGCGGACAAAGATGGAGTCGAACCATCGTTTTACTGGAATCACTTTCAGTTTTCCCATTTTGAGGGGAGAGCCGGGATCGAACCGACAATCAATTGTTTAATAGACAATTTGCTTTACCTTTACTGGAAACACCATTAGTTCTCCTGTTGAGGAGCAATGAGATAGTATTTTTCGTTTTTGATTTGCTATCTCCCCTTGTAATCAATAAAAAAAGAACTCTTAAAAAATCAGAAGAAATTTGTTGGTTTTTGTTTTGTAGATATTGAATTTGCCTCTCAATTTACTGAAAAAACCATCAGTTCTTCCTCAATGCCGATATTGAATGTGGTGTCGGCCTAATTCGGCCTCGATCTTACACTGTCTATCATCAGAACCACTAAACCACTCTCATGATCTCAATATACTTGTAGCGGGAGAGGGATTTGAACCCTCGAACTCTTGGTTATGAGCCAAGCGAGATGCCGGACTTCTCCACCCCGCAATGTGAAACGTTGATTCGGGTTCAACGTTTAAAACCTTTACAAATTCCTTACACAAGGTAAAGAACTAAAATTTAAAAAGGATAGTTTGTTTGTTGTCTTGTTTTTAACAAAATCGGACTTGAACCGACAACGTACTGCTCTGAAGGCAATTCCTCTTCCAATTGAGGTATTTGTTTACTGAAACAACACTCAGTTTCCTTTTTTTGTGGGGAGAGTCGGATTTGAACCAACAATCAATTGTTTTACGGACAATTTGCTTTACCTATTACTGTAAACACTAATAGTTCTCCTGTTAAGGAGTATGAGATAGTATTTTCGTTTTGTTTTTGCTATCTCCCCATGTAAAATTCAAAATTTAAAAGAACTCTTTTGTCATTAAGACGATGCAAACATAATTCGAATTTTTTAATTCTCCAAATGTTTTTGCAAAAAAATTAAAAAAAATTTTATTCAGTCTATTTCGAACATATAAATACGTGAAAATTTCAAAAAAGACGCAAAAAACTATAAAATTTTATAATTTATTTTCTTTCTTCTTCATAACGTGTTGATTTGCACCCAATTTCGCAAGCATATCACGGACAATCTTACCATTTCCTTCCGGTTCTTCGGAATCCAACGGCAAGTTGTTGAAATCAAATTCCACAGTATCGGTGTTTTCAAATGGTTTATAGGTGGGTATCATTCCCCCATTTTGTAATTTTACCTCTTCGGTTTTTTCCTTTGGGGGACTTGTTTCTGGGGGTTTCACATCCTCAATCCTCACCTCCGGCGGTTCGACAACATCCGGATTGGTGGTATAAGTCTCCCCTGTCCATCCAAACGGATTATCTAATTCATTCAACACGTCCTTCACCTTGTCGCTTGCCTCTTCAAGCAATGATTTGGTCTGCACCTCGACCACAATATTCTTTTCCACAGGTACGTTCTCATCAAACTCAATCAAAGAATCATCTTCCACAGGTTTCTGTACCTTATTCTCATTCATTTGGGCGTACTTTTCTCCCATTCCGGTCACCAAATCTTCATTCGCCCTTCCTATAGCACGTGATTCAAAATCCTTGATGGTATCACCATCAGTAACATCACTCACCGCTACATGTATTAAATTTATTTTATCGTCAGATAATAATCCCGCTTGCCCCTCAATCCTACCCAATGCCTCATCAGTAGCACCTGGTGGCAATTTCCTTGTGTATTTAAGTGGATATCTCTTATCCTCAATAACGATCATCATTTTATCGTTATCGAAAATACAGTCACTAAACGTTTGACCATCACGTGCGAACCTCGCCTTAATAATCTTTATTGTTGCAAGATTGGCCTCCTTTTGATCGTCTGTCTTGGCCACACTCATGAAGAAATGCGCTTTTTGTAATCTTTTAATGCTTCCACCCGTCTGAAACGCCTCAACTATTTCAGCGTTAAGTCCGCCACGATTTGTTTGAAGTGCCGTCCAGGCAGGAATGTCCATATCAGACGCCATTGCTTCAAACGATTTAATAATCACCAATTCCGCCTCTGTTCTATCAGGAGTCTTCTTGTGTGAATCGAGACAATCAAGGTAGTCGAGCACCACAATATCAAACTTGAATCCATATTTCTTTTGATGCCTGTTAATCCACGCCCGGACATCCATCATGGTGGTGTTTTCCTGACTCATCTTGATAATGACAAGTCTACCCTTACCTTTCATTTTTTCGGCTTGGGCAACGACTATTTCCTTAACTTTTTTATTTTCCTCATCCATCTTACTCAATGGTACTCCTGACCAAATCGTAAAATGCTTCCTTTGAATTTGTTCAACAGTATCCTCAAATATGATCTGTAACACATTCTTATTGCATTCATATGCAGTATTGGCAATCTTCGTCAATGCGGTCGTCTTTCCAACCCCCGAAGGTGTCAGAATCACCCCAATCTCACCTTTACCAAGACCACCACCCGTTAATGTATCAATCACATCAATGCCTGTTGGTATGGTCTGTCTAAATTCCTTTCTCAACACTCTATCGATGTTCTCAAATACTTCCGTGCCTTCATCCTCTTCAGCACCAATATGTGCAATTTTTAGAAATTTCTCTTCAATTTGGGCGATAACGTGTTTATTCTTTATTTCACCATTTTTCGTTTTATCAATAATAAATTCACCAGTCTTCCTATATTCTTGTTGTTTAATGAACATATTCGCCGACCTGCGGACAATTTCCCCATCGTGCAACATTTCCTTGTTCAAAACCCTATCATTCCACAATTCAATTTGTTGAAGTGCAGAGAACACCGATTCCTCCTCAATCTTGTTGTTCGGTGTCTTAAATTCATTGATTGCCTGTTGGATGCTGCGGTTTTGAAGATTAGGAACTTTACCATATTCCTTAAAGAACTCGTAGATGATGATGAACATCCTCTTCATGATAGGTTCATCAAAATAATCGACAGCCAAATTCGGCAGTATTTTCTCTGCGAATTCGGGTTCGACAAGGAGTTGCCACATCATCTTCCGTTGAAAATCCGGACCGAGATACGATGTGAAAGTATTTTCAACAGTTTCGCTCATATAAGTGCGTAAAATGAGGGGGCAGTTGCAGAAAACAACTACAAATAGCAACGGTGAACAATTATTGAAACTAACTTTGCAACCGCCCTTATGTTATTATTTTTAACTTCGGTAGTTCAATTTCCTCAACAAGTCTTCCCTTTTGGCGGGTGAAAACTCCCTTATTTGATTGATGGAATACCCTTTGTAATTAATTAATACGTAGTCGTCCCACATATTCCGAATGTCTTTCCTCTTGATCTTTTCGAATATCTGATCAGCGATTTCAATAACAGCGTAATACACGTCAAGCGACCACCGAGCAACAGGATTGAAACCATCAACATAAAATAACCTTTCAACAATCGGCTTATTGTTGATATAGAACCCGATTTTACATTCAACACCTCTTATAACCTTTTCTTCAATGTGTTGAACAATCGGCTGCGGATTGTAATACCCTATCCTTCCGACAGGGGTGTGTATTATAGCCTGATAATAATGATAAAGATTATATGAATGGTTGGGCGAATCCTCTTTGTCTGTTTCCTCCCTTCCTACTTCAAAAATCACATCGTAACTCTTCCTTGAAAGGGTCTTCTGTAGCCTGGTTATGGCTCTCGGCAGTATGTCCCGTATATCGATTGAATATCTTGTAAATGGATTGAATTGATCTGCATCAAATGCTTTTTCACACAACAAAACATCCCCCTGATACAACGAGAATTTGAACACGTTGCTGTATCCTTTTTCGCCCATTTTAATCGATATTATCGTTAGTTAGTAGTCTTATACAAATATAATCAGATCACCCCGGATTTAAAAGGGTTTTTATAAATTACCTTTATTATTTTTTAGATATTCTGTAAGCAATTGTTTTTCATTCATTATCACGGTGTAAAACGGTTCGACGTAGTTTGCAAAAGTACCTGTATATATTTTTAAGAACTCGTCCTCCTGCATCATTTTAAGAAGATTTTTACTCCCTCTATTTTCCGGAGATAGCGGTATTTCCAACTGCAACAATCCTTCTTTCGCTTCTTCTGTGAGCATCGGTACTCTCAAATTAACCAATTTGTAATTGGTTTTCAACCTCTCAATACCCTTCAACAGGTTTTCAAAAGTTTTCAACGGTTTCTTCTTCTCTGCAATCCTGGCCTTATTCATCTCATCCACCTTTTGACAAATCTCCTTTACGGTCATGTGCCTAAATTTCATCTCCGGGAAGTGATTGATTAGCGTCTTCTCGCCCCAACCTTGAATTCCTTGAATATTATCTGCATCATCACCACAAATGATCTTCAATATCAACGCATTGGTATAATGATGATCAAAGTGCATTATATAATTCGTCTTATTGACAGGCTCGTCGATGCCGGGAATTATCATTGAAATGTTCAAATCCAATAATTGTGCGAAATCCCTATCGGCAGAATAAAGGAATATCTCCTCTTTGTTGTTATACTGTAAACAATATGCAGCAACCAGATCATCACCCTCTACATCGTCGATCTCTATCTGTCTCAAAAAAAGTTCTTCCGCATATGCTTGTATTCTTTTCCTTTGCTTGAGGATGGACTCTTCTTTCTCTTTCTCTCTTCGTATTTCGGCGGCAGTCATCTCAATCCTCTTGTGCCATTCCTTCGTCTTCCGATTGGCTTTGTACTCGCTATCGATGTAATGCCTTAATATGCCTCCACCCTCGCCATCCCATACAAGCACAACCTTATTAATCAAATGTTCTTTGATTAATTTACGGACGGTGGTCATAAAAGCATATAATCCGCCAATATGACCAAAGTTATTGGTGTGAGTATCTTTTGCGCCGTGGTACGACCTTTTCAAGAGATACGAAGAGTCCACCAGCAAAGTCCTTATTTTCATTCCTCCGGTTTTTCCTCAACCTCCACTCTGCTAATAATTTCATCCTCAAATGAAATCTTACCGTTGGCATCGATGTTCTTCGTCGATAATGTAAGGTCTTCGGCGTTGATGCTGTCGTCCTCGAACAAATTACGGAAATAGAGTATGTTTTTCTTTTTGAAACCCTCAATATCATCAGGATACACAAAACCAAGCGGTGTGGATATGATCGTGCCCTGCATTGAAATACCACCCAATGGTCCGTCAATGTGATTCTTAGCAACACTAATCTTGGTTTCAATACCGTAACTCACAGTACGCTTCTTACTGTCAGCAGTGGCCGCCTTCGTTCCGTGGGTTATAATTCCACCCATATGGAAAATCAATCTTGCGCCGAGATTCCATGTCTCACCACCTTTGTGTTTCACAACACCCTTGTTCATATTGTCGATCCAGATTTTCTGTGTTGCGACAACGGTATTGGTGTGTGGCTTATTAATCTTCCTGCTGCTTGGAATCGTATTGTTCAAAAGGTACATGAATGCTTTCTCATATGCCCCGGCGTTCCACATATTGTTTTGTACATCATCTTTTTCTTGTGCATTGATGGTCTTGATGCAGTTCAACGTGCCGATCGAATCAATAGCAAACAACAAATCCACATCAAGCAAACCTGCGGCCTGTTTGTCAAGATAATAATAGAAGCATTTCGCCAAATCCTCAATTGACGCCTCTTTTCTGTCCTTATCCTGCAACTTCCCGAATTTGTCAAGAATGAAATCGTTGTCAATATAAATATAATTGTCGAAATCGAACCCCAATTCTTTCAAACGATAGTTTCCCCGTCTTAAATTGTTTTCAGTGTCGATGAGAATTGGAACGATCCCCATCCTCTGCGCCGACACAAGAGCCTCGCAGATTGCAGTAGATTTTCCTGTGTTTGTATGACCCCGAACTTGATTGACATAACCTTTGGCGAATCCCGGTAATCCGGTCGCCCTTCTCACACCCGGAGACATTTCTATCCATTCCAACGGTTTGTCGGGAATGTTTTCAATACCTTCCTTCTTCTTAAAATCGTCCAATGAAAAAGTCTTTTTTGCTGTAGGTTTCCTTACCACAGGATTATTGGCAGGTACTTCCTTTTCAGTCACTATTTTCGCCATGTTGTTTGAATTTTTACGTAGTTTAAAAAGGGGGACGTATAAAATCCCCCCTTATTGTTTTTCAAATTACACCTTAAAAGGGCAGGTCATCATATGCCCCACTCGTACCTTCTTGACCGGGATCAGGTGCTTCCACATTGGAGGCACTCTGCGCCTGTGAAAGAATAGTTGCACCCACATCAACCGAATTGTCGACATATGTGCCAACTTTGTCGGGAGTGATGTTACTGATGGTCACACGTGGATATTCCTCATCCTCATCCAAATCGGACGCATATTCGAAATTCTCGTCGTCATTACCATCGAGGTCACGATTACGTGTGTTTGCAGCCGTTTCAAGATCAGGACGGCCTGGGAACACCCAATGCTTGTTATTGGCATCACTGTCATCCCAATATGGGTTTCTTTCCGCTACAATCGCTTCAAGGAATTCGTATGGCGGCATCCCCGGTGCTTGTTTCGGTTTGAAAACATCCCTCCAAGTAATCTGATCATTGAGCCATTCCGTTACCACAACAGGATCGTTGTGTAATGGTGATTTTCCATCGAACATAATAGCCGATACTTTCCTGTACTCATGACCATTGAAATCACTGAGAGCAGTAACAATTTTCAAATCCGTCCCGTCGACAGCACTTGAAAAATCGGCTTTTTGAACCGTCATGTACTGTTCAAGAACAGGCAGCAACTTGTCCAAAGGACCATCCTTGCGGTAATTGTGTTTGAACCTCCAGAATTTTACACCGTCTTTCACTGCACCTCTGTCGATACCACGGACGATATAAAACTTTTTGGCTTCCCACTTACTGGCTTCGGTGAAGATCGCCTTGTTCTTCTCAAAGATCGGCTTTTGTGCGTCGGTGATATTCTCTTTCTTAATTCCCCTCAACGAAGGGTCTTGTTTCTTGAGAATTTCCTTTGCCTTTGCACAAAGCGGACAAGGTGCAGGAATCATGATCGGTTGGTTGTTGGAATCCAACAACGGATTGCCGTTCGCATCCAATTTCTTCACCTTGGGATCGTTATGAGCCGGACAGTAAATGATTGTGTTGAATTTTTTCTTGCCGCCTGAAATCGTGGTAGTAACAACATGGAAGAATGCTTCTTCGATGTGTTTCTTGCCTGGTTTCGGGGGAAGGATTCGGAAGGTTTCGGAAGGTTGTCGTGGAACGAAATACTTTTTCAGCATGTCCTCACGTGATTTCCTTCTTCCTGGTTGATTTTCAGACTTTTCTTTAAAGTCTTTGAAGAGTTTTTTCAATTCTGACAAATCGCCACCTTGTGCGTTTGCCGCATTCGTACTAACATTTTCCATTTCAAAAAAATTTACAGTTACAATTATTTTTCAATTCGTAAAAATTGCAATTCTAAAATTACAATAGGTTTCCTATAAATACAAGAGTTTTTAAAAATAAACCTGAAACTCTCGCAATATTTAAACTTTCAATACATTATCTGAAACAACGGTGAAATTAAGTGTCTGCTTATTCTCGAAATAACCACCATTCTTCATTCTAATCTGCAATTGATAATCGGCGGGGATCAACCAAGATGTATCAAGATTGAACTCATATCCGGTATTTGTCCTGTCTACAGAAGTGAACGGAACTACATCAATCTCGTACTTTTTCCCAACCGTCGTGAACAACCTGTATTCAATGTTCAAAGGCAGGAAATTATTTTGGTTTGCATACAATTCCTTTATCGTCAATTTGATCTTGCGGACGCCCCCTGTTGTTAGATTTTCCTTTTCCCCGACACCCCAAAAATAAAAGAAATAATTATCGAGATTTACCGTACATGAATTATCAAAAGTGAAATATCTATCCTGAGAAATCAAATAAAACTCACCTTCATATTCTGTCGTTCTTCCGTTGATAGTAACGTTCCATACATCCCTGAACAACACTGCATCAGGGTATTCACTTGAAGCAACACTTAAAGTAACCTTGTAAACCCCTTTGCGCACATTCACAATTGAAGCACCACTTAAAATATCTATCAGATTGTCCTCATAATCATATATTTCAACGTCATTCACTGTGATATCTTGCGCAAAACCACCAACATTGACATAAAGATACAAATCATTTTCCTTGTCAAGGTAGAAATAATTCCTATCGTCAGTTATTGTATCATCTATAATGGTCTCGATATATGGTTCATACCAAGTATTTGTGCCTTTTGCGTGGAATGCAACTGCCTGTCTGAATTCGGTTTCAAGTTCCTCATACATCTCAGCGAACTTAATTCCAAGTCCGTAGGAATTCCCGGTATACGCCGAAGTCCCGGTGTAACCTGTACCGAATAACCTTTGGTTGACATAATCAGTAATGTCGATTTCAATACTTTCACTCCCTTTCTCGAATTCTTGGGACGAAATGATTTGAGTAATACCGCTTTGGTATGAGCCACCGCTTTGTGCCCAAGGAACATTTGTTTTTCGGAAATACCAATTGGAAGCCTGTTCCATATAGTTCTGCAATGGTATTCCATCACTATACATGAAATCGTAACCACCACCCTCGTCCCAATCCTCGTCGACGTTATACAAATCCAATTGGAAACTCGTCGCCCTATCAATATTCAAGGAATAGGACTTCTTTCCAACATATTGCTCTGCATAACTGATGGTATTGGTCATATGAAGTACATGCCTCACAATTCTATCCGGATTGATGAAGCCTTCTTCTATCCTGTTCCTCAAATCACTCAAGTCGACATCAAATATAAACCTGCTCGGCTCGGCATTGAACGTACCGTAGGATATTTCCGTGACTGGGTTTTGGGAATTGTTAAACAGGACACCTTTGACCAGCGTGCTGTTTTTCAGGAAATATGACCGGAATACTGACATTTTAATTTTATTATAAATACCTCCATATCAAAAAAGGACTATCTTTCGACAGTCCTTTTTTATCGTCAGGATCATAAAACTTAGGCATTCGTCTCAATCCACTCCATTATCTTGCTCGCATAATATGAAGATGTCAGATCATTCAAGAAATTATCGATTTCCATCCCGGCGTTTGGCTCATCAATCATGAAGGATTTTGATTCAATTGGTTGTTTTGTGTTCCAATCCAATGCTTCGATTTGAATTGCCCTACCTGAGATAACGAGTTTAATAATACCACCCTTGGCATACTCGCCGATCTTGAAAACCTTAGTTTTCATATTTCCTGCAGCCATTTCATCCATTTTCTCTGGTTCTTCTTCTTCGCCTCCGTCAATTTCATCGCCGACGTTTTTGGGTTTGAAACCAAGAAGCATATTGGTCATTTCTTTATCTTCTCCATCGGTGGGTTTTTCTTCCGAATCTCCTTCACCACCACCCTTTTCTGACTTGGCTTGGTCTTCCATCTGTTTCAAACGGGTGTAATAGTCAGGAAATTCTGCGAGATGATCCATAGCAATTTCAAACGCTTTCATTGGATCGTCCGTGTGCTCCATTTCTACATCAACACCCATCGCCAATTGATCAAGATTGAACTCCAACGGCGACTTGCCCTCGGCTTTTCCGCCAGGAATTTGTTCGCCCGCCGCTTCCTTGTCTGTCGCCATCTGTGCGATGTCGTCGCTTTGTTGTTCTTCTGATGGTTGTTCATCATCCATTGAAGGGTTTTCAATATCATTTTCAGGCTGTTCTGGTGTTACACCGTCGATAGGTTCAGGAGTTTCAACATCATCATTATTCTCAGATTCATCCCCATCCTCCATAAGACCCTTAGATTTCTGCTTGGCCAAATCATCCACCTGTTGACGGAGTGATTTAACAGTAGTCTGTGGACTTGGCATCTCATCGTATTTGGACGCTGTTTGTATGTTCTTTCTTGCGATTTCCGGGTCTTCCTCTTCTTTTATCTTGATTTTTTTGGAATATTTTTTTTGTTTTTTGTTGTATTGTTTTTCGGGACTGAATTCCTTACCCAATTCCTTGGGATAATCACTCTTTTCTTCACCTTCGCCAAGGTAATCGTCCGCCCATGCGGGGTGCACCCTGCTCTTGGCAGGAGGTTGAACACCCGTCAACTTATTGATTTCACCTTTAATCTGTTCCATAGTCGGTGTTTGAACACCGCTTGCAATCAGATTATCATAAGCCTGGTTGATAATTTGTCTTTTTTCTTCCGGAATTTCCTCCGTTGGTTCAGTGTCCACAGGAAGTGGATCGTCAATGCCCGGCACTTCCTCCGGCGCATTTTTTTGTTTAAATTTGTTCACAAAATTGACATACTTACCTGCGTCCTCTCCACCTTCGTCACCCACTTCTTCGGGCGGCAGGTTGAGATTATCGTCTGCAACTTGAATATCATCCTCGTCGTCCTGTTCATTCATTTTCGACATGTATGCAACAAACATCGCATTGGCTACCTTTGCAATCATTTCGGTATACGTCTCAGAATCCATGCTGTAGAATTGTTCGGGAGTGAGTTCACTGGAGATCGCTTCAATGGCTGCATTAATATAACCTTGTTTTCCTTGTGGACTGAGTGATCTGTAATGACCTTGGTGAGCCTTGTTTACAATGGTATCAGCAGTTTTACCGACATTTAAAATATTTTCAGTCATGGGATTGTTCGCAATTTCTTCGGATTTGTCCCATATCTGTTTTAACTCTTCATCCGGTAACTTATTAAAATCATCGGCAGTATATTTGAAATATTTTGCAAGTTCAGGATGCCTGCCTTGAACTGCTTGTGCTGTTGGGTCTTTCGACCATGTATTTGCAAAATAATTAACCAAATTGTTTCTTGTTTCCGGCGAATACGTCGATTCATTAACAATCTTCTTCAATTCCTCGGCGTCAACCCTCAATTTTGGGTTGGTTGGTTTTTCATCTGCGTATTGGATGGGTTTTACCATACCCTCCCGATCTTTTGCACCAAAGGGATATGAGTCAATCTTCTTGGCCGCCTCTTCGTAAATCTCGTCCATTTCTTCCGGCGCACCTTCCTCGGCATCGATGTATTTCTGCACAATATCGAAGAGTTCGTTTTTATGCTGCATGTTAAACCTTCTCAAATCGTTCTCAGTCAATTCAACAGTCTCACTGCCGTCGGCAGCATCAAACGTAAAACTGATAAGAGCAACTTCATTCACGCTGAAAACACCGTCTTGATCACCTTCGGATAAATTGGCTTTGAATGTAAACGTCAGATTGTCGTTTTGTTTGTCAATAGCAGTAATTTCAACGAATGTTTGATCGTTATCCGTTTGTGTGTTTGATTGTTCGATATTAAGAACACCATTCTTGAGATCGTTAAATGCAACATCCAAAACTCCGGTTTTGGAATAGTTCTGTACAACGGCTTCATCAAGCCTGATTTTATTCACTTTTTGAAATATGTCGAGAAGTCTCTCGCTGCTGCCTATCTTGTCAAATACTTTCATAATTTTTGTTGTTATTCGAAAATTATTGGGTTATTTTTACCGTATTCCCTCATAAACACCCCGGCAAGCGCATTTGCTTCATTTTCCACATCGCTCCCCGTTTTGTTCGAACCGGAATCCAACCTTCCGTCTTTTCCTTGTTTATAATGTATACTTTCATGCCCGGTCGTCCGCAACACGTCTGCAAGATTCCTGTTCACCGCTACAACTCTCAATTCGTTGGTTTCTGGAGTATATTTGCCGAACGACGCCATACTTGCAGCCTCTTCAGGATCGTATGAAAGGACTACATTAGGCACGTCCTGTCCCAAACCGAGTTTTTCTGCAATGAATTTCATAAAATCGGCAACGATCTCCTCTTTTTTCTCCTTCGGCAACACCTGTTCCACAAGAACAACCTTGTTAACCTTCTGAAACATCTCAAGAAGCCGTTCTTTTGAGCCGTATGGGTGGAACGCTTTCACAATTAAACCATGTCGTTAAAACTGTCTTGAACATCCATCTTCGATTTCTGTGGAAGATCGTCGAAATCAGCAACAAACGTGCCGTCCGGCAATTGATTTATCCCCTTTTCATTATTCGCACTTCTCTGTTGATTGAACCAATTGTCCGACCATAAGTCATTCAGATTGAAGTAATAAGGGTATGAGACCTTAGTCTTGTTCATCAATTTTTCGGAATTGGTTGGTTCACGAACTTCTTCCACATCAGCGTTCAGAGTGTCAATTTTGCTGTTCAATTGATTGACCGTGCTGCTCAACATTTCCAATTCATCGTGAATGCTCTTCATCGCCTCGATGTTGTGTTTAATAATGTCGTTTTGAACGTCATCCACTTCCGGTGCGGGTTCTGTTGGAGGCATTCCCATAGATGGGTCGTCCATTCCACCCGGAGGTGGCATGGTTTCACCACCCGCTTTATCAAATGCGGGTGTCGGGGGTGCTCCCGGAGCGTCAGCATTCATTGGTTGGTCATTCGTCGGTGCAGGAGGCATCTCGCCTCCACCCGGCTTTTCAGCGTCCTCTTGTTCACCCGCCTCGTTTGTCAACACAGGTGCTTGATCAAAGATTTCGCTGTCGCCAACCAACGGGCGGTAACGTGGCGTCTCACTTATCTGATAGCCAATACGGTGTTTTATCTTCCTGATATGTTCTTCAAGAAGGATATTCCCCTTTTCATTTTTTTCCATTGCAAAAGAATGTTAGTATCTTTCCCTGAGTAATTGTTTGCCGTCTTTTGTGACAAATACCTTATCAACACGTTCAATCAAACCCTCCCTCTCGTCGAGGACGACTTTCTTGGCATTGTCTGCTTTCTCCTTTTCCGCCAATTCTTCCTCGGTCAAAGGGGTTTCAATGAAACTGTTGATTGCTTTTTCAACATTGTCTTCCATAGCACTTATAATTTATTTATTATAAATACTACAGAGATATCATTTTGTCAGGATGACAACGAGATATCTTTTAAGATGAGTAAAATTTGGAAAGATTTTATATTGGGTGACATAGAGCATGCCATCTCCATCATTCACGGTTACTGCGGAACGCCCGCACACCCGTTCAATTATAATTGCAACATTGAATTGGAAGTATTCGTACATCTTGAGATTAACACCCCAAATCTTGTTGTCATTAAGGATGTATAACATCTCATCCTTGAAATTGTAAACCCTGTCGAAATTCTTCGGAAGAACGGCCATAAGATCATCAATGTCGCTTATTTGGAAGAACACCGGGTCAAGATTGGTGTATGTATATTTCGGTTGGAAGTATAACTGAGGTGCTGTGTTGACGAAATTTTGAACACCTTTCACGTGGAACGACTTGCTTTCCTCGTAGGAAAACTCCCAATACAATTCGTTGGTTACAACCTTTTTTTTAAGGATATCGGCGTTTTGAATAATACTATTACCAGGATTACACTCTTTCATAAATGACCATCCAACATAAAGTGTCGGCAACGAATGGTCGAGCGTGTCATACGCCGTTGGCTTGTCAATGTAATTAACATATTCAACCGCCGTGTGGTTCACAAGAGGTTTCTCATGTACGACATTTGCAATTTTCATTCGCCTTGTATAATTTCAACACCCTTTCAATAATACCCGTCGTCGAACACCAATCTGTAGGATAATAAATCACACCATTCTTGGCAAATTCAGCACCGACAATAACCTTATCTTTGTAATGATCTCCAACAACGATATGGTCAATTTCAAACTTTTCAATGAAGTATTTCATTTCTTCATCGTCGTGAAAAACCACCACACTATCAACCATCTTGAGGTTGCACATAACCTTCATCCTTGTGCCAATACCGTTTATCGGTCTCTTGTCGCCCTTGAGCATCCGAACTCTTTCATCGCCATCCAATCCGACGAACAGTTTGTTCTTGTTTAAATACAGCGGAATTGAATTATTTTCGTATAATTTTGCATACCAAAGGAGGTTTATATGCCCTTCGTGCAAAAGATCGAAACAACCGCTGACCCAAATGTTCATAATCCCACCTTTTTCGTATCGATAACAACTACACCCTTTTGAGTAACCACCCATGCGGCACATTTATTAGCAAAACGTATTGCTTCACAAATATCGGAATTTTCGAGATATTTTGCAACAAGTGCCGCTAAAAACGTGTCGCCCGCACCGGACAAGTCCCTAACGTCATGCTCCTCCAAAATTGGAAAAGATTCGTTCTTTATTTCCCCGTCGTCATCATAATATCTCGTCGCTCCCAACCTACCTTCCGTTACAATAAGATCACCCGGATAATGATCAATTAAATAACCCTCATTTTGAAGAAACTCCTTTTGATTGATCTTTATGTGTGTAATATAATCACACCACCCATATATCCGTTTTTTTGAATCCATAAATGTCAATGAATGGTTATTGGAAATATAAACAATATCCTCTATACTCAAGAACCCCTTGTTGTAATCCGAGATGACAATTGCGTCATAATCGTTCAAATCCAACTTGTCAAGGTCTTCTCTTTTCATAGGGAAGATGCTGTCTTTTTGATCCACCCGCAAAAGCATTTGGTTGGAGACCTCGTCCACATACCTTGTTTTGACTGGTCTCAGATCGTTGGTTAGAATATCACATTGGACGCCCAATGCCTTGAGATTTTCATAGACATTGATTGCCATGCCGCCGTTACCAACAGTTTTCAGTGGGTTAAATATCGGCACAGGTGCTTCCGGGCACAACCTGGAACAATTACCGTAGATGAACATGTCCAAACAACTGTCACCGATCACTAAAACTTTTTTCATGTCTTAGACCTTTCCTGTGTTATATTTTGTATGATAATATATGATTGCATCCTTCTGCATCTCACGAATTTTTTCTTCACCATATATGCTCTTGAATGTTGTTCTATGATGATGCGGGATAATCAAATCTTGCACTAATGCCATTGTATAGCCATTATCGAGAAGACGATGACAGTAATCATCATCATCTCCAAGACCTACACCAAAACTCTCATCGAGAAGTCCAACCTTATCAAAAACCTCCTTCTTAAACATTGCACAAAAAAATGCAAACATCCCCCCGCTTCTAACAACATAACCCTTTTGACCTTTCGGATATTTTCCCTGCCAACTATTTGGGGTTGTTGTCAACGGACCCGATAAGCCAATATTTTCATTTTGAATCAATGGTTCTGATAATTTTTCAAGCCAAGAATCCACCGCCTCAGTATCATTATTCATCAACACTATAAACTTGGCATTACTTGCCGATATCCCCATGTTTGTCGCTTTCACGAATCCAAGATTTTCCTTGTTCCTGATAAGTATATGGGGCATGTCTTTCAACACTTTCCGAATTTTATTAAGTTCAGATTTCTCTGATCCATTATCAACAAAAACAATTCTATAATTTTCAGAATGTTCCTTGATGCTTAGTAGACAATTAATTACATATTCCGACATATTCCACGATGGTATTACAATATCGTACAAAGTCTCTGTAATCAAATCATCTCGTCTTCCCAAACCGTTGGCTTTCTTCCGCTGAACCGCAGTCAACGGTTCGTCGATGTGTGTTATTTTCTTGAAATAATTATACAAAAATGTTATCACCCGGAAATCACCCAAAGCATATCCTTCCCATTCCGGTTTAATTACCGAATTGAAGCAGAAACATAATGTAGAAATATCATAAAGGACTGGTTTACCTAAGAAATTTTCATCTGAAGGTATAATTCTTCCTTTCGGAAATTGCGAACGGTATATTATCAAATCATTCCCATTTTCAATCTCTTTTGAAATTTTTAACAACGCATCTCTGTCGTTCAACTTGTCATCGTCATCAAGATACATTATATAACCATTCTTTACATATTTATGTAACTCATTAAGATATAAATTATATTTAGCGGGTGCACCATATCTTAAATCACCACTTTTCTGCTCAATTTTGACGTCATTAAAATCGTACCTTACTATCGAACATTTATATTTTTTTACATATTCAAGACTTTCATCGTCATCAACTCCAACGATAATATTGTAATTCTTGTACGTCTGCTCAAACACGGATTCGATACAATTTTTGAAATAATTCGGCCTGGCGGAAGTTCTTATTAAAATGTTAATCAACGGTTTCTTCAAACTATTTTTTAGAAGCACAGACCTGTTTTGATCATCCCCTTTTTCAATAACAACCGCTTTTTCGTGTGGCTTGATTTCGGTTTTAACTGGCTCAATAACTCTTTGCTTGGGTTCTACCCACGACGGTATATTCCTCGTACTATCACCCTTTTTCTTGATGAAAACGAGGTTCTTGCGCTTCTCTTCCCTTCTCCTCTTTATTACCGCTTTAATATCGGGACGATCTCTTCTCATTTTATTTATCGTAGAACTCCTTTAACTCAATTAATTGATCTTTTATTATTGGTGTCTCAAAATCGGGTTCAAGCATTTTGTTCAACGGTTTCTCCATCTCAAATTTATTAATTATATTAGGTTTTGAATAAACTTCTCCAATAATTTTCAATAAATCGTATTTGCTCAACCCCAATGAACCAACTTGGGTTAATATGAATGCCCCTTTCCAATCTGAAATAATCACCTCTGCAACCTTACACCACTGCAATGTCGTAATACCATTCCAAAAATAATTGGAATACCCCTTCAAAACTTCATCGTCGTCAGTGCCGAGAAACCAATCCAATAAAGACAGACTCGTAATCAATTCGTGCCCAATAATTGATGTCCTGATGATCTTGGTGTTCTTAAACTCATCAACAATTAATTTCGATATCTCCGCTTTACTTTTACCATAGTCGTCTTCTGCATCCCTCCAATCATTCCATTTATACGTCTTCGGATATGCAAGATAACCCGAAAACTCACAGTCAGTTGATGGATGAACCACCTTCTTGCCTGTCGTTTCCAAGAATTTTGGTAATTCGACGTTCAAAAATTTATAATATTCGGTGTTGTATTTCTTTTGGGGTATAGCACCCACGCAATTCACAATGAATTCGGCATCTGAATTCAGAATTCTGTTCTTATATTCGTCAGAGTCCCATCTTGAACCCTCTATCGTTTCAATATCGCACTTATTGGTGAAATATTTGTGGACTGCGTTTCCAAGCATTCCGTAGTGACCCAATACCAATAATTTCATGTAACATGTTATTTAATACCTATTATTTTTCGTTTTTCAAAAAACCGCCTTTGTACAACAATTCGTGGAGAAACTCTTTCCCTTTCAAATTATCAGCAGATGAAAACGTTATAAAATCAACCTCTTCGCAATTACTTAAATGTGAATAGTCCTTATTCATTTTTATTGAAGGCAATATCACATAATAATTTTCATCAAATTTATATGTATTAACCGATTCATGCTCCGATACAAGTACTTCATGTATCTTCTCACCTTCTCTGATGCCAATCTCCTCGATCACGGTATTTTCATTACCATAAACATCAATTAGGACTTCCGCCAAATCCTTGATGTGAAACGACGGCATGTTCATAACGAACGTCTCCCCCCCGACGCTGTTCTCCGCCGCCTCGAAAAGTAAAGATATTGCTTCCGATAACGTCAGGAAAAACCTGGTCATTGTGCTATCGGTGATGGTCACCTTGTTCTGTGTTTTTATTTGATTAATGAAATGAGGAACAACACTACCATTCGAACCCAACACATTACCACCCCTGATGCAAACAAAATCAGTATCATTGGTCAAATTATTGGCTTGTATTGTCAATTTCTCCCCAACGGATTTCGTCATTCCGTACAGATTTGTAGGAGAGACCGCCTTATCCGTAGATACGTCGATGAATTTTCTCACTTTGTATTTCATCGCCGAATTTATCAGGTTGATCGTGCCGCCAATGTTCGTCTTTATCGCTTCCTGCGGCTGGTTTTCACACACCGGAACGTGCTTCAAGGCAGCAAGATGGAAAACATAATCAATACCACGTTGGAACAACCTGTCTACTGCATCAGCATCCCTAACGTCTCCAATCACATATTCAATCCTCGAATCGTTAAACTTCCTCTGCATGTTCACTTGTGCGAGTTCCCCACGGGAAAAGACTATTATTTTTCGAGGATTCTTTTCCAATAACTGCATGGTTAGTTCATTACCCCACGAACCAGAACCCCCATCAATCAATATTATTTTATCCTTAAACATAACGGCATTTATTTATTAGATTTTTTTTAATCTTTCACCACAATTCAAATGATATATAATTGAATCATTTGAAGTAATGTGCTCCACACCCATCAAACTTAATTTACTAAAGAATTCAGTATCACCCGTTTTCTTTATTATATCATATTTACCACCATGTAAATTTCCTTCGGGATAATATCCTGCCATTTCTATCGTATATTTGTACAACATTACTGGCATAAAAGCATTTCCAATTGAAACCGTATCTGTTCTTAACTCTTCAACCTTTTTAAGAAACGCATTTTCATCGAAACCGTTTATTGTTGAACCAAACGGACATATTTCACAAAACGACCCGTTTATCGGATTTCTAAATGGTGTTGGTTGTATTATCCTCGACGAAACTACTGTGGTATACGTCAATCTTTTTTTTAAATTACTTAACCAATTAGAAGAAAAACAATGATCACTATTAATCAACATTATTATTGGATTTTCGGACATCTTGATTCCGTAATTATATCCCGCATACACCCGATTTATATACTCCGGATATGCAAATCCCATATTAAATAACTCTTGTTCAGTATAACGCTTATTGTTGTTGACAAAATGTGGATAATTTCTCTCTTTTAAAAAATTCAACACTTCTTCGGTGGCATCATTGGCAATAAAATAAAACTCCGCCTCTCCATTATGAAGTTCCGGCGTATATTTCATAAGATTATTATACAGAAATTCAGCAAATTCTGTCGATTGGTATATCAATGATATGATTGATACCTTCTCCATTCCTACTTTTTTTTTATTGCAACGAACACCTTACCTATAAGGAAAATTTCATAACCTAACTTCTTATAAACCTCCGGATTTAATCCTATTTTGTGTTCCTCATTTGAATTACCCGATTTACGCACATGAAATGTATTATCATGATATCCAACCGGACCACCCAAAACAGCATATTTCGTAAACGTCTTTTCAATATTCTCCAATACTTTGTCGTGTTCCTCTTGGGTTAGATGCTCCAAAACGTGGTGACAAATTACCACATCATATTTTTCATTAAAATCATATTTCGTAATATCGACTTGTTCATAAACCCCTTTAGGTCCAAATTCATTTCTCCAATCAATATTTGGTTTGAATATATCCAATCCTTTAATTTCCTTATCGCCGAATATATTCAACAATATATCCTGCACCTTATAATCAAATTTAGAATCAAGAAAAGAACCACACCCCAAATCCAATACAGTACGCACCTGAGAAAGGTTCATTCCTCGTCTTAGAATTTTCATCACATCTAAATTAGTCACCGTTTGTTGATTAATGTTTGATGTGGGTTTCATCCCTTTTGGCGTCAAAATCTCCTTAGTGGGACTATAATTCTTACCATATGCTCTTATTTTATCCCCGTCTTTCATTTCTTTATTTGCTGTTTACATAATCCTCCCACAACTTCTTGCCTGCAATTCTGTCCCACTTGTGTTCAAAAATCGCATCCCTTGGGTTGTCACCTACCTCGAAATCCTTTTCAATGTTGACGATTTTTCTCTGTTTGAGATTACACGACATTCCCTCGTACTCGACGATATAATACGGTCTTAATAGGCTTGCAGACAACTGAAAATCAGCCAAGTTCATTAATTCAGCCATTTTTTGTTGGTTCACCAAGACGTGCTGTTGGCAATATCCAATAAAACTACCTTGCGACGGATACCACACAATGATCCAATAAATATTCGGATTCTCGTTTGCATATTTTTGAAAATTCTGTATACCTTTCATTGGATGCATTGTCCCGCACCAAAATCCAACTTCTTTATCCAACGGCACATTGTATTTCAATTTCAATTTATATTTCTCCTCGTCAGAATATGGTTTGAATAGGTCGGTGTTCACACCGATAGGCAGGATGTCGACCTTACCAAACTGTTCATAAAACGGTATGGAGAATTTTGATGCGACTGTGATCCTATCAGAATGTTTGGCAGTTTCATATGTTTTTTGAATGAAACCGTCCCATTGATTTCCACCCAAAACTTTTTTCATTTCAGGATACAACTCCCAACACAACGCAATAACATTTGCGGGTTTAGCATTTAACGCCCCACATGTTGAATATCTCAACACAACGTCATCATCATTATATTTCGGCGGAAGACTGAAAGATATGTTGTTGAAATTTCTTTCAAACCATACCCAAAAAGTCTCTTCCCCATATGCGCATTTCAGTCCATTGACTGGTGATAAGTATATCATTTCTTTAAAAATTTAAGTACCCTTCTATCATTTTTCCTCGTTACAATTGTTATTCCGGCAACCCCGACGGGAAGTGTGATATAATTCAACTCCGGATGTGTTTCATCCAACCATTCGTGAATTTTATAAGAATCGCCACAAAAGTATTGATCGACATATTTTTCCTCATAAGGATCGGTGTCGTGTAAAAAGATGATGCCGTGCTCGTTCAAACATTTCAATGAATTCTCGAAATCCTTTTTCACTTGTTCAAAATGATGATCAGCATCTATAAAAACAACATCCACTCTTTCAGTGAAATTTTGGAAAAATCCATCAGTGGTCGTCTTATGAAACTCAAAATCTTTAAACAGCAAGTTGTCGTTGACATCAACACCGATGCACCTTCTACAAAACCTCCTGACCTCCCTGATGTTCAATCCTTGCAACACCCCCAATTCCAAATATGTTTCACACCCAGTCACTTCCACGATTTTTGAAATGAGTGTGGGGTGCAACTCGAACTTTGAATAAATATATGCAAACCTGTCTGTCATACCTTTCCCAATAATATATTAATCACCGTATCCGACACATTACAAACCTGATAATCATCAGGAACACTCCAAATATTGCTTCTTTTCATTGTTGTATTGAATGCTTCAACAATATTCCAAGTCTTCGTGCCACACAATACATTCGATCCGCATTCGATGGTCTCCTGCCTCTCAGTGCTCTCTCTTATCGTCAAAGCCGGAACACCTAAAATGCAACACTCCTCCTGCACTGTCCCACTGTCCGTGATGACACATCTCGCTGATCTCTCTAAACTTATAAAATCAAAAAAACCGAGAGGTTGTGAAACCGTCACCTTGTCACCCAATTTTAAACTAAATAGTTCTATTTTACTTTTCGTCCTTGGGTGCAAGGAAACCACAACCTCAATGTTATTTGAAATCAAATTCAATGCATCAACAATGTTTCTTAAAACATCAACATCATCAACATTCTCACAACGATGTGCGGTTACAAGAACAAAATCTTTGATTTTTTTTGTTTTTATGTCCTGCAATCCCCATTCGAATAACATTATACTATCATCGATCTGTGGCTTGTATTTGTTCATCACTTCGTAAATCGGATTACCCGTCTTGAACACAAAATTCTTATGAAAACCTTCATTCAAGAGATTCTGTTTACTGTTCTCAGTGTACGGAAGGTTATATTTCGACACAGAATCGATTATTTTTCTGTTTGTCTCCTCTGGCAGCCTACTGTCGTAACACCGATTTCCCGCTTCCATATGATACACAGGGATTTTATGTTTTTCGGCCACGATCGACAACAACCCCGAATTGGTATCGCCCAAAACCAATATCTTATTAGGTTTTTCGAATAATAAAATATTTTCAAATTCAATAACTGCATTACCGAAAAATTCACCAAACGTCCCACCTCCCCTTTTAAAATAATAATCGGGTTTTCTTATCTTCAAGTCTTGAAAGAATTTCGTACTTAAATTATAATCATAATTCTGATTAGTATATACCAAGACGTGGTCAACCAATGCATCCAATTTTTCGATTATGATACTCAACCTAATCAACTCAGGTCTCGTCCCGGTTATTGTAAGCACTTTCATTGTTTTATTATATATCATTCTTTATCACCAAGTTATTTTCTGCGTAAATCTTATTCTCTTTTGAAGTTACATTGAAAAATAACTGCTTATTCCTCTCATGCAACGCATGTGCATTTGGAATTTGATAACTGACCCCTGTATGATATTGATGAAGTGCGGTTAATTCATCAATTATTTTTATATTCATCTTGTTTCTTCCAATCCTGGTGATAAAATCATTATCGTCGTATGCCACTCCTTTTGCGAATCTTTCATCAAACCCATTCAGTCCGTCGAGTTTCTTCTTATGCATCGCAGAGCAGAAATGATATGCCACTGGCCTGTATCTTGTATGATTATACCAACCCGGAATTCCTTCCTGACGGAACACAGACTCCACATAAGGCAAAACCACTTTCTTACATTCTTCAATTATGTTATTGTAATTCAAACCATTCATTGCATCAGTCTGTGCCTTTGTCAAAGCATATACAGAAAATGAAAAATAATCATTCTCCCTTAAATTGTCTTTCACATACGACAACACATCCCCAAAATGAAAACATTCCGGATTTTGAATTACAACAATCTCCCCGGCGGCTTTCTTAAAACCAATATTAAATGGAATACATGGATTTACATACCACCTATCCGCTTTTTCCAAACGAACCACTTGAAGAAAAGGAAATTCATTTATCAAATCCTCGATCCTTTGATTCTCTGAACTACAATCATCAACAGCAATTACCTCAAAATCTTTAAAATTCGATAATGAAATGGATTTCAATGTTCTCCTGAACAAATCCTTCCTGTTAAAATATGCTGTTACAATTGAAATTTTCATTCGTCAATAAAATTGATGGTTTTCATATCGCTATCTTTAGGATCAATGTTGTTGACACCCCCGTGCATTTTCGATTCGTTCAAGCCTATGTTTTTCACATACGAAAATGGTGTCCTGTATATCATACAACCCATCACATTTATCTTCGTGGTCATTTGTTGCCACACCCCGGCACTAATGTTCTTATTATGTTGCCACCTCGATTTATCGATTGCATCTATCTTATAATCAATCAATTTAATAAACTCAATGTCATACAACCCACCTCCATCAACCCACTGCTTATATCCCCAAACAAAAACATTGTCATTCAAGTAGTCCTTCTTATAATGATGATAGGAAACACACAACACTTTGTTATTCTCCGTCTTCACCCGATAGTACTCAGTCATCAACCTGTCAAGGAAATCCTTACAAAGCATGAAATCATCATCAATTTGAAGGATCGAATTGGTGGAATATTTCCTCACTTCCTCAAGACCTTTCGTAATTGTCCGCCAATACCCCCCTTTACCATAATTTTCCTCGTTCTTGAGATGAACCAATTCTGGAAATATTGTTGTTAAAGCATCATATCTCTCGTCAGACGAATAATCATCAACCAAAACAACCTTGAACTTATATTCTGTCTTCTGCCTGTATAATTGTACCAATAATTCATACACCATATCGAACCTGTCATACGAAGTCACCATTACCACGGTGTCGTAATCAACATTCATGTTCCTCTCGTATGGTTTTGTAAATAGTTTGGCAACCGCTTCCCATAACCTATAATATTTTGGAAGTATGACTCCACTCCGCCTTTCCTCACGTGTCATCGGCCTATTCCCATCATCAACAATCCGGTACATCTGTTCATTAGCCACCACCGGAGGTTTACCACCACTTCCCAAAACCCTTTTCCAATCCCTCTTATTCATTGATCCAGTTTCTTTAAACACCAATTCCTGCCGCTTGTTACGATTAATCTCGATTCTTTTTTTTATCGCTTTCTTTATGTCGACACCCCTTCGTTTCATATTAATAATTCAACACAGTGTAATTGATATTCTTACGTTCTCTGAAATACTTCGGAAACTTCTTGTATTGAATCGTATCATGCTCGACCGTAATATTTTCTATCTTTTTTAAGAAGAATCCGTTCTCCCTCATCCTCTTATTTAATTCAAAATCCCAATACACATTCGAAGTTGGGTCTTCCACCCAAAAATTTATCTTGTCTACGACACTCCTCCTTTGCATATTGACACACGTCACCATACGGGCGTCCCCGAAGATAACCCCATTGTGTTCCTGTTTATTTATTATATCGATCACCGTACCCACACCAATTCTCTTGAGCATCAACTGCCCGATTATTGGGAACACATCCATTATCTCCACCATTTTAGCAAGGAAATCTTGTGTCATTGGAGTACAATCGTTGTCCCATTGCATAGTATAGATACAATCCTCGTCAAGATTCTCATATCCAAGTTTTGTACCACCAAAATCGCCGAGATTCACATCAGAAAACAACGGTTTGATCTTGTAATACCCTTCAATCTCTAAAGATTTTAACCACTGTCTTGTACCATCACTGCTTGCGTTGTCTATAACGATCAATTTATAATCGTCATATCCTGCCAAACGATCGATCTCCCTAATAGTATGAACCGTATATTCCAAACGATTGAACGCTCTTATTATGATATTTACCTTTGCCATATGATTTTACCTTAAATACTTACCCGTCTTCTTTTTATGCGAATTTTATTGTATTCATCAAGTCAGTCTGAACCTTATCGTTGAACTTGAACTCATCAAAGATTGTTTTCTCCCCGACCTCGGCTTGATATGTTAAATAATTCGATTTGTGTTCAAGGCAAACAATTCTTATACCCTTTTCATTAGCAAATTTTGCCAACCAAATGTCTGCCATATTAGGGTGCTTGATGTCCTTATGTGAAAATTTTAAGAGATTGGTGTGAAACATGGCAACCCCGCTCCCGCCGAGATGAACAAAAACGTCCTTATCAACATTCCCCAAACAATGATAATTGTAATGCGGCGATCTGTAATATGATGCAACCGGATATCCTGTGAATGACCTTCCATGTAAGGACACAATATATTGACCACCATATAAATGAAATTTGGCAATCATATATTCTGCATAATTGGGAGGATAAACGAGATCGTCGTCGATGGTAAAGTAATATCCGTCAGAATCTTCTAATTTCAAGAACTTGAAGCCATCCCCGATTGAATTATCGGTGATGAAACAATTTATTTTGGAATCATTTACAAACCTGTCGGGAATTCTATCATGGGAATTCAATGCAATATTGATCTCATCGGCCTGATTGTAAATTGAATCAATTGTTTTAAATAAACACTCATCCCTTTTGTAAGTGGCGACATTAAAAATCCTTTTCATCTAACATTAAACGTTCAACGGCGACCTCCCATTGTTTGCCATGCCCTGCGTCCGGGTAAGCACCAAGTTGATCCACCTCTGCTGTAATTTTTTAACGAGTTTACTTATAACCCTATAATCCCCATAACTCCACGAACCCCAATCAACCGGGAGGTGCTTGCTATGAAACATAAAACCGATCCCAGAGATATTGCCCGGCACTACTTTGCCGAAATTGGCATCGCTTGGAACGATCCACCCATTGTTAATGTCCACCCTCCAAAAAATGATTTGATCTTCGTGTTCGATGTGATTCACGATGATTTTCAAGGAATTTTGATGCACGAACTTATCGTCGTCGTCCAAATACATCACCCACCCTTCCTTCACACACGTCCCCAATTCATTCAAATGTAAATTCCAAGGAGCAGGATACGTGCCAATGTCTGGTTTGGGGTGTTGAACCTCCTTGGGTGTGAGCCTGATGCAATTGTAATAATCACAATCCACGTCAGTGCCCACGATATGATTGATTTTTTTATATGTTTGATCAAGCACTGACTGCCTACAAACCTTGAAAAATTCCGGCCTTTCGTGCGTCCTTGTTAGGATATTCACAAGAACGTCGTTGTTATCCTCATATTCCGAATAAAAAATTGGCAGTTCGGCCTTATATTTTTCTGCAAACTGTAAACGATTTGCTTCCCACTGTTGGTTAGTCATACCAACCGACTGATGCAACACTCTAATATCGGTCGTGACACCTATATTGCAACCATCAAGATAATTCGGAACACAGAAACTCAAATCATAGAAATGAAATCCTTTAAAATCTTCGTCAAATTGATGAGTAACGCTATTACAATCGGCGGCCATAAAGACCCCATCAACAAGTATAACCGGAGTTGTCTTTCCTTTCATCGGGGGAGCGTACTCGCTCGTCCAAACAGTGTATCCGTCGGTGTGCTCCACAACTCCAAACATTTTCGACCTATCTTCCCACCACCTACCATTATCATGTAGATAGGTCGTCCCGGCAACCCCAATGATTTGAAAATCAGAATTGTTAAATTTCGACAACAACAGTCTACCCCAATTTTGGGTTTTGATTGTGATGTCGTTATGGCAAAATACAAATATGGCTGTGTCGTTGTTATGTTCCCGGATCGCTTGGTTGTAAACTTGCGGCAGGGAATATTGATTGAAATTCGGATAGCAGACGGTTATATGTTTTGCGCCTATCGTGTCGTCAATATGCTTAATAAATTTGTTGTTCTCCCCCTCCGTCCGGTGGGAGGAGAACACCACAACAATGTTGTCTTTCATAAATCTGCATTTTACCAATAACAAATCTAACACATAAAAACCAAAATGTCAAGGATTATTGATTTTTGTAGGCAGTTATCATCGCCTCATAATCCGCCTTAACTTTTGAGAGGGGAAAAGGTATTCTGATCTGTGCTCCATCGGGGATATCAAACTCGTTGAGATATTCCGGATTCGCAAGCATTATAAGGAAGTCGTAGAACGGATTTCCATAATATTTACGGCTCAACCTATCCATCCTGTTGAAGGTGCTGTTCCAAATCTCAGACTTGTCGCTTGCATTTCTCGGCAGCGGGGTGAACGGAGTCATGCTCGTCGTCCCGTCGGGATTCTTCAATAACGCATATCTCTTATAATCAGTCTGTGGCATATCAATTATTTGTTATTTACCGTATTTGTAGTGTTCGCCGCTTTGGCTGCCGCCGTCGATGCGTCCGCAGCCTGCCGTTCCTTGTTTTTCGTCTCAAGTTCATTATTCATGGCTTGAACTTTGGTAGCGAGGATTCCTTTCATGTATTCTTCCTGCTTGGTTTCGGTATCAATTTGCTTTGTGTAGAATTCCCTGTTCGAATACGTCGAATTTGCATAATAATGAGCAGAAACGGCGTTCTGAAGCGCATCAATCGGTCCTTTGAGCGACTGACCGCCTATTATCTTGATATTAAGAGTTACGTTCGCTAACATCGGTTGCATCCCGAACCCTTCCGGGTTCATATCCCATGTGGTATCACTGTAATCAATATTGAGACTTTCAATGATCACCTTCGTGTAATAAAAGTCCCCGACCCTCAAAATGCATATCGGCTGACGCCCAAACACAGAGTTCCTTGCCCTATACTCACCGTTTTCTTCTGCAGTACTATACCTCTTAGCAGCACCCTGCCTCATGCATTGGTGTAGGAATGTCAGACGCTTGTGAAAATCCTCCGGCGTTTGGGAGTGGAAGACAGGTTGGTAGTAATTCTTACCGATTATCTCCGCACCGTCCATTAATCCAGAATTTATCGTCTTCTCCACGAAAATACTTGTTTCGTCAATTGTTCCTTCCGTAAACGTCAAATTCCTCTGCTCTTCCGGAGTTGGTTCGGTCTTAACCTTACCTGGAGGTGTGTACGGCTTAGTATTTCTTTTTATAAGAATTTTACCGAAGCGTTCCTTTTTTGTATCCTCCTCCGGTATTGCAACTGCGGTTGCATTCTCATCGCTCGCCACCCTGTCGCCGTCAGTTCCAGTGAGTTTATTGCCTGACAAATCTTTCCCATAATATTCCTCATTCAATTTAACCACAATCTTACTTGCAACGGCATTGCCAAACAAGGCTTTCAATCTTTCTTCGACAAGTTTTTTAACAGCCAATCCACGGCGGTGTCCAAGTTTTAAATTATAATCAGCACCCTTGGCAGTGTCTTTGATGTTCTTCTCAGTATAGAGTTTTGATGCCCCACCCCAAACAAGAATTTCATAATAATCCCTTGTCTCCTCGTTACTAAAATAATCCAATAAAATATTATTCAATTTAACCTTACCGAAATAATCTTCAATTTGATTATTATTATATTGTGTGAAATCCCCCGGTATTGAAACAGTATCAAGATACATAGTCTTACCAGACACTTCAACCGGGAAATTAACAATATATTTTCTTACATAGACGTCTTGATTTATGCCGAAAGTCTTGTCTCCATTTTTCGTTAGACACTTTTCATGAACCTCATATGCCATATCTTTATACATTGTGTCGAAAATCACATTCTCCCGCCCTTCCTTGGGTTCGTCATTTGGAAAAGATAGTGTCATATCTGTATCAGGAGGGAATTTCGGTTCTGGTGGTGTAGGTGGTGTTTCAACCTTAGATTCTTCCTTTTTCCGGGGTTTTGGGGTGTAGGGGTCGCCACCAAATGCAAAAAATTCGGCGATCCTTTTCTTTTGATCACTACCTTTATAATAATTCTTCAATTGTTCCGGGTAGTCGACAAGTAGGATAAATGAAAGTGTCGCACTCCTTTCTGAATTCTGATACGAATATATTGGCTCGTTCCTGCCGACAAGCATCGTCGATTCAAATCTCGCCGTCGCCGTCTCCTGTATGTTCAAACCATATGGAGGAAACCACATAATCCTACCGTTGAACGGTCCGACCTCACATAACGGAACGGCTGTGCCTTCCTCATCATCCATGATAGCGTAACCCTCCTTAGAATCATTTGCAAACACACCAACAGCAAGATTCTCAATACTGAACATAAGGTTCTTATTGTTGACATAACTCATATTGTCGACCGTTTCAATGGTTGGATGTATCCTTGGCATAACAGATTTATAGGTCACAGAATTAGCATTACCATCATAATGTTCACTACCAAGAAACCTTATCGCTTTCGCAAATCTGTCATATTGATCCAATACACTATGCTGACGAACACCCGTCTCGCCAGCAGTCTCGCTTTTAATGGCATATTTACTATCATTTGCCTTCCATAACGGAGAACCATTAAATCCTACCAATTTTTTGTTGTTGAGGAAAACCTTCTTTGTCAAATCCCCAATACCACCCTCTGTGGCGTTCACAAGATTCTTAGTGTATTCCAAAAGACCCGTCCTGACACCGAATTTTGTAAGTGAAGCGTCTCGAACTTCCACAACTTCGACCTTGTCTTTTGAATTGGCGTCGTTGAAACTACCTCTCTGTTTTTGAGAAACGTTATTAGTCTCATTACTAATCTGACTAACACCCCACGAAATTCTGGATTTCGAAACATCAGTATCAATATTTCCAATCCAATCATTCTGTGCACTCTCGCTCCAATCGTATCCAACAAGACCATTCCTGCCGAAATCTGACAAGACCTCACCATATTCGTCCCTACCATTCACGACCGAATTGATCATGTTGGCGTTAGCACCAACTATAGAATTTGAATCATTCTTGATTTCACCTAAAACTGTGGTTGATATATACGGATTGAAAATCCCGTCAAAAATAAAAAACTTCTTATCGTCTTTTCCCGTCCCGATCTTTTTGTCCTTACCGCCGAACACCGTCTGTGGGGAAGTGAGTTCAGGTTTAATATTTTTTGATTTGTCGTGATAGATATTACCCTCCTTACTTGTATCTTTCGACGGCTTGAAGACGTTTTTATTTAACAGTTTAAATAAGATACTTAATTGTCCTGATCCTGTATTATTTATATAATCTTTATTTGTTGGATCATCATTGAAAGGATAATCATCCTTTGGATACCAAAACTTCAACCTGTCAATATAGTTGGCAAAAGTGCCTGGGTCTTTTTTCGTCGTCACTCGATAGTCGGAGTTCTTCGTAAAGAGTTTCGTATCCGGATTACCATCGAACAAATTGGACACCTTAATCACCGGAAGGGTTTGTTGGGAGATGTGTGACGACGCATTGTAAGCCAATTGTGTGCCCAACATTGCCAAACCAATCTCGGTTAATGGTGTTGGTGTGGTTACAAGCCTGCCATAGACGGTATTTCTCAAATCATATGCTTTGAACGGCTGTATAGTATTAACGATTGAATTAATTGCGTCAACCATTTTTGATTCTGTGGACGGTTTTGAAATAGAGTACTCATCGCCTGGAGTGTAGAGGTTGCGTGTTGCCAAAGCCTCCCTGAAATTCGTAGAATTAACGAGAAGCCTTGAACTTGTAACTCCTTGCATGTTACTGTTTCCATTCACACTGTCAGCAAAATTCGTCGCCATTAATGAAGATTTTTAAATAAATACTTGCCGTTTCGTTTTATATTATGTAGTTTTACATTGGAGAAAACTGTCCCATCCAACCGGGACGGGTGTCATACTCTTTTTATCAAATATTATTGGGTTCTATGGAAAAGTTCTTTATATTGTGAACATGTTGATAAGATATTTCATTTCCGTTCGGAAATGAAAATAGATATCCTGTGATGTCGAGTTTTTATCAAATCCGAAGGAATTGAGAACAAACTTTGTAAGTTCGTTCTTTGATTCCGCAGGAGCGAAGAAAAAGTTTGCAAGCGGAGTTAAAGTCCTGTCCTGCGGACAGACCGCTTAAAGGCAAGCGGAAAAACTTGTCGAAGTTACAAAAAATTTTTTTAAGATACAAGGGTTTTAAAAAATTCTTAGACGTTTTGATCTCCCTTGCCCTCAAACAGGCTTCTGGATTTCTTTATTATAACAGGTGCTTTAATAGCCTTGGTTGTAAATCTTTCGCCATCAATATTTAATGTAATATTACTGATCATATCCAATTGTTTATCAGCAAATTCGACTTTTAATGGTTTATTCATAATATTGGTAAGGTCTGCGAAGAAACCACCGCCTTTGATATTAGATTTGGAAATTGATTCGATCGCCCTTTGCACTGCAATGAAATCATCTTTGCTTCCGGATAATACTGCTTTAATATTTGCAAACGAATCACCAATTGTTGCCAATGCAGGTGCGGATTTTTGTAACATTTTCATTGTTCCTGCGAAAACGAGGAATCCTGCAGCACCTGCGGTGAAACCCATCATCGATGCTGCCACAAATGCAATTCCTTTACCAGTCTGCAACATTGCCGGACCTGCATCTTTGCCTGCCATAACAAGTTCAGTCAATCCTTTACTCATAATTCCAATCCCTTTGGCTGCCAGATTTATACCAAATCCGACACCCACCACCGCTGCACCCAAGGCGAGTAATCCAATAGCACCTGTCGTAGCAGCACCTGCTACAAGACCAATTCCAATTGCCGCTGCCGGGAATGTTATTGCAAGAGTCATTGCAATTTTTTGTAATGATTCTGCCTGTTCTGGTGTTAATTTAGCCATCGAGTCGGCAAGTTTACTGATGCCTTCCGCCGCAAGTCCGACGCCTGCACCCAAACCGACTGCTGCAGCACCAATGCCCGCACCCTTGCCAAGTGCTTTCATTCCTTGGCCTGCGGCCAAACCGCCTGCACCTTTCCTAATTGCACCCCCTTTGGTTATAAAGTCAGTTCCTCCCGCTACTCCACCTCTGCCTGCTGCGGGAGACTTGCTGAAAATGTTTAATAATTTGGACTTACTGACGAAATTATCAAGCATTTTCCCAAAGAAAATCCCCGACGCTTTAAACGCAACCGCTGTGGTAAGAAATAATGCGCCTACCTTCAACCATGCGCCAGGACCTTTAGTCATAATTTCAGTTAATTTAATAACTGTCGGTCTTATTGCCGTTAACGTTCCATTAACGAAATTTAATATCGGTAATAATGCGGCTTTCAGTTCATTTATCGTGGCTTTGAATGCTTCATCGAAAGTTTGTGCTTCCAACGCCCTGTCTTGTAATGATTTACTTTCCTTGGCAAATGATCTGGCTTGTGCCTCCGTTAATTTGGAGATATCACGCATCTGTCCACCCAATTTCGCTTCGAATTTCCCAGTTTCTTGGTTAAAGACAGCAGCACCCTCAATTAATTCTTTTTCCTTGTCTGAGAGACCCATACCTGCCATTTGCTGACGCATTTTTTGTATCTCGGCTTGTCTCTCGGCGATTTGTGTGAGTTCACTTGCTTCCATTCCAAGGGATTTGGCTACTGATGCAAGTCTGTCACGGTCTGCCGGACTGATAAATTTTTCAAACGAACCATCCGCCATTCTTCTGAATGAAACAATTCCTTTAGTCATGTCGGCGATCTTTTCAGTGAATTTCGCCGGGTCATTACGTGAAAGGAATAACATCTCAAACGGGTCGGTCTTTGCAAACTCTCCGCCCATAACCTGCAGGTTCGCTGCAAGGTCGACAGCACCCTCAAGGCTTCTTGCTACATCGGCAGCGTTCAAGGCTTGACCAATGTCAATCCTGAATTTCTCAGCGTACATTGCCATTTGTGCAAATCCCTTAACGCCTTGTTGGAAAGTATATGTATTTAATCTTTTAAAATTATCTGAAACATTTTTGAGTACCTTGGTGGTGTTGACACCCATTCTTTCACTTGTGTCAACGACGCCTTGCACATATTCCATAGTTCCTTTGGCGTCATAACCCATTAATTCAAACTGTGCACCAAGTTTGGTTGCCTGCTCAACACCTAATCCTGTACCTTTACCAATAGCAGTGATGTCTGTAACCATTTCCGCTGATAATGAACGTGCCCTTCCGGTTTCATCAGCATAACCCTGCATTATTGTTTGAATGTCTTCAAGGTTACCACCCATCCTTGCAACAAGACCTGCCGACTCTTCAAAACTTCCCCTCATCTCAGCGGCTTTTGCACCGGACATTCCGAGACTCAGTATGGTACTCTTTATGACTTTATCTTGCAGTTGTAAAAATTTCCATCCTTCTTTAACGCTGTTAACCATTGCCCTTGCGATGTCAACACCTGCCTGCCTTGCGTTGAGACCTGTCTTGAGTTCCTTATTAATCTTTTCCTCTTGAGCACGGACCTCACCTTGCATCTCAACAAGTTCTTTGAGCAGTTCTGCCTTTTTTTCCGTATCTACATTCTCCATCTTTATGAGTTCACGAATGGCCTTCTCGTTCTCGGCGATCTGCGCACTCAAAAGATATCTTTGCTGCTCGGCTTTATAAACACCGTCAAGCGAATTTTTTTGTTCATTAATTGCTTTATTTAACGCCGCAGCCTGATTTACGAGGTCTCTTGCTTTTTCTGTGTTATTTGCCATGTTGGAAATTTACCTTATAGATATAAATACAAAAGGCCGGGAATTTTACCTCCTCGGCCTCATATTGTATTTATTTTTCGCTTTGTCTTGCATTTTCTCAATTTCCTCATTCTCTTTTTGGAGCAGGAAGAGATAGTGCCGTCTGCGATAGATGGGAATATTCTCTATATAATCCGCATCAAAATTTGCGTGTTTTGTGAGGATATAAATCTCCTCATCAACCATTTTTTTATATTCACCTGCTAAGTGCTTGGGAAAAAAAAATCCACCCCTATCGACAAAGTCGCCTCGAATTCGTATCCGTCTTTCGCTTTGAACTTATATTTCATATCGATCTCCGGTGAAACCTCTTGTATTTTCTTTCTGATAGTATAAGCATCCAATGCGGGCATTACATCCACAAACTTGTCGATATAAGACCGATCGGTTTTATCATCAATTGAGACGATGTGTGTTTTCAACTTCATCGTTGAATATTGATTATATTCTTCACCATAAGCCTCTTGCATTGATTTTGCTTTTTTGAAGATTATGTTGTCTTCCCCGGAAGTCAAGAGTCTGAATTTTACAATTCTTTTGCGCATTGGGAGTTCAACCATGAAATATCCACGTTCGTCAGGTTGTTCCGTTACCTCCTTGTATTTTAATTTTGTCAGGTCAACAGTATCAGGAAAGGTTTTACCATCCCTTGGATCGGTTACGGTAACCTTATAATCAGGACCGTAACTCGAAGAACGCAAAAAGAGAATCAATGCACTCCTATCACCAGGTAACAAGTTCTCCGGGTTGACACCGGGGGTCTTAATCTTTCTCTTCAAAAGAATGTCCACAACCGTTCCATTCTCAATAAGTGATGGTGTTGTTAACAAGTCCTCGTCCTTCGATGTCATATATTCGATATTGACTTCAGAAAGCCTGTTTTCATAGAACAACCCCTTGGAAGGAAGTTGAACTACCTCATATGACATTATCAGATCGGGGTCTGTTTCCCTTGTCATCGTTTTTTCAAATTGTTCTTGGTTAAACACCGGGATGTTTGGTGTAGCCACAGGGTTAAATGGAATTTGACCCGAACCGTCTTTAGTTTCTTTGAATTTTTTTACAGCATCGGAGATGCTTTCTTTCTGTGGGAATTGACCTTCATCAACCATTTTATAAAAATTTATAGTTTATTATTATTCTTTCCGATAAATACTGTAAAAAAAATTTTCACACGATTCAAAATTTTTAATTTGTTTCCGTATAATATATATGATTAAGTCTTTTTAAAATAAGAACAATCATTTAAAGTAAAAGATTAACCAAAATATGAGTAAAAAAAATAGATTGCAAGAGGAAAGAGATTACGAAGAATTAATTTCAGTCAACAATCTTTTGGATATTAATAAATTAAAGGATGAAATCGGAAAAATATTACCAAACGACATAAAAATTATTGCAAAGAACGAGAGTCAGAAGAAATTGATAAACTCGATAAAAAACAACGAGATAACCATTTGTGCGGGACCCGCAGGTACTGGAAAAACGTTTGTGGCAATTGCGTATGCGTTAAGTTTATTGAGAAAAACAACCAATCGTTTCAAAAAAATATACCTGGTGAAATCCGTAACGACCTTGAAAGGGGAGGAGATTGGCTTCATTAAGGGGGATTGGAAGGAGAAGATCGAGCCATTCATGTGGAGTTTTTATATGAGTATGGAAAAATTACTGTTGGACGCCACGATCAAGAACCTTGTTGACAAGGACATCATCAGACCGTTTCCTCTCACATACCTGCGTGGAGTAAGCCTTGACGATTGTATAATAGTTGCCGACGAGATGCAAAATGTTAGTTTCGACAATTCAAGGACGTTGATGACACGCATTGGAAGTAACAGTAAAATGATCCTGCTTGGCGATATTGACCAAATCGACATAAGAAATAAAAATGAAAGTTCATTGGAAGTCCTTCTCGACATGTTTAAGGAAACAGATAACATGGGAGTCATCAAAATGTCTGAGGAGGACACCAATGTCCGTAATCCGTTAATCACGATTATTGAAAACAAATACAAAGAATATTTGAACACCAACGGAAACGGTCAGAAAATTAATGGAGGTTCAAAGCAACTATTGTTGGAAAATCCGTTGGGATTAAATCCCGGAAGAGCATAATATGGAAAGTAAGATTTTGGTAATATATGTCGGCGTCGCCGGGGTGCGCTCAGAGGACGTTGAGGGAACGGTAAATAAGATTGTAAAAAAGATAATCCCACAAACGTTTCAAGGCGAGGTGATTATAATTCCGGTGCAGTCGCCCCACACAAGAATGGAATGCATCAATCCGGAGTATATTACAGACGAGGAACTCGTCAGGAAGCACACCGAGATGATGGAAAAATTACAAAAGGAACTCCAAAATCAATTGGAGCAGTTAAAAGAAAGTAAAAAGGATGAACAAACCGAGAGTGGGAATTGACATCAATGAAGTCGTAAGGGCGAGATGGTTTCAGTTCGATAAATTTTACATTCAGGAATTTGGTGAAGAAGGTGCTCCCAAGGACAGGGTTTACGATCTATTTAGTAATTACAAATGGGAGGACGGGGTTGAGATCACGAAGGAATTAAGAGAACCGGGAGAAATGCCGGATGGTATCAACCCAACCGATTACCAAGTGAATGAAAAAACGGGTGAAGCACCCGCCGACATATTCCTTTTCAAGAAAGGGGAGGAGAAACTCACAGCAAAAGAGAAATTCAATCGTTTTATTTACGAGGATTTTGTATATGAGATACACGGCAGTGCACCTTTAATATATAAAGGTCTCGACCTGCATTTGAAGGAGTTTTGCTTTAAATACCGTGATTCGGCAGAGATTTCAATCCTTTCAGTTGAGAACGTGTTTTCAATACCGTCAACACTTTTTTTCTTGAGTAAGATTGCCAGTAGGTTTAACAATTACTGCTTCTTGGATAAGGCAATTGATATGTGGAAGCATGCAGATGTCCTAATAACATCCGATCCTGAATTAATCGTGTTGGGTGCGCCTTGGGGTAAAAAACTGATAAAAGTTGTCAGGCCATACAACAGGGAATTGAAAAAGGGTTCGACAGACGTCGCCAATTTCAATGAATTGTTAAATAATGAAAATTTTGAAAAAATAATAAGATATAAAAACAAAAAGAAATGAGCGAAGAATTATTAAGCAACGAGGCTCGTGAGGCTGAAATCCGCAAAGCGGAAGAGGAAAAAGTGGCAAAAATAAACGCCTCTTTAAATAACATCCAAAACAAAACTTCGAAATTCATATTCTGCGTACCGGAGTCACAATCCCCCGCAGCAAGCATATATGAAATTTATTTTCATGCAACTGTCGTGAAAAAAATGGGTTACACCGTTCTTGTAATGGTGGAAAAGGGCGACTACGTTCCTCCGACATGGATTGAGAAGGAACTCACCGACCATAAACACATGTCAATGGCCGACCCCAAATTAAACGTCGGTCCTGAAGACATTATGGTTATTCCTGAAGTGTATTCGAATATCATGGAACAGACCAAGAACCTGCCGTGTTTAAGGGTTGGGTTGTTACAGTCTGTTGATTATATGATCAACTCGCTCGTCCCTGGTTCTGATTGGAGAACGTTCGGAATTACCGAAATGATCACCACGTCAACGACACTCAAGAATTTCGTTGAAGGTTATTATGGGGTTGGTAAATTCAACATCAAGACTTACAATATTGGAATTCCCGATTATTTTGAGAAGTCGACTATCCCACAGAAGCCGATAATTTCAGTCATCGGCAGAAATCCGAACGAGATAGCGAAGTTTGTGAAACTCTTTTTCAGTAAATTCCCTCAATACAGTTGGGTGACTTTCGATCCGATGCTCACCAAAAGCAAACCACCCCAATCCATGAGGAGAATGGATTTTGCAAAAAGATTGCAAGGAAATTTTGCCGCAGTGTGGATCGACAGGATAGCATCATTTGGAACATTCCCTCTTGAATGCATGAAATGTGGTACGATCCCGGTCTGTCTTAAACCGGATTTAATACCGGACTATATGATCACCAGAGACGCTGAAGGAAAACCCCTTGGTGTCAACGACGGGGCGGGTGTTTGGACGGATAATTATTATGATCTTCCATTGCTTGCAGGGGAAGTGTTAATTAAATTCCTCGATGACAGTATCTTGCCCGCACTTTATGAGTCAATGGATACGGTTGCGGAAAAATACACACAGAAGAATGCCGAGGCCGAATTGAACGGGATATATCAAAATTATATCGATCAAAGAATCACGTTCCTGCAACACGCAATTGCTCCTCAACCCCAACCTGTGGTTGAACAAAAATAACAACGAAATAAAATTTATATAAAATGAACAACATATCTATAATAATCCCGGTTCACGAATATAATGACAAGGTGTCGGAATATCTCACCAAATCATTTGATTCGGTTGTGGCACAAGAAGGAATAGATGAACTTCCCCAAGTGCTGATCGTATTCCCGGCAATGATAGAGACGGAAATGGTTTCATTTTCTGAAAGCATGTTGAGAAAACATCAGGAAAAGGGAAAATCCGTCTTAATTAAGAATGAGGGTAATTCTGATTACCAATCTCAAGTTAATCTCGCTGTAGAATCTGTGAATACTCCGTATTTCTCGGTGCTCGAATTCGACGATGAATACGGCAAAGCGTTCGTTAAAAACGCTGAGAAGTATATTGCTTCTTATTCCGATGTTGACGTCTTTCTTACTATGATGATTGAGGTGAATGACAGAAATGAAGGCGTAAAGATCACAAATGAAACAGTTTGGGCACAACAATTCGTTGGCGAAAACGGCGAAATGGGGTATTTAAACCTTAATGCGTTAAAACAATACACCGATTTCAAACTATCGGGTGCTGTGATTAAAAAATCCGAATTCAAGAACCTTGGCGGATACAAATCGAATATTAAACTGACTTTCATGTATGAATTCCTGCTCCGGGCACTGAACAACGCCTGTAAGATTTTCAGCATGCCAAAAATCGGTTATAAACATCTCTTCAATAGGGAAGGAAGCCTGTTTGATGTTTATTCCAAAACCATGCCTGTGAATGAAAGGAAGTTTTGGTTTGAAACTGCCACCAAAGAAAGTAACTTCCCGACAGATAGGGCAATTGACATGTCGCTGTTGAAAAAATAACCTCGAAGATTTTGTTATATGAAAAATGAAAGAAAAAGAATTAGAGGAAAGCGTACCCTATTTTGCGGAAAGGGAGGAGCAGGCGGTTATTGATTATATAAATTCAAACACCTTGGAGGAAAAAACCAGGATATATAAAAATATCTTGATTGAACCCTTCAGGAAAATGATACAATCAATCCTGCGAAGGTATCCGATTCATATCGGAAACTACAATATGGAAGAGGTTGAAGAAAACGCCTTGACCCATCTGATCGAACATATGGTTAAATTCGATCCAAACAAAAAGGGAAAGGCGGGCAACAAGACGAAGGCGTTTAGTTACTGCCAAACGATCATCAGAAACTATTATAAGGATCACAGCAAAAAAAGTTATACGGAAAGGAAGATCAATCTTCCTTTCGATGACTATGCTGACGAAATTGATCAAAATCTCAATTTTTCTTATGAAATAGAGAACGAACCCCAATACCATCTTGAAAAATTAATCAACAGCGTCATCGAGAGGATCGACGAGAAGATAAACAACGATCCGTTGATGAAGAAGAATGAAATTATCGTTGGTGATGCAATTGCAAACGTGTTAAAAAATTGGCACGTGTTATTCATGGAGGATACTCCGGAAGGTAAATATAATAAGAAGGTGACCAACAAGTTTGCGAAAAACAAAATTCTTTTGTTTCTCAAAGAACAAACCGGGTTATCAACAAAGGAGATCAGAATAGCGATCAAGCCTTTCAAGGATGTTTATTTTGCAGAGAAACTATTGTTCTTGGAAGAATAACAACATTTTTAAAAAACCCGTATTTATATGTACTAAAACTATAATACGATGGCCAGACCACAAAGAAAAAAATTAAAATTCGATGAAGACAGTGTAAATAAACTGCTTCAGGAGATATATGACGAATCCCACAACATCAAGGCAAAGATTGCAAGATTGTACACCAAGTGGGAGGTAAAAGTAAAGGAGAACTCCGAGGTTGCCGCAATCGGCGATCAGATTGTGAAACTCATCGCCGCCGAAGCAAAGAATCAAGATCAAAAGATCATGCTCTTGCGCTATTTGAAAGAAGTTGTTTTTGAAAACAAGACGCCCGAAGGCATGCCAAACTTAAAAAATGCGCAGGGAGAGAATACCGGGGATGTTCCAGACAGCAGGAGAAACGAACTATTGAGTTGGGTTGAAGAAACTGTCAACAAGAAAGACAGAGAGAAGAAATAAGATATGGGCATCAAGGACAATAAGAGAGGGGTTTTTACCACAATAGGCGCATACACCTCATATATCGACAATATGAGGCAGAAGACGCCGCAATCCATTGATGGATACACTTCCATCAATAATAAGAATGATATTGTCCCTTTCATGCTCGATGTCCTTAAATCGATTGTGGGTTCTGTCGGATTAAAAGATGTTATAGGTGGATTGTTTACAGAATTCGTCGATGGCATCGAACCGGATTTGAAAACAATCGTCAAAAAACAGGTTGTACAATACGATTCGGACGATCCATTACCCAACGAATTTAAGAGCACGGGAAGTGGTATATCCGTACCCGTGAGAAAGATCGATAGTGATGGGTTGTTAAAAACAAAACCCAATACAGAAGAAGCCGATTTACTTTTTGATAGTAATGCGAACAATCTAAACAACGTTTTACGTAACGTTATCGCCAATCAGTCGACGCAACAATATAACGGCATCAATATATCATACAGCCAAACAACCGATGCTTTAACATTCAAAGCGACGGAGATTACCTCCGGTAAGAACATTGGGCAGTTTTTCAGTGATTATGTGGATGGCACGACGATTATGAATAAAAAGGAATTCATGACCAACGTGATGAATTCTATATATGGCACGGTCACCAAACAACGGAATAAATCTGTGGATGCTGTTTACAATGAACAGATGATTGACAAGACGATCGAAAATCTCATCGATAATGACGACGATAGTTTCGAGATTTCCGACAAAGAGAAAGACTCTTTACTTGAAAAATCAAAAGAACTTGTCAACGGAGTTGTTAATTATGATATGGGTTGCGGGATCATGGCGGCTTCACTTCCAATGAGCGGAATGACGACAGCGATATCGCAAATGTCAGGTTCATCCGATCCATTCGTCGTAGGAAATGTTGTTGAGGCGACAGTTGAAGGAAGCACCACCGGGGAGGTTGCAACAGAAAACAAACAAACCGTTAAAGACGGTTTTTTTCAAAGGCTGATCAAATTAATTACTATAATGCTCGCTAAAGTGACTTCAACATCGCCGGAAGTGAAGATGCTTCTTGCATTGTCAGCGACATTTCAACAACGTAGTGATTCAATTGCCGAGGGTTTGGATTATTTGAAAAACAATAAGACCGTTATTAAATGCCTTGTCAAAGAGGCAATGAAAAAAATAAATGAATACATTTTCAACTTTGTGGTTTCAAAGATGATATCGTTCCTTGCCCCGATTGTGAAAAAATTAATAATGGAAAAAATAAATTATTACATCGGCTTGATAAGAAGCCTAATCTCGTAAAGTTATGATAGTAGATCAAAAATTAAACAAGCGTTTCGTCGGTGTGTACCTTATTGATGGATGTCTGGATGGTACACAAATGGCAATGACAACAAAACCTTCATGGTTCAAAAGAATTATGACAAGGTGGCTGATTGGATGGAAATGGATCAGTATTGAAAAATTAAAAGAAAAACAGGATGCACAGAAAAAACTGTTGCAGGAAAAGGCTGTTGATGTCAACAATCATCTAACAATTGTGAGTTAATTATGGATTACGGCAGCATCACATCAATAATAGGGGGTTTCGATAAAATATTGAAATTGACGACCGTCGGTACTGCACAGCAGATTCCGACGCCGTTAATACTTGTCGGCGCACCGAGAAGACCGGGATTGTCGGCAACGAAAATTTCGTCACGCATAATCTCAAGGAAAGGTGAGGCGGGTCTTCCCGTTGGCGTTCTTCCTTCTGGTGCGGTGAATCCCGACGAGGTGATGTGGAGAATCGCCGTTGAAGAGATTATAAAAGCAATTCACGAAGATTCTGTTGTAAACATAGCAATCCCGCCGGGAACAACGCTGTCTGCCTCCGGTATTGGACCATCAGGTCCGGTTACGGTATTCGGCAGCACAATTATGTATTCAAGTGGTTATGGAGTGATACAATAATGGAAAATTTAAGTGGATATACCCCAACACAGTTGTTGAAACTGATTAATGCGGTGAAAACGGCTCATGATACCGTGAAGGAAGGAATTCTTGATTGTGTTAATAAAGTCGAAGAACTTGAAAAACAAATAAATGGTAAGATGGGTGAATTGGATATATATGAAAAACAATACGTCGAATTGGTTGACGAATTAAATAAAAGAAAAGATGTCATACGATAAACCCACCATACAAACAAGTAACCCTTTCAAAAAGGTTGGCACGTACACAGTCACCAGGACTATTTATTATGGTGAAGTTATATCCATCGACGATCCGGAAGATGGCGGCAGGATCAAAGTAAAAATACCCGACTTGGATAATAAAACCGACAACAGCGAACTGCCTTGGTGTTATCCATTCCAACCAAAATTCTTTCATATTTATCCGCAAGTTGGTGAAATAGTCCGAATCCTTATTGAGGACGTTAAACGTCCATTCATGAGCAGGTTTTGGATGGGAAGCATCATATCCCAATTACACAAAATCGGATATGATTCAACATATACCGCCCTTTCGACAACAAATATGGGATTGATAAAACCCGATAAAGCACCGTCGACAGTTCCGGACGCTGACGGCGTGTTCCCATTAAAAACAGATGTTGCTCTCATTGGTAGAGTGAACACTGATGTGATTTTACGGTTGAATGAGATTCACATCCGTGCCGGGAAGCACGAGGACGGAAATCCATTGAAATTAAACACTAAGAACCCCGCCGAGATCAGCCTTGTTTTCGAAAAGGATAAGGATGATTCCAATGAATATCATAGCAATACTGTTATTATGAGCGACAGGATCGGCATCATATCCCATTCCGGAAACCCACAATTCAAACCTGCAAGAGTAGAATTGTCTGATAGACAGAGAATTTTCGAAGAAGGTCACCCAATTGCAAGGGGTGATGTACTCGTCCAAGCATTGGAAATCATGCGTAAAGCAATAATAGCACACATCCACGGATATTCCGCACTACCTGCCGACAAATCGGCGATAATCAACGATCTTGAAAAGATAAATTTCGAGGGAATGTTACAGAGAAATATTGTAATCAATTAATTTTTCCTCTATATTTGTTTTGATGAATCTACCGTTGACAATACCGGGGGAGTTGTTCACAACTTTCAACGACATAATGTTTTATGATGAACCTCACAAATACTTTCTTGACGGAAAAGAATTGATATCAGTAACTACCTTGATCCACCAATACCAAGAAGAATTTAATGAGGATTATTGGTCGAATTACAAAGCAGGACAATATTCTGTTTCACAAGAAGACATATTAAGGGGTTGGAAGTTCATTAATCGTAAAGGAACTATAAAGGGTTCGGCAATACACGACTATGCCGAAAAATTATTTCAAAATAAGAAATACGAATACCCAAAAGAAATCATTTTCAAGGAATTCGGTTTTGACCCTGTTTGGGGCGAATATCAAATCACAAAAAAACACGTCGACAAATTCTACAATGACGTCCATAGTAAATTAATCCCCGTCCGCACAGAATTCGTGATCTACGACAAGGAATCGATGATTGCCGGGATGCTCGACATGTTGTTCTATAACATCAAAACGAAAGAGTTTCAGATTTGGGATTGGAAGACTAATAAGGATTTCACGTTTGAAATGAGTAGCAGGCATCTAATTAAAGACTTGTTCACGTTGGAGGATTGCGATCTTGAATTATACTCCCTTCAATTAGAGATGTACAAACGCATTATCGAGAAAAACACGGGGTTGAAACTCGGCAAATCTTATATCGTGTGGTTCTCACACAATAACGAGAATTATAAAGTCATTGAAGCCAAGGACAGGGAGTATTTTGTGAATAAGATTATTGAAAATCGAATTTTAGAATTAAACGCTGCAGCATAAAAAACCCCAGAATTTCTTCCAGGGTTTTCAAAAATCGAACGAACCTTTTTACAGGTTGAGAATGCACCTCCACGGTTGGATTTCAAGCGTGATATTGGTTAACTCGTCGTTGCTGTAATCGTTGTCGCCGAAATCGATCGACGTGATCATGCACTGCTCCAAGAACCACTTTTCAACCTCGATGCCCGTCGGGTCTAATGCTTTTAAGTATATGTTCTTTTTGTAACCCGCTGCATAACCCATCCTTCCTGTGAGTGATTCTGCATGCAGACGCACCCATTCCATGAGTTGCTGCGAGGTTGAAGGACCGATCGGGTCGATGAACGTTACCGATAATGCATCCCATGTGTAACGGCCAGCAACATAGTTCTGTTCGTTCATATACGGAATTGCAACGGAGTTGATTTTCATCGAAGGTCTTTTGAATTTCAAGACTTTCCAGACCTCAACGCCAATATCGGTTGGAAACTCTGCAAAATATCGGTTGATCCTCTTCGGTTCGTATTCAAAAGGGACGCCCCTTATCATTTCGTTTGCCATTGTTCTGTTTTATTAAGTGGTAAGTATTATTTTTGTTTATTATAAATACTCTCTTCGGGAAAACGTATTAAAGATTTGGCAAAACGCCAGTCCTTTGATACTGTCTGTACTCGGATTGAGTTAATTCTTTCACGCTTTTCTTCCTCGGTGCAACAACTACTTTCGGTAGTTCTACAGGTTTAGGAATTTCAACAGGCTCTTCAACCTTTTCTTCGGCCTTTTCTTCTGCAATTTCAGCAACAACTTCCACCTCGGCAATTTTCAATTCCTCCTTCGCTTCATCAGAAAGAGGTTCGTTGTCATTTTCAACAACAGGTTCTTCCGTTGCAGGAATTGGTAATGATTCTTCAATAATAGGTTCTTCGGTTGTCGCTTCCTCAATAACAAGTTCTTCAGTTTCCTCGACAATAGGGGTTTCTTCCTCTGTCGGTTCTACATCGGGAACTTCCGTTGGTATTTCAACGAGTTCATCGTTCTTTTCCACAAGTTCTTCGGCTTTCTTCGGAACTCTTTTGTTTTTATTCTTATTACTCATTTTATTCAATATTAAATGATTGTTATTTCCGATAAATACTTTCGAAACCGAAAGACCCACGAGAATGTGGGTCTTTCAATCCCGGAAGCGGTTTTATGCGCCATAATCTGCAAACGAAGCACCCGACGGGGTGATCGTAAATGTTATACCAATGAATTCGACCGCCCTTGTGGGTTTCAGGAAGATTTCACCATACAATTCATTCCTGTCACGTGTTTCAGGCGTGTTGTTGCTGTCGTCCATCTTGATTTGGAATTCATACAAGCCTCTTTCCCTTTTGATGTTGTCGAGGATCGGAGTCGCCTGCTGCAGGAATTGGTCGATCGTGGCTTGGTCGTTTTGTTCAAACACGAGCCTGATCGCAATATTGGAGATCAAAACCTTGATCCTCAATAACAATCTGCGAACGTTAATCCTGTCGAGGGCACTCTCTTTTACTTGGAGGGTCTTTTGCCCAAAGATGGCTGTGCCTGCTTCGGCAAAGTCAGCCAACGGGTTGATCCTGCCAGCGTAAAGGGTGTCTCTTGCTTCAAGTGACAGTTTGTATTTCGATTTCCTTGCGTCCGTCACACCACGGGTCAAACCTGCAGGTGCGAACCACGGGAACTTCGTATTGTCTGTGAATGCCATAGCCTTCACAACCTCACCTGTTGGTGGGATGTATACATTAACGTTGTTCTGCGTGTCCCTCATCTGAATCCAAGGGAAGTACGTGCAAGCATAATTGCTGTCGACTTCTGCACTGTCAAGCAGATCAGTGATTTCTTCCGCTGCAAGAACATCTGATTTCGATTCTCCGACCACGACCGGAACGGTGCTGTCGGGTGAGTCGATGATGTAAAGGCTGTCGGTTCTTTCGTCCTCAAGCATTTCAATTGTTTCCTTAACCAATTGGTTGTTGTCACTCCAGTTCACACCAGGTGTTGCAAACAAGTTGATTGTGACTTCCTCTGCATTGGCAAAGGTGTTGATCGCCGTCTGCCATGCTTGGTAGTCGTTAACCGGACTTCCATTAGGCACGACGCCGTCATATATTTTGTTCAAAGCGTAGAGGTCGCCGTATGAACGTGATGTCCTGTTAACATCCCATCCATCGAACCCACCTGCCGGAACAAGAGTGAATTTCCTTGATATCATCTCGTAGTACGGATTGTCCGCATCAACAATATCGTCGATCGTCCTGAACTTGCCCGCACCAACTTGGAAGGAGTATCCATCGTATGTTCCCGTTGCACCGGAATCCATATGGAATCCTTCGCTTTTCACTTGTGCTCCGGTACTGATTTGGCCGTTGAAATTGAACATGTTTTGGTTGATACCTGTTCCAATCAATCCGGTTGCATCATAACCATTTTCGGAAATACCGAGATACACTTTTTTGTACCTTTCGTCGTCGTTGTAAGCCGTCTTATAGAAAATCTTCGGAGCAATACCGCTGAATCCACTGTATTGTGGGAAGAGGTATCCTTCGAAACCTGCCGGGAATACTTCTGGTGCAAGTTCGGTGGCCATTTCGACCATAATATACTTGCTTTGAAGGTCGTATTCACCGTCGGATGTACCGATGCGTTGTGCAATATAACCGTTCGTTCCAAGCGATAAGTTACATCTTGAGAAGGTCTCAAGAACCACCGGGTTGTCGTCAGTATCATTGAAACTACGAACAATAACATTGAATTCCAACGAAATTGGGTCAATATTGGTTATGCTGATCTTAACTTCTTGGTTTGCAGCATTACCGTCAGAAATGCTGATGAATTTGAACAGTTTGTCCACCTTACTACCCTTCAGTTGAGATACAACCCAAGGAGTTTCAGGCGTTTTGAACTGTGTCCGGTAGTTGGTAAATGCATCACTTGTGCAATTGAGTATCGTAGTGTTGACACCGTAACCGATGCCTTCTGCATCAAGTTTCTTAATAAGATCAGGGAACACTGCCTCAATCCAAATTTTGGTGTTTTTGTCTTTCGGTTCTGAACCAACGACGCTTGAAATGAAACTCGCAGCATTCGGGTTCAACGAAACTGTGTACAATTCGGTGCTTCCGGTGCTGTACGCCCTCAACACGAATTCACCAAACAGGTCACCTGTTTCAAGGATCGTTGTGTTGCCGCTCATAGTGAGTGCGGTTGTATCGAATAAAGTGGTCGAAGGAAGGTTAACGTTGTCTTGGACTCTCGCCCTGCTTCTTACAACTGCAAGTACCATACCTTCATATTGTGTGTAGGATGTTCCTGTATACACCGTATCAACTACGCTGACAGTACCACTTGTGCCTGTCATCGTCATTGCTGTGAACGAATATGAAACACCTTCGAAATCGCTTCCGCTTTTTGTGTATCCGCTGAAATACAATCCCGTGTCTCCGACAAAACTCAACGACACACCTAAAAATGCGCCGTCGGTGAAACTTGCCACATAAGGTGCGCCGACAGTCGACACTCCTGTTGTAGCCGGATCAACGCCAGCACTCAAAGTAAGTGCCCAAGCCGTGCCCGCATCATATCCTGACAGACCCAATACTCTTGTTACATATAACTGATTGGACTCGTCAAGGTAGGCATTGGCGACGTATGGTAATTGATATTGCAGATTCCCATTCGAGAACCTTTTGATGCTTTGCGCACCGAATCTTTCCAAGAATTGGGTTTTATCCTCGACGAAGACGGGTTCGAACGCCGGACCTTTCAACGTTTCGCCGACAAGACCCAAAGTTGTAATGCCCACGTTACGTGTAACGAACGATAAGTCACGTTCACGAAATTTCACACCGGGACTGGTGAATACAAATTCTGCCATTTTATTAGTTATTTAAGTTCTTATTATTTTTTCCTTTATGATGAAGCACTGCTCTATCGTTTTCAATAAATACTGAAAAAATCTCGAAAAGGCGTTTCGCCGTAATTATTATCGCCCTGTAATTCTTGGTCATAAAACCGGATTTATACCTTTTCGTTATTTTTCAATCCCGATTTTTTTAAATTCTCCGATTTTTCAAAAAATCTTGTTTGAATTTCCCGAAAAAAATTTTTAAAAATTTTTGAAAATTCTTTACATTTGATGAGGATTCTTGGTTATCAGTATTTATAAAAAAGATTTTTTCATGAATAAATCACAAAGAATTCACTTGAACGTCGACAACGTCGACATCGACAAATATGTAAAAGTCAGGCTTGAACAAGATGTCGACACTTTGGAGTTCCTTTCAATGAGCATTGACACCAAGGACATTTATAGGGATTTCAACGCCGATTATGGTGTTTTGGTGGGAAGAGTTAACGCCAATAACGGTATTGGTGTACCGAATGCAAGAATAAGCATATTCATCCCTGTGATGGATGAGGATACCCTCGACGGAAGTGTCATGAGCATTTACCCATACAAAACACCGAGGGACAAAAATGCTGACGGCAAGCGGTACAACCTCCTGCCAAGGGTTGGGAAGAGAAACCCGGAGACTCAAGTAGTTTCACCAAAACAACCGTTTGGAAGTTTTCCAATTAAGGAAGAATTTGTGGTAAATGAACCGTTTTTAGATGTTTATAAAAAATATTACAAATACACCGCATTAACCAATGATAGTGGCGATTATATGATATTCGGAGTCCCGGTAGGCGTACAAACGGTTCATATGAGCGTAGACATTACCGACATCGGGGAATATAGTATGACGCCCGCTGCTATGGTGACCAACCTCGGATATTCTGAGAACCTTTTCACCGAGAACAACACTAAGATCAAGGAAAGTACTGATTTGAACGACTTACCGCACATTGAACTACAGGATATTGCAGTTGATATTGCACCGTTTTGGGGGGACACTGAGAATTTCGAGATCGGTATAACTCGTCAGGATTTCAGGGTTAGATCAACGCTTGTTAATACGTTTGTCGTATTTGGAAGCGTTTTCACCGATGCAGACAATTCAATGTGGGGTCAAGATGTCGATGGGGATACAAGAAGAATCAACGAATTATCAAGATTGTACGGTGATCAATGGAAAAATATTAGTATATATTCGAAAAGGCCGGGCAGGGTCACCGAAAAGATTTATACTTATAAATCAACTGTTAAGGATTCGGACATCAATAATGCTGATCCGGAAAATGATATGATAGTACTTGATAAAAGCGAATATTCTGTCTATAAAAGAGATGGGGATTTTGTTTTTATTATAAATTGCAACCGTGGTAAGGTTATAACAAGTGAAACCGGAGAAGTCACACCCGTTGAAAACTCTTATCAGGGTGGTGTATACACGACGTTTAAAGGTTTCATCACGTTAGAAATTATACCTGACGACTTACCGATGAATTTTCATACGAACATTGGAAACAATACTGAAGTTACTCCATATAGGGTTAAATTAAAGTTTCCACAATACGCTAACAGGAACAGGGGTTTTGCAATGCCGGGTGATGGTACTGCCGATGAGGATACTGATGCATGGAGAAAACAACATTTCACTTTTGAAAGTGGAAAATTTTATAGTTTCGCCAGGTTTCACGGGACGACTTATTTAAGGAAGGACGCAAGTAGCAATCACCATACATTCTCCGACGGCGACCTATCACAAAACAACGGTTTTTGGAATGAGACGAGGATAAACCACCCATACCACAAAGATTCGTGGTGGAATGCTGGAGTTATAGTCACAGGTACTGTTCATGAAGAAACTTCTGAAAACGCTAACTACCAATTCCCATCAAACAGTCAGGAAAACACAGGTGAAGCCTGCTTCGGGGCGCAATGGTTGAATCTGAGCGTCTTCCTTCCTCAATTGGGTTACATGAGCAACGGGTATGCGTATATAAGTTACGTCAAGACTTCGGACTACTTCTCGAAACAGAATAAAAGAAGCAGCGAAGGTGGTTACAACGGTTATTTTGTTGGAGGCAATAATACCCAACCAATCGCCGGAGGGGATTTCAACACGAAGTCGTTTTTGCGCTCAGACCTCCATTGGACGGACATCATCGAAGTGCCTGTGGAAGATATTGATAAAATGAAGAATAAAATCACCACGAAAGGGTTTAAGGATGATGTACTATCTTCTGAGGATTTATTAATAGGCAAATACCGAAATGGTTTATATAAACCAACAAATTGGACTACGGTGACAACACCGTGCCCTTTGAATGGTGGAAAATTAAATGGTTGGCCTGATAATAGTAATCCTGCAGACCAACGCACATATTTTTACAAAGGACAAGGTGATGCGAATTGTATTGACTATCTCTATGAATTAGGAATACTTGTATAAAACAAAAAACCCCGTCGATTCCGGCGGGGTCTTATGTATATCAGGTGCAAGTCTTATTTTGCTAAAGTGTACACACCGTTGACAGGCATTCCAACAATATCCCAACGAATGAGTTTTAACTTCAATTCACTTCCGTTGAAAGTAGTTGCATTCATGATTTGAAACTTCGCACCGTTGTCAAGGGTAATTACGTCGTTGCTTAAAGTATAACTACGATTTATTTCCCCGTCATTACAATTATTGGTTTCAATAAATGACGTGGTAGTTACATCAATCAAATTCATGGTAACAAGACTGTGATCCTCATCAAATTCAGAACCGCAAACATCATCACCATAAACATTACCCTCGAATTCGAGGGATACGAAATACCAGTTACCAACAAGGTCTTCCACGGTTATTCCTTCAGGAACAATGGGGTCTTCGTCTTTTTCACAAGATGTGAACACGGTTACCAGGGCAACCATCAGAACTACAAGATAATTAATTTTTTTCATGTTTGTTGTTTTTTTAGTTAAACTGTAAGATATTACGATGAAAATTACCGTTTGTTACAAAAAAACAAGATTTTTTATGTGGGGTATTTATATCATATGGATAGTTCAGTCAAAATACTACTTAACAGCCTCAAGGATATTGATTCTGTGAACGTTGAAAACTATGAAAAAGTGGCTTTTTCAACAAAGGACACCAATATTCTTGAATACAATATAAGAAATGTGCTCAGTGCTACGGAAATCTTCGATGCTGAGAGGGAAGCGAATCCTATTTACAGGATTTATGGAAGAATTGAATATATGTCCCTTTTAAATGGATTGAAATCGAACTATACTGAATTTCAAGACTTTTTCCTGCCACAAAAAATAGGTGATTTTAAAACCCTTTTAAATTCTTTCAAATTCTATCTCGTAAAACCATCCACCGGATATACCAAGATCACTAACAGTAGTGTCCAATACATCAGGTATTTTGAAGTAGTTGCCACACACGATCAATTCGAACTCTATCCGGCAGGTTTCTCAAACAATGTTTACGGCGAACAGGTCTACGCATTTAACTTCAATGTTAGCATTGATGCTTCAAATTTTTTTGATCATTTCGGATTTCCGGTGACAGAGTTGTATCTTTATTCGATATATCTACCGACGGGAGATGAAACACTAAAATACACCCATTTCAATTATTCGAACGGAGCGGCATCAAAAATTGTTCTCAACACCAATATCTTAGAGATTGGAGATCATAATATTGAGGGTGATAAGATCGAATATTCAAAACAAGATTATTATCAAACCCAACTTGAACCTCAGACTTATTACATTACAACTCCAGTTTTATACAATGACAACAATAGGAACATTCTTTGGAAATATAATCCTTTCACTACCTTAACATTAAGATATTTAAGCGATAGTCTTTACAAAGCAAACACGGGGAGCACATCATATGAAACAACATCTACTATTCCAACACATGCTACGAATTTGGGAAACGGCAATTTTGTTTGGAGGGATATTCTACCGCAAGGATATTTCGACCCATTGACGGGGACGGGTGTTGACTATCCTTTTGTAAATAAAAGAAGGTATTTGTTTGCCCCGGTGGTGATTAGCATCATGCCGGATTTGAGTGACAACCCGACAACCACTTACCCATTCACTAAAATATGGATCGGTGATGATGTCGAAATCGATAAGACAATTCCATCTGGTGATATAAATGATATAGGAAAGCCATGTTAATCAATAAGGAAATTATAAAATTCGATGAACGGGACATGTATGTCAGGTTTGCGTTGGACGGCAGTAACGGCCTCACCGGATACCAACAACAAATCGATAATCTGACAACAATAACCGGGATTGATATAGTCAACCCGGCAATCGATGTCGAAGTACGCAGGTTCAGATATAGTAAAGAAGCGAGCATCGCCACATTAATGTTTTACAACGACAGGGGGGAGAACTCGTTTAGGAATATAACGAGCACGGTTGATGATATGATGATTACCACCCGGACAACGCAAGCGTTAAGTAGTTTCTTTATTCTTGATTTCTATGATACTTACGATATTACAAACCAATCGAAAATATTCACTCTTTACATGACGAAAATTCTCGACGGAACACCACCAATAACACCTAAATACACCATTGATGCAAGCAACAAGAACCAATTTTATTATTGGTACATCCCGCTATCATTCATTAACGCCCATGCGGGTGGAACTGTAAACATGTATGTTAAATTTAGTTTCTTTCATGCATACAATGGGAAGTTGAGACTTTATTACAATTACGCCAACAGATTGTTGAAAACCCCTGAAAAGATGTTCGTAAAAGTAAGTTTGAATTTGGATGACTATTCTTGGAAGTTCGTGTCTTCTTCGTACACAATAAGACTCGACCAAATTGCGGGCGATTACGAGGCAAATAAGTATGTGGATAAGGTTAACGACGATATTGACAAGTTCGCACTCGACAAACAAGTATTCCCCAAAGAGACTATTTTTGATTACGAGACAGGAACTTATAAAAGCGAATAACCAATCTTTGATTTCCTGATTGTCTTAACGATTTCGAATTCTTTTTCGTCTTGGATAAAACCAAGCACTTTCAAAGCATATTTCGACACAAAAAAACGATCGCCGTCAATGTTTTCGATGGGATTTGATTCCGCAAAACCTTCGAAATGTAATGGTATGGGATTTCCTTTGATATTCAAATAGTCTTGGCGTGAAGCGAAATTCTTCAAAACCTGTTGATCATATTCATTTACGTCGACCCTGTATTTGGTGAACAAGGCAACTTCATACGTCATGTCGACATTAACGGGTTCAGGCATTCTGAATTGCAAATATATTATTTCCCCTTCATCGAGGATTGGGACGTTCAAATACCTGAATTTCCTCGGTTGCGGGACACGGTACTTCGTACCGAGCCTTGTCCCCGGCTGCTTGTCGATTCGTCTGACAGTTATATAGGGAGTAGGGACGTTCTTGTCATTATCCATGAACTTCCATGTCTTGCTGAACTCTCCCCAACGGTCGTTGTCGAGATAGAACGTCGGTACAACCTTGTTATCGACAACTAATTTCATATTGTTGAGGTTGACATAATCAAACAACGCTTGATCGATGTCTTCAAGCAATATTGTCCTCGGCAGGTACTTGGTCTTGCTGTCGGTTTGGCGCATTAACTCCTCGATTCTGTCGAAACCATATTCGAGGTATTCGTTGCCAACCTTTGGCGGATTGGTGTCGAGGGTTATTTTAATTTTCTTTGGAAGTGACATGAATCCGTTTTTATATAAATACTCTTGCAGTTTAATTGTTAATTGATTATATTTGTTTGACTAACTAACTGACTTGCCATGCTTGTTGAACGAAAGGAACACAAGGAGGCGGATGATTCCATTGGCTACATCGAATCCGTCTTTGAATCAGACAATGTGTTGAAAACCACCTATTTCCCTTTAATGCAAAGATTATATATTGCATTCAGCAGGGGAGACACTTACTCCTACGGGAACATCACCCAAGAATTATACGAAGAATTCGAAAACGCCGAATCACAAGGCAAATTCTTCCATAAGAACATCAACAACAGGAGCAAATATCCTGTTCGCAGGGAGTTCACCCTTTATCCAAACGAAGTGCAAGGTTTGAAACAAATCGTGGAGGAAAACAAACAAGAAAAGGAGGAAGAGGATGACGAGAACTCATGAAGAATACCTGAACCTCATTAAATTACTTGAATTGGCATTGAAATTCTATGCTGATAAGAACAATTATACTGCAAATCCACCCATACACAACACGCTTTATTCGCCCATCGAATTGGATAAAGGATCGCAGGCACAATTTGCACTTGATAAAATTGGGGAGTTTGAAGAATACGATAGGAACTTGGAAGAAGAGTATGCAAAACAAATAGAATCCCTTTCCGCAGAAGCGGGTTTATCACAGCAGGATGAAATTATGAAATTATATGAAAAAATTAGAGAAATCGCAAAAAATGACGATAAAAACGTTTGAGGAATATCAGGCTGCGGCTATCAGTATGAGGGTCTCCCTCGATAAATTCAAAGAGAACTTCCCCGGCGAAAGCCTGGTTGTATTGGAGTTATTGGCACTTTCATACGACGGCCTCGGTCTTGGTGAAGCGGGAGAGGTGCAAGGAAAAATCAAAAAGATAATCCGGGACGAGGGTGGAATTATAACCATCGACGCCAAAAAGGAGATAGCCAAAGAGTTGGGTGATTGTCTTTGGTATATTGCCTCAATGTGCGACAATCTCAATCTCGATATGGGGGAGGTTGCAACAATGAATATCGAAAAACTTCGATCAAGACACGAGCGAGGGACTGTTCACGGAAACGGGGATAATAGGTAATGGCCACACATATTTTTGACATTGATGGTACGATAGTTGATTTTCATACAAATCAGTGGCTTGAAGGTGCGAAAGAATATATTGCCCGATTATATAAACAGGGTCATCAGATTATTTTCATCACCATGCGCAGTTCAAAAGATGATGAAACAATATGGAGCATCGAAAACACGAAGAAGACCATACTCAAAGACCTTGACGATTTGAACATCAGATACACAATCATTTTTGGTGTTCAAACCCCAAGGATATTACATGATGACATGCCAATTTTTACAGATCAAAGACTGAGTAATCAAAAATACGAATAAAATTATGGCAGTAACGGGCAGCACAATAACACACATTGCGGTTATATCAGAAACTGCAGACGATTTTCAGGTGTTCCTTTCAAGAATGGGATACCCAATTTTTGAGCATCTTAAAGGTTCAAAAAAAAGAAAGGTGTTGACAGCAAATGCTACATATTATTGTATCACAAAACCCACTGATGTATGTAGTCTTACTGTAGATAAAGTCATGTTTACTGATAATGCCATATTTAACAAAGACCTTGAAAAAATCATTGAATATATAAAGCCTTGTATAAGACCATTATGGAAATAAAGTTCAAAAAATTAGTGCCGGAAGCGAAAGCACCACTTAAAGTAATTGATATTGACGCCGGGTTCGATTTATTTGCTGCAACAATTAATGAAACATCGGATTTTAATGAATATGGAACAGGTATAGCCGTCGAAATACCGGAAGGATATGTAGGATTGGTTTTTCCAAGAAGTTCAATTACTAAATATGATTTGATGTTAAAGAACGGTGTTGGGGTAATCGATGCATCATACCGGGGAGAAATCAGGTGCAGGTTTCATATTACAAAAGATGATGACAGAAAAATAGAAATTATTAATGACAACACAATTAATCAAATAACTAACATTAGAAGTGGATTAAAATTATATAATGTTGGCGACCGTATTGCACAAATTGTATTTCTTGAACTGCCGAAAATAACAATGATTGAAGTCGACGAACTCTCCGGTACTCAAAGAGGATCGGGGGGATTTGGACATACGGGAAAATAATATTAGATCAACATAAAACATTGAATTAATGAAACAATATCTTGACTTATTGCAGAATATCCTTGACAACGGTGTTGAGAAAGAAAGTGGAAGGGCGAATATGCCCAACACGATTGGAATTTCTCATGGAGTGGTTCAAATGAACTTACAGGACGGTTTTCCCTTGCTTACCACAAAAAAAATGTATTGGAAAGGTATCGTACATGAACTTCTTTGGTTTTTGCGAGGGGACACCAACATTAAATATCTTGTCGATAATGACGTAAACATTTGGAATGGCGATGCATACAGATGGTATTTGAAATACGCTGAATTGAACGGTGGTGAAACGCAGAATGGTATTCTTCATGATAATGAAGATGGTACTTACCGTGTTTTTTCGTCCGACGAATTCATTCAGGAGATTAAGGATGATAACGAAGGTACTTACTTATCGTACAAGATGGGTGACCTCGGCAAAGTATACGGCCACCAATGGCGCAATCAAAACGGTGTTGATCAGATCAAAGAATTAATCGACGGGTTGAAGACCAACCCTTATAGCCGTTATCACATCATTGACGGTTGGAACAAGGCCGATTTTAAAGATATGGCGTTACCACCGTGTCACCTGCTTTATCAATTCATCGTAAGGCCGTTGAGTGAGAAGGAAAGAATCAAATTGTTGGAAATTGATGATACGATTATAAATAGCGATCAAGAATTTTCCATTGAAAAAATGCTTGATATTGCAGGCATACCAAAATTTTATCTCGATCTCAATATGTATCAACGCAGTTGTGATACATTCCTCGGAGTTCCGTTTAATGTTGCCTCGATGTCAATATTACTCATGATATTGGCAAAAGTGGCAAACATGATTCCCGGTGTGGCAACGTGGATTGGGGGAGATACTCACCTATACCTCGATCATATACCGATGGTTAAAGAACAATTGAAAAGGACACCTCACGATTTGCCGGAATTAATTATTAATGCAGAATTGAACACTCTTGACGACATTCTTAACCTTCGGATCGAGGATTTCAAACTCTCCAAGTATGCATACCACCCAACAATAAAAGCGGAATTATTCACCGGAGTAAAAAAATAATAGCATGAATGAACACATCAAAAATGTCTGCAAAATAGGTCAACGCAAAGACTGCTGCAGGTACTTGGCCGTCGGTCCGGATGGGTTTGAATGTCTTAAACACTCAGACCTTAAAGATCATTTGGATCAAAGGGTGGCAAACAATACAATGACTGCCCAAGGTGATAATTGTGATGGTAAGAGTCAAAAAGAATTGAATTTGGGATAGTGAATGTTGGCATTATACATAACAATTGTGCTGTTGACGGTGGTAGTTTTACTACTTGCAACAGCATTGTATTATTTTTCAAGGAAGAGCATTTACTTCTCAGACAAGGAGAAGGAATTCACCACCTTTGTCATCGATATATTTGAACAATACGGTGATGATTTGGGTATTCAATCCAAAGAGGATCATAAGAAACTCTCCGAAGAATTAGAGAAGATAAAGAAGAAACTGAAATGATCAAAGAAGAAAAAGATTACGAAGCAGTTAACGAATATTTTGAAAAATATTCACCAAAAGAATATGAAACCGTGCGGGTATTGAATTTAATGATGAAAAGATATTATCCTAATTTTGTTTCAGCGGGCGTTTCTTTTCGTGGACAACCACCCGAAAATCGTTTTGATAGGTTTGATTGTAAATTAATTTGGATAAACGAAAAAAATGAAGAAATCCTTCTTGCACTTGGTGAATTGGAATATGGCGCAGATCAGATGAGATTCGATGAAGATTGGAAAAATTGGAATAATGCCTTTCCGGTTAATCATTGGTATTGTGTGTCACTATTAAGCAGAAAAAAATATGATGAAAATTTTGTTTTTTTTCTAAAAGTCTCACCATCGTTTAAAAGCGCATTTGTTGTCGATACAAGAAATGATTTTGTATCAAAAAACATGGACAAAGAATATGAAATGCCTCGTGATAGCACAAACGATAGATTTCCCACAAATAAAATGCGAAAACATTTTAATTGGGAAACTGTACGCAAGAATCAAATGATTTTTAAACGTGTGACAAACAAAAACGGAAATATTGATATAACCATTGAAAAAGACGGTAATTTTTGTTTAATGGAATATGAATATTGGTATGAAATTATTGCATTCTTTGCATATAAATATTTTCCCGACGAATTAAAAAAAATATTATAACATGACTTGGGGCACTGATTTCAAAACAGACATCTTTATATCGAGACAGTCTTTCGAATCGAAAGGCGATATTGATATGAAACTCGAAGAACTCGACAAAACCATTGAAGACATTAAGGCACAAATCAAAATGTATTCATCGGCAACGCCGAAGGACATCATGCCGGAGGATTGGAAAGAAGAACCAATAAATTGGTTGAGCACCAGATTGGACGAGTTGTTTGAAAATTATGAAGAGAAAGTGATTGAAATGTTTAAAATCTCCATGTATTTGGACTATGTCTTGGAGAATAACATCGACTTATCAAAGAAGATTACTGCAGGCGACCTCCCGTTTTAACCAATTTTTCCTTTCTTTTCGTAAACTGCTCTCACGTAATCAACATCAATTACATTGGCTTTCAGCATTATTGCAAGTTCTTCTGGAGTGTACATGGTTTCATAAACACACATACCCCTGTCGTCCAGTTCATTCATATACATAGTCCATCTTCCGCCACCCATTGCTTTATAGCCGTAAACTTGTTCTTTGGTGGGTTTATCCTTATATCTGAAAAGGATTTGCATCGCATAATTATGTTTCGGACACATCAATCTGCCGATCCAAAGAAGTACATCCTTCCATATACTTTCTTTTAGACAAGTCAATTGCCACGCAAATATGTGAAGCGCATATGCTGGAAACGGATTGCGTTTTCGAGCCATTTCAACATTAAATGGAGTTGGTTGAACGACAACTCCCGTCCATTCATCTTGTGAAACCTCTTCATGTATGCCGTAAACATAAAAAACAAATGTTTGTACGATATGGGTTAAGAACATAACAAAAATTTCTGTAATATAAAACAATGGCTTTGCCCACCATATGTTTGCGACTGCTCTTGCCCAAAGCCACATGTTTGGAGTAAACTGATGACGATCCGAAATCTTCCAAGGAATGTGTGTGACAAATTCTTTCAATTGTTCATCAGTATATCCGGCGTGTTTGTATGCAATTATCGTATAAGCCGTATGGTCACGGGACATATTGCGATCGTAATGTGTGGGATAACGATAACCTTGATAGTAATAATCATTCCTCGGTGTAAACCGTTTGAACCAATGTGTAAATTCTTGAAATTTTCGTACCAACCACCATTTTGAGATTTTTCTTCTTGGAGGTGGTCCGGGATTTTTAACCCAACAAGCCTGTATGCCTTCTATAAATCTATAGTCGTCGTACATGTAGTAAGATTCGAAACTCCTTTCAACCGCATCACCCTTTCCATTATCACCATAAGGATTCCAAGGTGCGTTGTGACCGATCATCATTTTGTTTTCACGGTCTACATAATGTTTGGTATCTGTGGTATTCCAATCAAGTGGCATATATTAACTCCCTTTAGTTTCACTTAAAAACGGTACGACATCTTCTTTTACCGGGACTCCTGTGACCTTTTTCCAATAAGTTTTGAAACCACCAATGGTCTTCTTGGTTTCATCAGTAACGTTGTTGGCATTTTCGACCTCATAGAACCTACTTTTCTGTCCACTCATGTTGTACTCGATGATATCTCCACGATCGACCTCAACACCCTTTTCCTCCAATTCCTTGAGATAAATCCCAAAGGTGATATTCCCGGTGTCGTCACGAACGATACCTCCTGGATTGCCTCCGTAGTTCTCCTGCTTGCCATCTTCGACGGTAACCATAACCTTGAGCCTGACTGGAGACATGAATTTCTTATCCTTAGTCTTCGTTTGACCATATAATTTATGCGCCGACCCGGCGGTTTCCAATATATTAATCTTGTGCAGGGTGATCTCCTGTGCATTGTCGGTTTCAAGATAGTTCCTACCGTACATCACATCAAGATCAAAGGAGTTGTTTGTCATAAACAAACCCATCCTATTCTCCTCAAGATCAATTATTTGTTTCTTTTTCTTCATGAAATGTTCTTATCTTTTTAAAATCACATCTTTGGAATCATATGCCATAGAATCCAATCCTTCTTCCGCTTTTGGTGTTGCACCGTCTTTTAAATAAACTTCCATAATTTCAGGTGTATCATTTTCGTCTTCCGCAATCATTTCAGCATATTCCAACGCTTCTGAATAATCATCTGTGATGTTTACATTATGTTGTGGATAAAAACCAACCTTTCTTATATTATCTGCTCTACTTTTCGTAGTTCCATGAAAATACGTCTTATTAAAATTTGGATTAACTTTCTCCATCATTTCAAAAAGCCGTTGTCTATTACTTTTCTTCATTAATAACTCGAATTTTTTGCTCGATTATATACATCAAGCATTTCCATATACGATAAATCCATTAATTCATCATGAAATTCTTCAAAAAATTCTTTTTGCTGTTTCGATGAAAATTCATCTTGTTCAAGCGAATCCATCGTATCATCTGATTGATTAAATTCATAACTAAACCAATCAATCATTTCCTTTGTCGGTAATTCAGTACCTTTGTAACTAAACGACAGATTTGATTCGTTCAATTTTGGTGTAAACGAATTATCAATTTTTTGCATGACTTCGAAAAGCCGTTGTCTATTATCTTTTTTCATCTTAAATCGCTATTATTGGGAACATTGGGGGTTGATATCCACGTTCTCTATTGACGTTCTCTGCAATATCTGCACGTATTTTCGTCATGTTCTCTTGACTCAAATACATTAATTGATCGAGAATGATCTTCTCGGTGTCTTCCTTTAATTTTGTCCCTTCATCGAGCAGGTGACGATAGTCCATTGTCAACTGTTTCTCAGTGACACCCAATTCCCCGGTGTAGAAGCCACGGATTCCACCGATGACCATCTTCACCTTTGCAATAAGTAAGTTACGGATTTGTTGATGTGAGGAATCATTCATATTGTCCCATTTGAGGACTTTCAACGGGGCATCCGATGGTAATCTTACCACATCGTCATTTTCTTCAAGGCATTTATCTCTGTCTTTATTCGTGTTCATGGTGTCATAATACCAATACCACACTTTTCTGCCCGCATAATGTTTACCCCAAACACCTTGTATCTCATCCCGGCTTCCAGGAACGGGGTATAAATGTAATATTTTTTCACCACTTGCCAACCCGGTGATGCGATATGTGAGTATAGACTGTAAAACTCTCTGTTTCATCCTTCTATCCTGTGCCGTCAAAAGGGTTGAATATGTCGGTTGCACATACATGGCGGGACGACCAAGATATGACCATCCGACCATACCGGGCGACCATGCATTCAATGCGAATGGGTCAACCAAACCACCGTCGATTTCAGGTGGGGTCTCCCACAAAACCTCATTAACTTCCCTGCCTGCAGGAATGATGTAATGCTGCGTATTGGCGGAAGTGACTATAAAATCACGTTTAAGTTCCCATCCGGGTGCAGCAGGAGCGTTCGTGCCCAAACCGACTTGTCGGGAATATGCGTATGTAAAAGCCTCCATATAATGGTTCGATTTGACAGTGAAAGCGGATAGAAAGTCGCTGTTTTCCTTGCTCAATCCCTCTATACTGATCCACTGTTGTTGAATCAGCCAATTGTTGACAATCGAGGAATAATCCTCAATAACCATTTCAAAATAGGAATCCAACATCTCGTCCTTCAATTCGAATGGTCTCAATGGAAACCCCAATTCATGTTTGACATGAAGGTACAGTTTATTTTTGTCAACTGTTGATATTAAGGCCATAATTACGTATATTTGTTTACAATAAATACTTTGAATAAAGTAAAATAACTATGGGATTAGATGTGGATTATGTTGCTGCATGCCAAGCAATCGAAAAATTGGAAAGGTTACTTTCCAATCAACCGCATGGCAAGAGAGAAAAAATAGCGGACGATATTATAGATTTTGTGAAAAAAATGAAACAAAAATATGCATAAGATTGAATACGACATCAAATTGAATGAATCGGGGCGACCTTGCATCGAACTGCCTGTCGATTACGAAAACAATGCCGAAGACAGATTCTTTGCAATTGAAATTGCAAGATATATTTTGCAAGACGTGTTCGCCCGCAGAAAAAGCGAAATTAGCGAATCAACGTGGGTGAAAATAGAAGAGAGCATTGCCGTGCTCGGCCAAATTGGTGATGAAATTGCTGGAATTCTTTGGAACAACATGATGCATATGGGTGAAACGATGTTCCTTTTCGACAAAAGGTATCATATTATGGTAAAAACTGTTGAAGAAAGGGACAAACTACCCGCATTCATTATATATGATGACAAAATCTACACGAAAAAAAAGGATTTGAAAGTCCTTGTCGCCGACGAAGAGAAGGTTTATAAAATAATTGATGCCTCAGATGAGGAAGCAATCATTTGGGAGGAAGTGAAATGATAAACAACGTTGAACTCTCAATAAATCTCCAAATGAGAGGATTATCAGATCAAGATTATTCCAAAATAACCAACATTTTTTATAAAAAAATGCTGTCTAAAAATGGAAGTATCGATTTTAAAGATATTGAGGAATTGTTTTCAATCTCCAAGAGAAGATATGTTGTTATGACAATTGAACAGCCTGAAATGAATCATGTTGAACCAATTTTCAGAGAAATAAAAATTAGTGTCAACGGTTGAATATGATTCACAAACCTACACCTGAACAAGAAAGAGTCTTTCTTTTTACGGTAAAAAGACCGGAGAACATTTTAATTAAAGCCTATGCGGGTTGTGGGAAGACTACGACCATTGTAGAAGCAGTGAAACTGCTCCCCAAGGACAAATCAATCATGTACTTGGCATTCAACAAGCATATCCAAGAAGAGTCAAAGGCTAAACTTCCAGAATACGTTCGATGTTATACAACATATGGTCTTGGAAATGCTGCAATCAAAAGGAAATATGGAGAGAAAATTCAATTCGACGAATTCAAGGTCGACAAGATCATACAAACCAAGGCAAAAACATGGGATTTGGAATCTGAATTCGATGGTGACGAGGAAATATCGTTTTACTTGACCCAAATCAAGAAACTTGTCAACATGTGCAGGCTTACCTTGACTGTGAAACCCGAATTTATTCCATACATTGCCGACAAATATGATATAAACTGCAAGAAACCATTAGATATCAAGCGTGTCCTCAAGGTTTTGGACACAGCAACCAATGATAGGAAGTCCTACGATTACACCGATATGATTTACTTGCCAGCAATCGACAACAGCATTTGGATGTTCCCGCAAGACTACGTTTTCATCGATGAAATACAGGATTTGAATCGCTGTCAAATCAGAATCGTTGAAAAAATCCTAAAAAAAGACAAATCGAGTGGAAAATATACCGGGAGGCTTATTTCGGTGGGCGATTTCTTCCAAGGAGTGTACGGCTTCAATGCTGCGGATGAGAAGTCCTTCGAATGGTTCGAAAAATTTCCCAAAACAAAGGTTCTTCCTTTATCAGTTTCATTCCGGTGCTCAAAAAATGTAATAAAAAAAGCACAAGAGATCGTTCCCGATATCCAAGCACTTGAAAATGCTCCTGATGGTGTTGTTCGAGATGGCGATGTGCTTACGGAAGCGCAAAGTGGAGATTTTGTGCTTTGCAGAACGACCATGCCGCTTGTGAAATTGTTTTTTGAATTCCTTGTACAAAACAAAAAGGCGATCATTAAAGGAAGTGACATCGGACTCCAACTCATCGACCTGATTGGTAAGATAATCACCCTCGACAAATTAAAAACATTCTGGAATGGTGAATTAACGAAATTCAGAAAGGACTTGAAATCCGATGGGGTGCTCAATCCATATGAACATAGTGGATACACGGCACTTGCCGATAAAGTAAGTGCATTGTTGTTCCTTGCGAACCTCGCAGACGATATTCCGGGACTTAAAGCCTCAATAAAAACAATATTCACAGATGAAATCAAAGGTATTTGTTTGAGTACTGTTCATAAGATCAAGGGACTGGAGGCAGATAGGGTATTTATAATTCGTCCCGATCTATTGCCAATGCAGAATGTGAAACCGTGGCAATACGTGCAGGAAAAAAATCTTGAATATGTCGCTATCACAAGAGCGAGACTTGAATTAATATACGACAGGGTTTGGAAAGACGAAGAATAAACAAGGATTTTGAACTAATGAACGTCGCCGAAAGGCAGTCATTGGGAATTCCCGTTGAAAGACCTGATTACCGTTCCAAAAAAGGAACACGTGTAAGGAGAATTTTAAAATGGCGAAAAAAGTGGAAAAAAAGAAGGTTGTTCGAAAAACTGTTGAACAGTTAGAACAGGAGTTGAAAGAACTGAAGGAGTCCAACAAGAGGTCGTGGGACATGTATGGTAGCGAACTTTGTGTCGAGAGCCTGTTGGAAGGAGAAAGGAAACTTGAAAAAGAAATTGAGAAGGCGAAGACCATTAAGAAATGGAGTAAATTGGGATTGCTTGAGGGTCTTGATGGTAATATCGATCAAAAATTAGCCAAATTGTTTGAATCAGAATTAAAAACAATAATAAAACCCGAAGGAAATGAATGCACTTGAACTCTTAAAGGAGATAAAAAGTAAAATCCCGGCTAAAACGACATCATGTGCGATGTACGATTTCGTCCTGATGGAGCGGAAAGTTGCCTTTGCTGTATTTCAGGAAGGTAAATCGGGATATTACAAAAAATTCACCGTGACTGTTGAGGAATTTGACGAACCGGAAGAAGGTGAAATGATAACAAAAGGAATTATCGATTTGTATAACGAAATTTTCACTGAAAACTAATATCTGACAATATGAATTGGAAACTTAAAATCGAAAAGAAACCAAACCAAAGGATCGTGGTTAAATTCGAACCACTGACCGAAGAATTGCTTTTCACCGGGGAGTACAAACCACACAATAGGGAATGGGTAATATTTTACCAAATTTGGAGAAGTTGTTGGAATACAATAAGTCCTCCAAATTTACCTGATGCTACTATTATAAATGCTGACGGACAAGTTGAAAGAAAACTCATTACCGCCGAGGAAATTGGAGAAGAAATTCTTAAAACCTATAACGAATTACAAAAAAAAGTAGATTTGTATGAAAACCTTACAGAAGGGTTTTCGGCTATGAAGACAATCGACGAAGTCGAAATTACAGAATAAAAAAAGGGGGTTATAAAACCCCCTTTTTTTATTACCTATTATTGGTTATCGCTTACTGCAGGTCACCAATTCCGAAGGTCTGCAGACCGTCGCAGAAGATTCTTCCGTAGTAACGGTTGAGAACCATCTTCTTTGCGTACCTGGTCATGATACCACGGATCGGCGTGAAGTCGAACGGGTTGTACATAACCGGGGTCAACTGCATCGGAACGTAAGGAGCGTAGATGTAACCTGTTTCCAGGATCGATGTTCCCTTGTGTCCAACGAGGACGGTGTTTGCGGGTGCATACGGGTCACGGTATACCATGTAACGGCCACTCAGCGTGCCGATTTTTTCGATACCCATGTTGTATTTGTCCTGTTCGGGAGCGGCATTGCTGAC